>ENA-OQBV01001204-OQBV01001204.1-human-gut-metagenome-genome-assembly--contig:-NODE-1204-length-13242-cov-2.440640_pt1 | contig 13242 bp, 13 predicted proteins | sample MGYA00242750_ERZ504559 | MGnify/ENA primary metagenome ERZ504559 (study PRJEB26092, sample SAMD00036230) | human gut metagenome | host: Homo sapiens | study: EMG produced TPA metagenomics assembly of...
TATGACATCATGGAAAAAACAGGGGGATCATAAGCCCGGTGCTGTCGGTTCACTGCGATTATAAGAGCATGGCGCGGTTTGGCGAGACGGTGCAGGTGCTGGTTCAGATGAAGGAATACAACGGCATCCGCATGACGCTGGAATACACGGTTTTTGACAAGGAAACGGGCGCAATCCGCTGCGTGGGTGAGAGCCGCCATTGTTTCCTGACCCGCGACGGAAAGCCGGTTTCCCTGAAACGCAACTATATCGAGATGGATCGTGCGTTTAGGGAATACAGCGAACAGAGCCAAAAAGAAGAGTAAATGCTGACTGGTTCGAAAATGACAGATGCGCTTATAAAGTGCTTGAAAAGCGGGAAAATTGTGGTATGATGTAAAAGATAAAAAAGAAACGCAGAGTAGGAATACAGGCGTTAAGTGCCGGTTGAACAGGGAGTTGTCAGCCGGACGAAGAGACCCTCCGGGGTTTCGCGGTCAGTATTCCGCATCCCGCTGCATCGTTGATACAATCTATCTCCTGATGTGGTTCGAGAGATCTGCAGAAAAGGAGGTATTTTTTTATGAAAAAATTTGCAGTATGTTATCAGGCATCCTTTCAGGAACTGAAACACGTGAAAACACTCACGACTGCCGCCATGCTGATGGCTGTCTCCGTTGTTCTGGGATACTTCACGATTGAGGCTGGTCCGTATTTGAAAATCGGATTCGGCGGTGTGGTCAACCAGTTTGTCTACTACCTCTTCGGTCCGGTGGCTGGAGCGGTCTATGGCGGAGTCCTGGACCTGGTCAAATATGTCGTAAAGCCGACGGGGGCATTTTTTCCGGGATTTACGCTGAATGCGATGCTGGGCGGCGTGCTATATGGCACAATTCTGTATCGGAAACCGCTTACCTTCCGCCGGGCGCTCTGGGCGGATCTGGTGGTGGCGCTGATCTGCAACATATTTTTGAACACACTCTGGCTTAGCATGATGTCTGGAAAAGCAATGATGGTGCTTCTGCCGATGCGTGTGCTTAAGAATCTCATCAAGTGGCCGGTGGATGCAGCACTCTTTTATCTGATTGCAAAACGGATGGAGAGTCTTGGGCTTGTGCGGATGATCCGTAAATTCCAGGCGGAGTGATGCCGGAGGATTCGTTTTGAGCAAAAGGAAACATACATGGACAGCGAAAGTCTGCAGGCACGGTGGCTGCATGCCATGAAAGGAACCGTTTATGAAAAAATGCATCATGCATGATGGAGGAAAACAGATGAGAGAAAAAGCAGTTTCGCGGAGCCGGGAACATTCGAAGGATGTGGCGCTTTGCGGTCTGTTTGCGGCGCTGGTCGCCGTGGGGGCATTTATCAAGGTTGTCATTCCGACCGGCGCAGATACCATGAACTTCACCTTGCAGTGGTTTTTCGTGATGCTGGCAGCATTTCTGCTGGGCTCCAGACGGGCATTTACCAGTGTGGGTGTCTATTTGCTGATTGGACTTGCGGGCGTCCCGATCTTTGCACGCGGCGGCGGTCCGGCGTATCTGCTGCGCCCGACCTTTGGTTTTCTGCTGGGATTTCTCCTTGCGGCGTGGGTCATGGGAAAGGTCTGTGAATGTTTGAATTCCTGGAAAATGGGAGCGCTGATGACGGCGGCGACGGCTGGATATGTGGTATATTATGGAATGGGAATGGTTTATTTCTATCTGATTACCCATCTCGTAACCCTGCAGCCGATCGGCTGGAAAGCGATTGTGCTGGTTTACTGCCTGCCGGAGATGCCGGCGGATTATATTCTCTGCATTCTGGCGGCGATCATGGCAAGACGGCTGCGCCCGATGGTACAGGCGTATCTGTAGAGAAAAATGAATAGGATATAAAAAAGACAGACAGTCTGAATGCAGTGCAGCAAACGGGCTGTCTGTTTTTGTCTCATAGAAAACGTTACTGTTCACGCATACGTGTACAGTAACGGCACATTCTTTTGTAACGCTGCCAGTTGTGTTTGCCCCCTATCATTTTTGCAGAAAATATGGTAAAATGTACGGAGATTACGACAGGGGAGGATTTGGGCGTTACAGGTTTTTGGTCTTGGAAAACGTCTGAAGAGGATGCAAAAACGAAAACCAGCGAACGATCAGAATCCAACCTGATAAAAAGGAGAAGTATGTATGAGTGAGAATTGCAGTCATAATTGTTCAAGCTGCGGCGAAACGTGTGCCAGCCGGACGATGGAGAGTTTCCGGGTGCCGTTAAATCCACAGAGTTCAGTTAAAAAAAGTAATTGGTGTAGTCAGCGGCAAGGGCGGCGTCGGAAAATCCCTGGTGACATCCCTGATGGCATGTAAGATGCGTGCGAGAAACAACCGCGTTGGCATTCTTGATGCAGATATTACAGGACCGTCGATCCCGAAGGCATTTGGCATTCACGGCATGGTAGGTGTGACAGCGGATCAGCTGATGCTGCCGCGCACGACCTCGACGGGGATAGAGATTCTTTCTCGAACCTGATTCTGGAGCATGAGACGGATCCGGTAATTTGGCGTGGACCGGTTGTGGGCGGCGTGATTAAGCAGTTCTGGAGCGAGGCACTCTGGAAGGACATTGATTATATGTTTGTCGATATGCCTCCGGGAACCGGCGATGTGCCGCTGACTGTATTTCAGTCCCTGCCGCTGGCAGGTATTATCATTGTGACTTCCCCGCAGGAGCTGGTTTCGATGATCGTGGCAAAAGCGGTCAACATGGCGAAGAAGATGGATATTCCGATTCTGGGACTGGTTGAAAACATGAGTTATCTGGAATGTCCGGACTGCGGAAAGAAGATTTCTGTGTTCGGTGAAAGCCATATCGAGGAGACGGCAGACGAGTATGGGATTCCGGTGCTTGCGAAGATTCCGATCGATCCGTCGATTGCGTCCAAGGTGGACGAGGGGCTGGTTGAGTATGTGGAATCCCCATGGCTGGATGCGGCGGCTGACGCAGTTGAGAAGGCATAAAAGAATATAGATATATAGAAGAGGTGGAAGAATACAAATGAATATTGCTCAGAATCCCAACAGCGAGCTGAGCCATTTCGCGGTCAATACGCCTCAGGTGTTTGAGATTCCTGAGACATTCCGGGAGACGGCAAGGCAGTTTCAGGAAGCGATGATGCAGTACAGCTGCGCGATTCGAGAGTTTAAGACGAAGCTGGAAGTGCTCAACGATGAGCTTTCCATGCGGAATGCAAGAAACCCGATCGAGATGATCAAGGCGAGAGTGAAGAAGCCGAAGAGTATTGTAGAAAAACTGCAGCGGCGCGGACTTCCGCTTTCGATCGAATCGATGGAGTCCAACCTGGATGATATAGCGGGTGTCCGTGTGATATGTTCGTTTGTGGACGATATTTACGAGATCAGCCGGATGCTGGAACGCCAGGATGATGTGACCATCATTGCGATCAAGGATTATATCAAGGCGCCGAAGGAAAACGGCTACCGCAGCTACCACATGATCGTGGAAGTACCGGTATTCTTTTCAAGCAGTAAGAAAAATATCCGTGTGGAAGTCCAGATCCGCACGATCGCCATGGATTTCTGGGCGAGTCTGGATCACCAGCTCAAGTATAAAAAGCAGCTGGATGCCCAGGAAGCCGCAGAGATCGGTGCGGAGCTGAAAAAGTGCGCGGATGTCATCGCGGAGACAGATTGCAAGATGTTAAGCATCCGTCAGAAGATTGAGGAAAAACATCCGACGCAGGAAGAATAGTCGTGATGTAAACGAATAGCTCATGTATCGGGGTGCTTTTGGCGGCTGAAGCGCCTGCCATATCTTTAATACATAAAATAGGACAGGGTTTCGGTAATTCGGAACCCTGCTTTTTTATAGATCGAGAGTGCCGGATAATTGTCACTGCTGACGTGAAGAACAATTCGGGTGCAGCCGCGCGCGATCAGATCGTTTAAGACCAGACAGAAAGCAGCTTCACCGATTCCCAGTCCGCGGCAGAGGTCATGGACCCGGAAACCGTAGAAACAGGCATGAAATGTGCCGGGAACGTCCGGGACGGGCTGCATACGCGCCATGCACACGGCAGCCGGAGAGCACATCGGATCTGGCGGAGTCTCTAAAAATTCATAGGTCAGAATTGTAACGGCCGGATCTGGATCATCGGCGCTGTGGAAGCAGTCCCAGCAGCTGTCGGGATCAACACTTTCGTTGACGTCACCTTCCGGTGCAGAAGTGCAGGTAAAGGTAAGCGGGCGTTTTTCAACCATGGGAGAGTCAAAGCGTTCGGCCGCCGGGTCAAAGTCCCATTTCATCTGATATTCCTGATCAACGCGGTCAGCGTGAATGGCTTTCATCGTGGCAGCCGTATCAGCAGATTCCGGGTCAACCGGAAATAGAATATCGTGCTCACCGGAGATGTCGCAGGCTTTTTCTAAGAGTGAGGCAAAATATCCGCGTCGGCGCAGGGAAGGGCGGGTGAAGGCGATGCATTCGACGGGTTCCTCGTCCGAAGAGCCATCCGGTGGAAGGATCATTCCCATGATGGCTGCAAGTGTCTCTGATTCATCCAGAAGAAGCAGGAAACAATTTCCGTCTTCAAATGGAAAAGAAATGTGGATCGGCTGCGTCTTCTGGCATTCATTCAACAGTGCCAGGATCTGTTCTGCCTGTCTGGCAGAGAGAGAGTTTGTCTGAATTAAATTCATAACTTCTAATCCTTTCTTTCTTGCAATACAAAGTGTACCAGCTACAAAAGCAGCTGAGAAGATAAGTCTTTCATAAAGATAAACGTATTTGCGGATAAAAACTTCACGTTTTTTGGATCGAAAATGTCTGGATTTTACGAATCGGAAAAGCTTACCTGTATCGTATAAAAAAGACGCAAAAAATTCAAGGAAATTGACAGAATTTATGCTAATTTTCATATTGTCCTATAAATTTGGGAGTGATAGAATAGAGGCATTAAATACGAAAGGTGAAGACATCATGAAGTACTTGAAAGAAGTGACAATTATTTTTGGCATCACAATGCTGGGAGAGTTTTTGAACTATCTGCTTCCGTTTCCGGTTCCGTCCGGCGTATACGGATTGTTCATTCTTCTGCTTCTGCTTTGCACAGGTGCATTACATACAGAAGATGTGGCGGAGTGGGAGATTTCTCCTGGATACGATGCCGATTATGTTTATACCGGCAGGTGTAGGTCTGCTTGACAGCGTGCAGGAGGCGGAGTCCATCCTGGTGCCGCTGACAGTGATTACCGTGATTTCAACGGTATTTGTTATGGTTGCGACCGGGTGCGTGGCGCAGAGCATCATCCGCAGAAAGAATAAAGGAGGTGCGAAAGCATGAATGGACTGATTCATTCTTCTCTTTATTTTGGAATGCTGGTCAGCGTTGGCGCGTATATGTTGGGCGTCTGGCTGAAAAAGAAGACCGGCTGGGCGATTTTAAATCCGCTGCTGGTTGCAATTATAGTTGTGATTGCATTTTTATCTGTTTTTCATATAGAATATAAGGAGTATAACCGCGGTGCGGTGTATCTGGGCTATTTCCTGACACCGGCAACGGTCTGTCTGGCGATTCCGCTGTATAAGCAGCTGGAGCTTTTGCGCCAGCACCTGATTGCGGTTGCTTCTGCAATTGTGGCAGGGGTAGCGGGAAGTGTCGGCAGTATCTATGTGATGTGCCGTTTCTTTCAACTGGAGCATACGCACTATGTGACATTGCTTCCGAAGTCCATTACGACGGCGATTGGCATGGGCGTCAGCGAGGAAGCGGGAGGTATCGTGACGCTGACGGTTATCAGCATTATAATTACAGGAATTTTGGGAAATATTATAGCCGACTGGCTGTTTCAGATATTTAAAATTGAAGAGCCAATCGCGAAGGGTCTGGCACTTGGAACAGCAGCCCATGCGATTGGAACGGCAAAGGCGCTGGAATTAGGCGAGATCGAGGGTGCGATGAGCAGCTTGTCAATTGCGGTCGCCGGTCTTTTGACCGTAGTGGTAGTACCACTGATGTCGGGACTGATTTAAAGGTGGTGCTGAAACGGTCAGAATTTGTATAGAAATTGGAATGCACATAGAGAGGCAGAGAAAAAGATACTGCGGGTCATGCGCATGATAATGGCAGCAAAAAGATAGGAGGGGAGCAGGTATGATGAATTTGTATGAGGCGATAGGATGTCGCCATTCAGTTCGAAAATACACCGATCGGGAGGTCACGGAGAAGCTGCGTGGGCAGATCCTGTCCTATTTTGATAAGACCTCCCGGTTAAATGACCGGATCCGGGTTGAGGCAGTGATATTCGACAATACAAAGAAAAAAGCCGATGTCCACGGACTCTGGAAGGTGGATGCTCCCTACTATCTGGCGATCTATTCGGACCAGGAGGAAGGTTGCGAGCGCAATGCCGGTTATCTGATGGAGCAGATGGTGCTCTATATGACGGCAAAAGGGCTTGGAACCTGCTATTTGGGCAGCGTGCAGCCGGCGCAGAAGGTGCGCGGCGGCAAACGCTGCCTGATGATGGTCGCATTCGGCTACCCGGAGGGCAAGCTCTACCGTGAAAGCCCGCTGGCAAAGCGCCTCCCGCTCAATGAACTCTGTATTTTCAAGGAAGAAGCCGGAGAGCAGATGAAGACGATTCTCCGTGCGGCGCGTCTCGCACCGTCCGCGATGAACACCCAGCCGTGGCGCTTCATCGTCTATTCCGACCGAATCTATGTGTTCGCCCTAAAAACCCGCTTTCCGGGCAAAAGCTTCCATGCGATGCGCGAATTCAGCATCGGCATTATGCTCTCCCACATTATGCTCGCCGCCGAAGAACTCTGGATGGAACTTCAGACGGAGACGGAGGAACATTTTGCGGCTAAAAGTTACAAAAATGGAGATTATGTGGCGACGTTGACGCTGCATTAGATGCATTGATTCATTGTATTAAATGTTGAAATAGTTTATATTTAAGCAAGAAAAACTAATTTTGCAATTTTAAAACCAATTATTCAAAGAAACGATACACTCAAGAAAGAAGCGCGCCAGCCGTCCGATGCCGTGACAGCTGGCGCGCTTCTTTACGGGGCAATCAAAAGGGCATAAGCAAAAACCCTTTTTTCCTTGCTCCGTGCCCTTGAAAGCGCCCTCCACTTATGATAAAATAAGTTGATTATTTATGAGAGATACTCTGGAGGAGAACGTGATGGTTAGTAAATTGATTGAGAAGATTCAGAAGACAAAGGCACCGATCTGTGTAGGACTGGATCCGATGCTTGGATATATTCCGGAGCACGTGAAGGAAAAAGCATTTGCGGAGTTCGGAGAGACCCTGGAAGGAGCGGCAGAGGCGATCTGGCAGTTTAACTGTGCGATCGTGGATGCGACGGCTGATCTGATTCCGGCGGTCAAACCGCAGATTGCGATGTATGAGCAGTTTGGCATCGAAGGCCTGAAAGCGTATGACCGGACTGTCAAATACTGCCAGCAGAAGGGCTTAATTGTCATCGGAGACATCAAGCGCGGCGACATCGCCAAGACCGCTGAGATGTACGCCATGGGCCACTTCACCGGCGACTTTGAGGCCGACTTTGTCACGCTGGCTCCCTACATGGGTCTGGACTCCATCAGCCCCTATCTGCCCTACGCAGAGAAGCAGGGCAAGGGGATGTTCGTCCTCTGCCGCACCTCCAACGGCGGCGCAAAGGATTTCGAGTATGAGAAGCTGGCCGATGGCCGCCACGTCTACGACCTCGTGGGCGACAAGCTGAACGCCCTCGGCAAGGACTACATGGGTGAGCACGGTTACTCTTCCATCGGTCTGGTCATCGGCGGCACTCACATCGAAGAGGCTACCGAGATCCGTGCAAAGTATCAGGACAGCTTCTTCCTCATCCCCGGCTACGGCGCACAGGGCGGCAAGGCCGAGGACATCGCCCAGTATCTGTCGAAGGGCAACGGCGGCGTGGTCAACTCCAGCCGCGGCATCCTGCTGGCCTACAAGAAGCAGCCGGGCGCAGCTTTCGACGAGGCCGCTTACAACGAGTGTGTGAACATGAAGGAGGCCATTGCCCATGCGTGCAGCCTGCTGTGAGGCCACTGTCCTGTGCCATGAGGTCATCGCGGACGACATCCGCCTGCTGACTGCCCTCTGGCCGGACCGCGAGCATGCCCCCCACGCGGGGCAGTTCTTCACCCTGCGTGCCTGGGGCGCAGATGAAGCGCCCTTCCTGTCCCGGCCCATCAGCGTCCACAAGTGGGATGCCGAGACCCAGACCGTCGAGTTCCTGTACGCCGTCGTGGGCGAGGGGACCCGCAAGCTGACTGCCCTGAAAAAGGGTGACAGCTTCCAGCTCACCGGCCCCATGGGCAACGGCTTCGATGTGGCCGACATCCTGAGCAAGTATCAGAAGATCGCCGTCGTGGGCGGCGGCATCGGCACCGCCCCCATGTACCAGCTCACCCGGGAGCTGGCAGCGGGCGGCGTCAAGCCGGACGTCTTCTTCGGCTTCCGCGATAAGCCCTACTGCATGGAAGAGTACCGCTCCATCGCGGGCATCGTCAAGGTGTCCACCGACACCGGCGCGGTGGGCTACGGTGAGGCACCTCCCACCGGCGTCATCACCGGTGACACCACCGGTGCCATCATCGGCGCCATCCGCGACCACATCGCCCCGGCCATCCTGGGCCGCGGCCTCGACGAGTTCGAGGATCTGACCGCCGCCGTGCAGAAAGCTCTCGTCCACAACACCAGCGCCAAGGCTGCCGTGGATATGGCCCTGTGGGACCTGCTGGGCCAGAAGTACAGCGCCCCGGTCTACCGGATGCTGGGCGGCGCGCGCAGCAATATCGTGACGGACATCACCATCAGCGTCAACCCGCCCGAGGAGATGGCCCGGGACGCCCGCACCGCCATCCAGCGCGGTTATGACTGCCTGAAGGTCAAGGTGGGCATCGACCCGGAGCTGGACGTGGCCCGTCTGGCCGCCGTCCGCGAGGCCGTGGGCAAGGACGTCAAGCTCCGCATCGACGCCAATCAGGCGTGGAATGCAAAGCAGGCTGTCCGCATCCTCGACCAGATGCAGGAGAAGGGCCTGGACATCGAGTTCGTCGAGCAGCCTGTCCCGGCAGCTGACCTCGAGGGGATGCAGTACGTCACCCGCCACGCCAGTGTGCCGGTGCTGGCCGATGAGAGCGTGTTCAGCCCGGCGGACGCCCTGCGCATCATGCAGACCGGCGCAGCCGACTTTGTGAACATCAAACTGATGAAGTGCGGCGGCATCACCAACGCCCTCCGCATCGCCTCGGCAGCGGAGGTCTACGGCGTGGAGTGCATGATCGGCTGTATGCTGGAAGCCAAGATCTCGGTCAACGCAGCCGTGGAGCTGGCCTGCGCCAAGAAGATCATCACCAAAGTGGATCTGGACGGCCCGGTGCTCTGCAGCGAGGACCACATCCTCGGCGGCGCGGTCTTCGACGAGAAAAAATATCACCGTCTCGGATGCACCCGGCATGGGCATCCAGGGGTTCGTCCCCGGCAAAGTGACCTATCTGGACGACTGAAAGATCAGAAAAAATAAATAAAGAATGACTATCCCCCGGCAGACAAACTCTGCCGGGGGATTTTTCTGCCCTGAGCGGTGAAATATTTTAATTGTGTATTTCTGTGACGCACACATAAGGCGGCGCGGAGGAAGGCCGAAAACGAAAAATCTGCCGAAGCAGCCCGAAAAATTCACTGAAAACCTTTGACTTTTCTGCCGTGTGTGCTATAATAACAACTGTCTTTGGGTAAGAGACGGGAAAAGTGTGCGTCGAGGACGCACAAATACAGAGGAGTGTTTTATATGATGAATGGTGCAAAAGCCATTGTGAAGAAGTACAATGAGGTCAGCCTCATCCTTCGCATCGTCGTCGGTCTGGTCATCGGCGCGGTGCTGGCGCTTGCGGTGCCGGGTGCAGGCTGGGTCGGCGAGCTGGGCAGCCTGTTCGTCGGCGCACTGAAGGGCATCGCTCCGGTGCTGGTGTTCGTCATCGTGGCGAGCGCGCTGGCACAGGGCAGCTCCAAACTGGACCGCCGCTTCGGTACGGTCATCTGGCTGTATATGCTCACCACCTTCCTTGCGGCGGCGATCGCTTCGATCACCAGCTTCATGTTCCCTGTGTCGGTCGTTCTGGCAGACGCTGCCCAGTCGGACGTGGTGCCGCAGGGTCTGGGCGAGGTGCTGGGCACCCTGCTCACCAACTTCGTCGCCAACCCTGTCAGCTCTCTGATGAGCGGCAACTACATCGGCATCCTGTTCTGGGCCTGCATGTTCGGCCTTGCCATGAAGAACATCGGCTCTGACACCACCAAGAAGTTCCTTGCCGATACTGCCGACGCTGTGTCGCAGGTGGTGCGCTGGATCATCAATCTGGCGCCCTTCGGCATCATGGGTCTGGTGTACACCAACGTGGCAGGCAACGGTCTGGCCATCTTTACCCAGTACGGCAAGCTGCTGGCCCTGCTGGTGGGTACCATGCTCTTCATGGCGTTCATCGTTTCGCCCTTCATCATGTTCCTCTATCTGCGCTGCAACCCGTATCCTCTGGTGTTCCGCTGCCTGAAGGAGTCCGGCCTGACCGCTTTCTTCACCCGCAGCTCTGCGGCCAACATCCCCGTCAACATGGCCCTGTGCGAGAAGCTGGGCCTCGATAAGGATATGTATTCCGTCTCCATCCCTCTGGGCGCTACCATCAATATGGATGGTGCGGCTATCACCATCACCATCATGACGCTGGCTGCGGCCAACACGCTGGGCATCCCCGTGACCCTGCCCGCCGCCATTGTCCTGAGCGCCATGTCCGCTCTGGGTGCCTGCGGCGCTTCCGGCGTGGCCGGCGGCTCTCTGCTGCTCATCCCCATGGCCTGCTCCCTGTTTGGCATCTCCAACGATGTGGCCATGCAGATGGTCGGTGTCGGCTTCATCATCGGCGTGATCCAGGACTCTGTGGAGACTGCGCTGAACTCCGCCGGCGATGTGGAGTTCGCCGCGACCGCCGAGTATCATCAGTGGCTCAAGCAGAGCAAGCCCCTGCCGGACTTCCTGAAGTAATTGCCTTCCTTCTTTCTTCGTGTATATTCATAACGCAGAGCGAAAGCCCTGAAAAAAGACCAGCATTGCATCCGCAACGCTGGTCTTTTTGCGTGTGTAAGGGATCAGAAGAAGAACCCGAAAATCAGGCGAAGCTTAGAACGGGAAAAGGTCCTTGACCTTGTTCCATACCGCTTTCAGGCCGGAGCCGGAAGCGGAGAAAACGCCGTTGGTCGTCAGCTGGATATCGCTGAAGGTGACATTTGCATTGCGTGCCACATAGAAGCCGACATAGATGTAATCGGAATCAATGGCGGTCAGTGCGTAGTCGAAGCCTGTGGAAGCCGTCTCGTTGTCGCCGTAGATCAGAGTGAAACCGTCTGCCGTGCCGATGAGCTTCAGGTCAACGGTGTCGCCTGCACCGTACTTGACAGTCGCAGCCGGGCCGTCGTACAACTCACCGCTCTTGCGGCCGAAGCAGTTGATCGCACCCTGATTCCGGGTGCCGACGGCGACATAATCGCCGATGGGGTCGGAGATGCTGGTATCAACATACATCTCATCACGGGCCATCAGGCCGAAGGAGACCTGATTGTTTTTTGCCAGTGAGTTGACGGTGGCCTTTGCGGTCAGAGTGAAGTTGGTGCCTGCAGGCAGCTTGACGTAGTACATCATCAGGCCGTCCACCGTGGACGCGATCTTACCGCGGTTGTTGGTGACGCCGAGGGTGATGTTTTGGCCGTCAACTGTTGCGGTGAAATCGCCGCCGGAGATTTTATCATTGCCGCCGACATTGCCGAAGACGGAACCATTCCAGACGGTGCCGTTGGCGTCGGTAAAGGCCGGCCAGAGCGTGCTGTTCTCGGTGGGAGAGACATAGCTGGAAGGAACGTAATCCGGGTTTGCGGCATCGCCGTAGAACTGCTTGTAGGTGGGCTTTTCCTTGTGTTTGCTGTACGCGCCCAGCGGCGTGTCGATGGTGAGCTGGTCGATGAGCCATGCGTTCAGCTTTGCACCATAGCTGTTGGTGTGGGTCAAGTCAAGACCGGTGGGAACCAGATTGCCCTTTTTGCCTTCTTTTGCGCCGGTAAAGCTGTGGGTGTACTGAGCCTTTTTGCCCATCGTGATGTTCTCGTTGATGGTGGCATCGGTCAGATCCACGCAGATGAGGTGCAGCTCGCTGCACATATCACGGATGGCCTGTGCGTAATAGCCGCCCTCATAGACGGTGTCGCCAATGGTGACGGTCTGGGTCTTGTGGCCGGAAGCACTGTCGTAGCTGGCCTTGGTGTTCTCGTTCGTCAGGCGCGCAATAGGCGTGCAGACGACCGGGATGACACCGCGCTCCAGAGCAGGCTGGATGTAGTTGACATAGAGGCTGTTGGCAAAGGAGCCTTCGGTTTTGTAGTCGCCGTTGGGGTTGGTGTAACGGGCAGGCTCGGTCTTCTCGTCATTGTGGCCGAAGCCGATGATGAGGAACTTGTCGCCGGAAGCGTCGCCCAGAGCCGGAACGGTATCGGAACCGTTCATCAGGGTATTGTAGCTGCTCATGCCGGTAAAGTCCTTGCTGGACGCACCGGAGACAGCCAGATTGTAGACATCTGCGTTGAAGTAGTTCGCAATCTCCTCACCGTAGCCTTCACGCGGCAGATAATAGCTGTCGTCGAAAGCGGAAACGGTGGAGTCGCCGACGACCCAGATGGTCGCCTTGGCCGCCTCGGGCTGACCCCATGCGGAACCGCGTGCGCCTGCATCGGTGGCGGCCAGACCCTCAGCGGTCAGCAGGAGCAGGCCGTGCATATTGATGCTGCCGTCTGCGTTCCGGGTCGGAGCAACGGAGGTGTCGAGGCTCTCAAACCAGCTCTCCTTCACCGTGACGGTGTTGGTGGATTTGTTGTGGCTGGTCTGGGTTTCGGAATCCCAGTAGAAGTTGTTCGGGCCGTAGACAGCGGTGCTGCTCTGGCTCTGGAGGGCCAGCTGCTCCTTGCCGTCGGTACCCTTGCGGAAGGAGATGACACCGTCGGCGGCATAGTCGGTCACAGCGGACTTGTTGCCGGTGTAGAGTGCGACGTTATAGCCCTCGTTGTTGTAGGAAGTGGAGCTGTAGACCTTGACGTCCGGGCAGGAGTTGGAGTCGATGCCCTTGGCGGCGTTGTCGTAGGAGATGGAGTTGAGGAGCTTGTGGTTGCCGGGCAGATTGGT
>ENA-OQBV01001205-OQBV01001205.1-human-gut-metagenome-genome-assembly--contig:-NODE-1205-length-13238-cov-3.850730_pt1 | contig 13238 bp, 13 predicted proteins | sample MGYA00242750_ERZ504559 | MGnify/ENA primary metagenome ERZ504559 (study PRJEB26092, sample SAMD00036230) | human gut metagenome | host: Homo sapiens | study: EMG produced TPA metagenomics assembly of...
CGGCGACCGGCGTCGTCTCGAAGGTCTACCTGTTCGTCGCCTGCCTGCCCTTCAGCAGGTACAGCTACGTCGAGCCGGCCCTCGACATGAAGCAGGACACCTGGCTGCGCTGCCACGTCCACGCGTTCGAGTTCCTCGGAGGCGCCACCCCGTGTATCGCGCCCGACAACCTCAAGACCGGCGTCACCGCCCACCCGAAGGAGGGCGAGGTCGTGCTCAACGCCGCGTACGAGGACCTCGCCGCCCACTACGGGTCGGCGGTCATGCCGGCGAGGGTCCGCAGGCCCCGCGACAAGGCGACCCGGCGTCGTCGACCTCCTCGGTCAGCCACTAGTCTATAACCAGCAGCTCGCCGCGTGGCTGGCCACCAAACTACCAGATTACTATGAAATAATACGAACATGCTGCGGAGAAAAAGACCATAATTGACGTAAGAAGCAGCATAGTTATTCTTGTCGTGCTTTCTTCCTTTATCAATTTGCCTGAATTACTGATCTGTATGCCCCCTGTAGAAAAAGAAGGGGCAAGCAAGGCAGCGTATAGCAACAGCGGAGTAAGGTATCGTGCTTGACAACCTGCAATGGTATCCGATCCAACTGATGTAAAGCTCACATATAAAGCCGTGCAAACAAGAGCAATCGATGATGCGACTATAGTAAGAACCCACAACCTACCACACAGGCTCAATCCAAAAGTCTTCGTTTTTGGACTATCAATTAAAGATCCAACGACGAGAACCGTAAAGGACAAGGCTGAGCTCCATTGCAACACAACCGGAAGAGAGACGCCCATATAAGAGAATGAAAGCGAGTACATATCGGAATTAACAGGGGAAATATAGCCCAATATGAAGTTGATGAGCGTGTATGCGTAATCCAACGGATGAGAGAGAATATACGCGATTTGACCTGACGCACTAACATCAGATCCCCCGCGGGCATCCCCTGCTTGCGCATCAGCGCTAAATAGCATTGGCAACACAAATGATAAAACCATTACGAGCCCGAAGGCGACTACGAAACTGATATAGCGTTTGTAAGCGGTGCGCGAGGAAAACTTGGCTCGGGGCATAAGAAGTAGCAGACCAATGACTGGAAAGTAAATTGCCTTTGGAGCAAGCCCTAGGAATAACGCAGTGACGATTTTTAGCAGGCTTTTGATTGTAAGTCGCTCGAGCGGACGGCTAATTTCTCTCACTACCAAAGCAGCTGCAAGCATGAGAAATGACGTCACAACAGGATCATACGAATAATTTGAAGCGAGAAAAATACTCGTCGGAAGAAGACCAATGAGCATCATGGACAACTTTTTAGTAGGGATAATACGGATGGCGAAAGCAACAACTACTGCATATGAAATAAGGTTGCCCATCTTACCAAACATGAAGCTCACCAAAATTGGAACATGGAATACGCGAGCTACCCACAGACCGATTGCCGATGGAACATACCCGAATGTGGAGACCGTAGTGAGGCTGCTTTTCGATATGGGCGATGCAAAACTTGCCTGCTCCATATATTCGCCCGACTGTTCAGCAGAAGCACCCGCTTCAGCGACCTCATCCACCGACTCGCGGAGCAATTCATGGTCTAAATTCACCGCAGCCCAGGGCTTGGTGACGAGCAGTTGATCCGCGTATGAATACTCCGAATGTCCTAGGTATGACAAACCGAGAGCCCTGTCGTAATGAATCTCGTCATCCCAAGAAATCGCGGTTACCGGAGGTGCGATGAAAACTAAGAAAGATCCCAATAGTAGGCAAGAGCTGAGAAAAAAAAGCTCGACCCTTCCCTTCTTCCAGAAATAAAAGAACGCACCAACGCCGACAAGGAACAAGCAAATCAACAGATAAGTTAAACGACCCGCAACTACACCGATTATCTTAGAGACAAAGTAACTAGGCACCAAGCAAATTATTGCGACAAAGAGGGTCATCAGCGTGACACCCGGAATAGAGTAGACAAACAGTTTGCCAATAGACCTTTGATACGAATGCCCTGAAGGCCCGATCTTGGGAACCGCGGCGTACGAATTGGAGACATGTACGATTATGCAGCCCGAAATAGCGACGAAAAAGATTAGAATACGTCGCTTGCTCCAATCTGATAACTCTAACGGGGTAGACAACGGCGCTCCCCAAAGCGTAAACACCTCAAGAAGAATGGCACCTATAGCGCTTAACCCAATGATACAAGCGAGCATCTTGGGAGAAGAAACGCCATATTTGGTCTGTTTCGGAGTCCTAAGAAAGAAATGATACGAATAAGCAATGAGTACAGCTCCGACAAACGCAGCCAGGGCATAGACAAAAGCCGCGGAAGGACGTAGCTTGATAAAGGCCAGCGACGCAGCAGATAAAACGCCGACGAGCAACGCGGCAATTACCCCAATATCCGCCTTACTCAGATCGGCCTTCCCAATAGTCATCTTTCTTTATCCTCCAAACCTCAAGCGGGGCTAAGGGCAGTTTCAGAGTTTTCCCCTCACTTGCTATTCTGCACTGGTTAGTATCGATACAGCATGCCTGGGCTCAATCGATTTCTCATCATCTGATGATACAGTGAGCCCTCTTGGCTATTTGCTCATTCTCAAGTTCTTGTTCCAAGATTAGCAACATCCCGCGCAATTTTGAACGGCGCCTTGCAAAGCATGCCCTAGACGCAATAAATAAGATGAGAATTACACATGAAGCGGAAAACCAAATAATCAGAGAGGCAATGGTGCTATCCGCAGAAATCTCACCATGCCTCCCTTGTACCATTCTGAGAAGGCCCAGCCGATAGTAGCTCCCGGAAAACCCATGCCACTGACATAAGCGAAACGATCTCGCCGTCCCCATTTGCGGTATCAAGCAGTGCAAGCAGGATTCTTACTTACTGCGCCAAACCAAGCTCCATCTTTTGAGGAGCCTCGGATGTACAGCTTGAACAAAAAGAAATTCTAACCAAACGCCTCCCGGAAACTTTCTTATCGTGTTACTCATTTTGAGCTCATACTCCGCACAGCCCAAAATCCCAGAATCGCCGTGACATCGTTTATGCGAAAGCATATCCGGGATTTTTATATTTAATATCCCTAACACACTCCCCAACTCGCCTGCAGCGCTACGTATCTTCTTGATCGTCCAATCACTTCATAAGCGCAAGCTATTCAACGCGAGAATTCTCGCGGCGTTTCAGTTTGGGGATTTTTACCATGGTTGATTCGTCAGGAGATGACGAGTCTAGCACCGGGGCTGCGCCGCGAGGTGGAGTATAATCACTTTTCGTTGAACGTTTTGTCCGTGAAAGGCAAGTGCATGCAAAGCGATGATACTCAGACTCCGTCCCCGAAGCCGATTCTGTGGATGGTCATTCCTTGTTACAATGAGGAAGCTGTCTTGCCGGAAACATCTGGGACGTTTTTGTCTGAGCTCAGCGGATTGATTTCGGCCGAAATCGTAAGTGATAAAAGTAGCATTCTGTTTGTAGACGATGGGTCGAGTGATAGCACATGGACCATCATTGAAAGACTCTCAAACGACGATGCTCATTTCAGGGGAATATCACTGTCAAGAAATCGAGGTCATCAGAATGCCCTTCTTGCGGGGCTTATGGAAGCGCGTTAGTACTGTGACGTCTCCATTTCTTTGGATTGCGACGGGCAAGACGATATCTCGGCCGTATCTAAAATGATTGAAAAGTACCTGGACGGTAGTGACGTCGTATATGGCGTTAGAAACGACAGGTCTACCGATACGTTCTTTAAAAGGATGACTGCGGAGGCTTTCTACGGCATGATGAAAGAGATGGGGGTAGATACCGTCTTCAATCATGCAGATTATAGGCTCTTGAGCCTTGCCGCTCTGGATGGGTTGTCGGAATATGGAGAATCAAATCTGTTCTTGCGCGGAATGGTTCCGTTGATTGGGCTTCCCAGTTCAACCGTTGAGTACTCGCGCGCAGCTCGCGTTGCGGGTGACAGTCACTATCCCCTACGAAAGATGATCGCTCTCGCTGTTGACGGGATAACGAGCCTTTCGATTAAGCCTATCCACCTAATTAGCGCGGCGGGCGCTGTAATTGGCCTCGTTGGCCTATTGGGGACCTTTTGGGCGATCCTCTCTTATTTCTCTGGGGCGACGGTTTCGGGCTGGACGAGTACCATCTGTGTCATCTTGTTTTTGGGTGGCACGCAACTCCTGAGCCTCGGTGTTATCGGCGAGTATGTGGGCAAGGCGTATCTTGAGACAAAGAGTCGCCCGCGCTATCTAATCGAAAAGAGAACGTATGAAAGCAACCGACGAAACCTAAGGGGCTAACGTGGTCGAATCTTGTCCTGCGACACGTGGAGTCGTTAAGATTCCGTGGTTTTTGCGTTTTGGCAGATGTGTCGCTTTGGCGTATTTCTCGCTTGCCCTGCTTGCCGTTGCTTTCCTTGCCCCGCGCCTGCCTTATGCCTGCAAAGGGGAGGAGGCATCCCTTTCTTTACCTAGTCTGGCTGTGGTTGTGATAGTGGGGCTCGTTGTCTCTGTGGCATTGGCTAAGAGACGGCCAAAGGCGAACGTGGACTTCCTTGGTCTTCAAATGTTTAGACGCGTTAGCATTTCATTGGCCGTGGTAGTTTTCGTGCTTCAAATCTGCCTAATCAATAGCATATATTTTGAGACAGGCTGGGATGTCGGTGTGCTGATGTCGGGGTTGTCCGATGAGGGAGCCACGCTGGATTATTTCTCGCGCTATCCCAACCAGCTGTTTTTGCTTTTTATCTTCAAGACTGTGGGCCACTTTTGCCAACTTATTGGATTCCAAAACGTATACCTCATGCTTGACGTGGTGGGAGCAGCGTGTGTTACTTTGGCTGTTGTTCTGACCTCCTTTGTTGTGGCGAGGCTGGCGGGTTTTGGTCCTGGGTACTATACGCTTGCGTTCGGTTGTTTGTACTTGAGCTTCTCTCCTTGGATTGCGGTTCCTTATTCAGATACGTATGGAACTATCTGCCCCGCGCTGGTCTTGTTTCTGTACAACAATACTGGCCGAAGCCCGTTACGCACATTCGGCATGCTCTTTTTCGGCGTGGTCGGATACTTTATTAAGCCTACGGCCATCTTCGTTGTTGTCTCAATTGTGCTTATAGAGGCTGCATGCGCGATAAGTCGTCGAAGGTTTGTCGTTGACGGGCAGTTGGATTGCTCTCAAATCAAATCGCTCTTTTTCCAATTCGCTGCGATCACATGTGCTCTTGTTCTCTCGTTTGGCGCCAACTCACTCGCAAGGGAGGCGGGTCCGGTGATTGACGCCGATAAATCCTTTTCGATGGCTCATTTCTTGATGATGGGATTTAATGACGAGACTTATGGGTGCTACTATGAAGACGACGTTATCTATTCCGCCTCATTTGGTAGCCAACAGGATAGATCACATGCAAATTTCGAAAAGTGGGCTGAGAGGTTAGAGTCTCTGGGTCCCCAGGGTGTTTTGAAGTTGATGGTCCAGAAGACTATTTCGAACTATTCGGACGGTACTTTTGCGTGGGCTGCTGAAGGAAACTTTTTTTGAGTACTCCTCATTCTGACAACACGCTGTCAAAGTTCTTTGGAGAAGACGGCTCTTTCACGCTGTTCCAGGTTTTTGCCCAGCTTTGCTGGATGTTTGTCCTGGTCGGTATGTGTCTGAACTGGCTGAAGTTCCCTAGATCAAAGACGGAGTATGTGGTTTTATGTTCGGTGTTCTTGCTCAGCGTGTTTTTGATGCTGTTTGAGTGCAGGGCCAGGTATATGTTTCTCTATTCTCCATTTTTTATTGCGCTCGCGGTGCTTGGATGGAGAAACCTGATTGATGTGTTTGCGAAGCGATTCTCGGAAAACAGACTGTCTGGCCGAGAAAGACTCCGCGGGGTTTAACTTGCGGCGAGAAACCTCTTTCTAGACCAGTAGTTCTACATCATAACAACGGCTATGGCGGCAATCTTTAACTATTCTGTAGTCCAGGTTCGCCAAGTAGGTTCTAATCCACATGCAAATCTCATTGATGACCAGACCTGGTAGTGCAAGGGGTTGAATTGTCACTCTTGGATATTTAAATGAAGGCCGCATTTAGATGGTAGCTATCGAGGAGGGACCTGCCGGCATCCGTAGCGCATTGAATGCCGTGAACATGTCGTGCATGAAGCGAGGGCTAAGCTGTGGGTGAGCTTGTCGAGCACGGTCACGTGCACCCCGGGGTAGTTCTTCACTACGTAGTGCACGAAGCTGGACCCGATGAAGCCGCAGCCACCGATGACGATGATGTTGGTAGGTTCGAAGGGCATAAAGACTGGTGTCATGCTACTTGAGAGCGAGCTCTTCAACAAGTGCGTTCACGCGACGTCTGAGCTCTGCAATCTTTACCGTGTTGGAGAACTCTCGATAAAGAAGCAGCGCAATTGCATAGAGGAATACGAAGTTCGACGGGCTTTCGAAGCCAAGGGCCCCTGCGAGCCAGAAGGCAATCTGGGGAACGGCTGCAAACACGACAAAGCTCAAAGCAAAGAACAACCAGAACACGGAGTCGAGAACCTGTATCTGAGCCTTACGGAGCTTCTTCACTATCACGAACAAGATGGCAAATGCACCCAGAATGAGTACGACCCTTAAAACGCTAGACATATAATCACCTGAACCACTGAACGAAAAGAATGGAGATGCAAGCTCGCGCCATGTAAGCAATCGACTTGGAGATATTAAGATAGCTCTCCCCCGCCTGGCGTTCACGCATCTCAACTTGAACCTCGCTCACCTTCGCCCCCTTTTTTATAAGAAGCGAAATGCTCTCGGGCTCAGGGTTAAGCGAGTCGTCCTGCGCGAAGCGCTTAATCATTTCCTTGCTAAACATTCTCATTCCCGAGGTAGGGTCAGCTACTCGCTTTCCCGTAGTCAGCTTGATCATGACTGTAATAAGGCGTGAGCCAATCATTCGAGCGGAGATTTCCTTTTTCACGTGGAGGAAGCGTGAGCCAATTACGATATCAGCGTTTTCATTAATAGCGGTCTCGAGCATTTCATCGATATACTCAGGCATATGCTGACCGTCCGCATCAAACTGAAGGGCATAATCGTAGCCGTTGCGGAGCGCGTACTTCATGCCCGTCTGAAATCCAACGGTGAGGCCAGAATTGACTGGCAGTGTTACGTAGTTGTACCCACGATCGCGACAAATCCGCTCAGTTAAATCCTTGGAGCCGTCGTTTACTACGAGATAGTCAACACTTGGAGCGACACCTACCAGCTCGTCAACCGTGGCCTCGAGCGATTCTTCCTCATTATACGCTGGAATAATAACCAGCAATCGATGATGCTTATCCATACATCCACCTTACCTTTTATCTTCCGAAACGTAATCCAGGCATCACATACTATTTCCAGTAGCCTTTTAGCTGAATAACTAACACGGTTGCCATGAAGCCTATTCCACAAAGAGCAGAAATGAGACAGACATATGTAACACCATCCATCGAATACAGAGCAATTAAAGGTAAGGCGCAGAGAGAGGAAATTAGAGCAGCAACATTCCCAACAAAGGCACCCCGGAAGTTTCTGATAGCCATTAGCAAATCGTTTACAAACCACATATACCCCGTAAGCATCGCAAGCGCCACAAGCGGAGGAAGTAGATATGAAAAGCCAGACATCTTTTTCCCATACACAAGAACAAGAACCGGCTCACCTAAAACCATTACTCCAATAGCGCACACCAGCCCCAGAACAACGATCCCGACCGTCGCCTTTGTCAAAAGCGCATTGAAGCCTTTCCTGTCCCTAGCAGCAAAACTCTCCGAAAAATAGCCTAGAAGAGGATTGTAGATATAGGAGGCGCCCGTCTGAATAAGCGCAACAGGAGCAGCTGCGGCAGCATAAATGCCAAGAGCAGCCTCCCCTTGAACACCAACAAGGTATTGCCTTGGAATCGAAGATGCTGACGCCGCGGCAATGGACGCAAGAACGATGGGGAGACATCTCAAGGCCAGTCGAAGGCACTTTTTGAACGAGATGCTTGGGGCCAATGGGCCGAATTGAAGGGTCCTTGGCAAATCGTAGACAGCACCAACGAGGATCACGACAACGGTCATTGCAACTATCGCCGCCTCGAGCGATTCGCATAAGCCAAACACTACGGTAAAGGCAACAAGAGATAGAATCCCCTGAAAAGACAGAGACTTACCGATGTAATCCATTCGATGATGGCGCTGATCGCACGCGTGAAAGACGTCTACAACCAAGGAAATAGACTTGTAGACGGCATAGAGCAGAATAGCTGCAATCGCTCCCGATTCGCATGTAAACAGCGAATAGCCGGTGCACAGAGCGAGCGCGACTCCGCAAGTGAAAAACCGAAACGCCAGGTATTCACCCGTGGTATTCTCATTCTCAACATCTGAGACCTGGTACGTATACATGCGATACTGAGCGATAGGGGCAAAGATGTTGTAGATGGACATTGCCAAAGAGAAAACGCCGGATGCCTCGTAACCTGAACCAAGGCGAACGATCAGAATCGTAATCAGCCATTGGCAAGCAAGGTTAACGATGGAACCGAACGAGTTCCACAGCATATTCTCTTTAAGAGAGAGCTGCTTAACCTCACTCATCTACCGAACCAATGCTTCCCCGAGACTTTGCAGCCCCTTCTCCAGAACATCAGCAATTCGCTCACTCGCATGACCGTCACCATACGGGTTGCTGGCATGAGCCATGCGGGAATATGCTTCTTCATTCTCTAAGAGGTCGCAACATGTTGAGAAAATAGCATCTTCACTTGTGCCAACAAGCTTAAGCGTGCCCGCCGCAACGCCCTCAGGGCGCTCGGTCGTATCACGCATCACCAAAACCGGCTTACCCAAGCCCGGGGCCTCTTCCTGAATGCCGCCTGAATCGGTAAGAATCAAGTAGGAGCGGGCCATGAAATTATGAAAATCAACCACGTCTAGAGGATCAATTAGATGAATGCGGTCGCAGCCGTCCAACTCTTCATGAGCCGCCTTGCGAACGACAGGATTCAAATGTACAGGATAAACAGCGCGCACGTCATCATGCTTTTCAACAATTCTGCGAATAGCCCTGAACATGTGGTGCATGGGCTCGCCAAGATTCTCTCGACGATGAGCCGTAATCAAGATCAGGCGCCTATCTCCAACCCAATCAAGCTCGGGATGCGAATAATGATCGCGCACCGTCGTACGAAGCGCGTCAATGCCAGTATTTCCCGTCACGAAAATTCGACTGGAATCCCGATGCTCAGAAAGCAGGTTGTTGCGAGCTGCTTCAGTTGGAGCAAAGTGCCAAGCGGCAAGTATGCCGGTTGCCTGCCTATTAAATTCCTCGGGATACGGTGAGTGGATGTTGTATGTACGCAGACCCGCCTCGACATGGCCCACGGGAATGCCCTTGTAGAAGCATGCAAGTGCGGCGGCAAAGGACGTCGTCGTATCACCGTGAACAAGAACAACGTCAGGCTTGAGCTGATCCAGCACGCCGTCCAAGCCATTAAGAACAGCCGTGGTAACATCGAACAAAGTCTGTCTTTGTTTCATGACGTGCAAATCAAAATCGGGCACAACCCCAAACTCCTCAAGGACCACGTCGAGCATCTGGCGATGCTGGCCGGTAACGCAAACCTTCGCGTTAAGGCCAGATCGGTTCTTCAGCTCCTTTACGAGAGGACACATCTTGATTGCTTCGGGCCTTGTTCCAAATACCAACAGGACCGTCTTCTTCGACAAAGAGCTCATGCTGCACTCCATACTTCACTCAAGCCTATTTGCACAAACCAAACATTTTCAATAACGAACGGTACATAAATCCACAAAACGGAATGGCTTTTGCCCTTATTCCGACTGTGCTATGCATCAACTCTGAAACGTACAGGCGATATCCCTTCCAGTTCGTAATGAGCAGCCGATCAGTATTCTTCGTGTAGCCATCGGCAAGGTATTCGCACACGTAGAGAGGAAAGGCGTACCCACGAATTAGATATCCATCGTTGCTGAATCTATTAAAGACAACTGCTTCAGGAACAAACCGCTCATCTTCAAAAACCGGGAATCGGTACTTCCTCAACCGTTCCGTCACAAAGGCCTCGGCAAGGTCACCCGTAATCCCCTTCGATCGGCGATCAATTGACGAATAATCGATGTACGAACCCACATTATCTTGCAGAATTCCTCCCGTAAGCTTGTTGCCCGGAAAAATACGAACTCCCGACAAGGCAATCAGGCGCTCGTTAGACATAACGGTTTCACAGTTCTCCCCAATACGCTCCAAGGCATCATCGGTTAGATAATCGTCGCTGTCTACCGGGAAAAACAAGGCTCCCTTCGCCTCATCAAGACCCTTATTCCATGCAACGTGCTTTCCGCTATTGACCTGGAAAAAATAGCGGATATGAAATTTCACCTGACAATCTTGCTGCATCGCCTCGACGAGCTTTCGCGTATCATCCGTGCTTCCATCATCAACAATTATCCATTCGAAATCTCGAAAAGATTGTCTTTTCAGACTTTCGAATAGCTTGGGAAGGATATATGCGCGATTATAAGTCGGGGTAAAAACCGTTATAAGCATAGACGACCCGCTCACTTTAGCAACTGGACCCAACGCTTCCCAAATCCCTGGCAAACGGGATGAGGGAATTTGCAAAAGAAACCTTTTGCACCAGGCGATCACATGAATCCCTGTCGCATACCGCATTGTCCATTTTCAAAACGAGATCATCCACATCCCCGTTATACAGAAGTCCAACACCATGTCTATCAATCTCTTCGGCAATGTCGTAAACGTAAGGAGTAGTGATTACCGGCCTGTGCGCCGCGACGTATTCCAAGAACTTGTTAGGGTAAGCAAAGTGGTTCGTTGGAACGTCCTCTCTCAACATCACGAAGAAGTCCGCAGCACAGAACACGCTAGGGAGGTCAGATGGCTTGAAGCTATCGAATTCAACGTCGTCACAATCACCGATTGCGGCGCGTGCAGAAGTAACGTCACCAGACAAAACAAGTAGCTTTGCCCCACGCCTCTTCAGTATTTCGCGATACAACTCTGCAGTTTGCGGAAGGCATTGCCACGACGAAGCTCCGCCTGAGTAAACGAGCAGCCACTCGTCATCTTCTACGCCGTACTTCCTCCTATAATCCTCTCGATACTTAAGCTCCTCCGCACGACCAAAGCTTGGCTTCGCCCCCGTCGCACACGGAACAATGTAGAACTGACCCTCTTTGCAGCCGCACTCTCGACAAAGGAAACTGCGATACGCTCGAGAAACACAAAAGATACGGTCGAACTTACGCAAATATTTGCGCTGCTCGTATCTCTCAACAAAAGCGGCGGCACGGTGGAATGAGCCAAGGAAGAGGGGCTCGTCGCGTGCAAGAAGGGAGCCGTCGCCGTAATAACCATGAACATCAGCACATACAAAAGCTCCCGACGCCTCGGCGGCGCGCTTCATCCGGTCGACATAACGAAACAGCCCCACGCCAGAAAGGATGATCGCCTTGTAGGAGCCACTCAAAACCTTTTTTTCCGCAGTGGTAATTAGCTCTTCATATCCCGACAGCAGCTGCATGGGATTCATAAAATCCCGCCGAACATAAACGCCGGGTCCAAAAGCTTCACCACCCTCAGAAACACCCAAGCGAACATTGCAAAGAGCCGCAACATCAGACTCAATGCCCCACCCATTCTTTAGAGCATCTGCTCTATTTTTAATCAGGCTAAACTCGCCGCCCGAGGTGGCAACATTCCTTGAGGTCACAATAAGAATATCGTGCATCACTATACCTTCTCATTCTCCTACTTCTGAAGAAAACAATATCCGAACGAGGAAACAAAACCGCGGCAAACCCCAGTCAACGGAAAAGCAACACCAACGTAATTGCTACGCACCAAGAAGTTCAACGAGCCTCTCTGCAGTATTGCCCCACGTACAATACTCTCGAACTCTACTCTGGACCAGCCGTCCCTTTCGCCGCGTCTCCGCTTTCGATGCGCACGCCACTCGTATTGCTTCGGCAATTTGGTCGGGAGCACAGCCATCCAACAAAAAACCGCAATCTTCCTCACCAAATACTTCGTCAACTCCGCCCACCAAGGGAATGATTGCCGGGGTGCCGCACGCCGAAGACTCGAGAAGGGTCGTACAAAAACCCTCTGATCTCGTAGGAAGACACAGCACGTCTGCGGCCTGAAGCAAGGACGACACATCCGCCGGACGCAAAGGACCAACATAGGAGACATTCTCAGGAGTAGAATCCATCAACTCACGCAGGGGACCATCACCCGCAACCACCAACTTTACGGGCGTTTCATTCAGTTGCTTCATAGCCGCAAGAAGGGAGTCGATACCCTTCTCGGGAATCAACCTTCCAACAAAACAGGCAAGAACAGAATCCGTCCCGACGCCCAATTCGGCACGAAAATCTCGATTTGAGGCATTGGAGCAATAAGCATCAACGTCAATCGCGTTAGGCAGGATATCAATGCCAGAAATACCAAATTGTCGAAGCCAATCCAGGCTTTTCTTAGAAACACCGCAAAACACTGGATGAAACCGCTTGGCAATCGAAGTAATTATGTGTTCATAGGCGCGAACGAACACATCCAATACTGCGTTTCCGAATGTAAGATACTGCGATCCATGGTCAAGAACGATGGGGGTAAGATGATGGCGCCTGGCGAACCGAAGCCCACAGATTGAATGGGGATAAAACCTCGTATTAACTAGGACGCCATCGAAGCACTCGCCATCAAGAGCCCTCAGCATGCTCCGATAAGCTCTTCCAAAACGCGAGACAGGGAACCTGCCACCAAGCAATGGAAAACACGGCAGTCTTACAACCTCAATACCATCGTCTGTTACCTCTCGAGACGGCAGCGAATCGCAATTACACGTGACCACGACCGGCTTATGGCCCATGCCAATGAGCGTAACTGCGAGGTTTCTGGTATAGGACTCAACACCGCCAATGTGAGGCAGATATTGAGCGGAAAAGATTGCTATTCTCAGCGCTTCAGCCATTGATTCTTTCTTACTCTCTCGTCATCTCTATCTCGCTCTAGAAAAGCCAGAACGAGCTTGAATCTTGGCATAAGAGCTCCCAATCTCTTAGCAAAAGATATAGTTTATGGTAGCAGACCGCCCTACAAACAAAAGGACGGAGCTCACGCTCCGTCCTTTTGCTACTTGACGGTCACGGGATTAGTCGTAAAACCGTTACCCAGATACTCGCTT
>ENA-OQBV01001207-OQBV01001207.1-human-gut-metagenome-genome-assembly--contig:-NODE-1207-length-13198-cov-4.227297_pt1 | contig 13198 bp, 22 predicted proteins | sample MGYA00242750_ERZ504559 | MGnify/ENA primary metagenome ERZ504559 (study PRJEB26092, sample SAMD00036230) | human gut metagenome | host: Homo sapiens | study: EMG produced TPA metagenomics assembly of...
ATAAAAATGGGGGCTGTACACGCCGACGTTATGACCAATCAACGTCAGCCCGTCCGGCCCCTCTTTGACTTCCTTCACTTGTGGCTTCGTCACCGTTCACCAGAACAATGGCGATTTCTCCGTTTCCCACCTCCGGCTGTTGCCTGACAATCACCACATCCCCCTCGTGGAGCGTAGGCTCCATACTTCGGCCTTTTACTTCCAGCGCAAAGTACGTGCCACTTTTGGCCATCTGGGCCGGAATTTCTTCGTAGTCGATAATGTCCGTGATGGCCTCCAGCGGTATGCCCGCCACTACACGGCCTAACACCGGGATACGGACGCCACGGGCGGGCTGGGGGCCGTTAACCTTGGGCGGCGCATCATTTACAGTAACCTTTTGAGAACCGTCAATCATTGCAAACAAAGAGTCAAAGTCTGTTCCGGTGCAATCTGCAATTTTTCTGATGGTTTGTATAGTAGGAATGAAGGGCTTTCCTGTTGTCGGGTTTATTCCTTTTTCTAATATTGATATGTATGCTCTACTTAACCCGCAAACATCACCAAAAGCCTGCATGGACATACCATGAGATTTCCTATATTGCTTAACCCACTCTCCTATAGTCATATTCAAAACCTCCTTATGTATATTCTACTATACATTTTTTACTGAAATATGTCAAATACAGTTGACAAAGATTAAAATATCTAGTACACTAGATATAGCTTCAAGAAAGGGGGGAGCACAAATGGGAAACCGCTATAAAGGCCTTGAGATTCGAAAACAGCGTGGGCTGACTCAAGATGAACTGTGTGAAAGAGCTGGTCTGTCTCGACAGACTCTTTATGAATTGGAAAAAGGAATCAAGACGGATGTGAAAATGAGCACTTTGACCGCTTTGGCGAGTGCACTAGAATGTTCTGTCTCTGATTTGTTTGCAGAAAATATCTAGTATACTAGATAAACTGAAAACAGGAGGCTCAACCATGCTAATCCAATTGGCAGACGGAAAGACCATTGAGCTCGGCAAGGGCAGGCGGAACTATGTGGACGCTGACGGAACCCTGTACACCGTGTGGGTGAAATGGGTTGGTGGCCAGTGCATCTACCGGCCGCACAAACGGGTGAATGGAAGCTACCGGGTGGTGCCGGATACCAAGTGGCACCAGACCGAACAGGCGGCCCAGGCAGAGCTTGACATTGAGGCTAGTGTGCAGGGCTGGAGGGAAATTCAGGATCTGGTCCCAAAGGATGGTAAAGAAAAGAAAGGAGGTCTTACCATGCACAAAAAAATAAAAGCACTCCAGAATACTTGGAATGCTTTATCGTTTGAAGCCCGATTAATTATTTTTCTTGATTGTATCGTTCTCATCTGCACCGCAATCAATGTAAAACGGCTATTACAGATGCTATAGCGGCTACAGTGCTTATTGCAATGGAAACATAGTTCAACAGCCTGTTTTTATCGTTTTCCTTGATTTCGTACCACCGATTTTCGCCTAATACAGAGAGCGCAAAACTATCTGTCGCCTTGAACTCATAGAGCGGGTAAAAATCTTCAGGAACCTGAACAAGCTGAAAGTAACATTGGGGAATATAATCCCTATTCAATGGGATATCCAAAAGAACGGGACTTAAAGGTTTTTCGGGAGCGTCCGGATCCTTTTTGAAGTCGTCGACTATATAGGAGCATAGAGTGGGTGAGTTCAACGAAGGCAGGACGGTCTGAATATCTTTGTAAGTATTCTTTCCAGATTTTATTGCACGAATGATTTTGTCAATTTGTTCATGAGTAAGTCTAAATTCTTTAGCGTGGTATGCATCCAGCGCTTTTTTGTAACTTTCATAACGGCTTTGCTCAAGGCGGGCTTTGTAAAGTGGGTTGGACATCATTGATCTGCGAAGCTGCGCTAAGCAGGATAGCTTATCCATATCAACCATCAATAACACCTCCTTTCTACATTCATTATAGGAAGGACGGCGAAGAAAAGAAAGGAGCCCTAACATGGAACCCAAAGTCATGACAGCACAGGAGGCCGCTGAAGTGCTAAACGTGTCACTGTCAACCATCTACGAACTGCGCAATAAAGGAACGCTCCCACAAATCAAAAAGCTTCCCGGCGTTCGCTTTGCCGCTAAGGACGTCCTTGCCCTTGTTGGTGAACAGACCTGGGAGTATACACCGCAGCGGATGAAGGATCTGCAGCGAGAGTTGGAACGCAAGAATGCTCGTATCAAGACCCTTGAAGGGCTGCTCAGAGGAGCGGCAGCGACTATCCTTGACGGCATGAAAATCGCGGGGGTGTGAGAAATGAGAACAAGAATAAAAGCGTCCATCATCGCCACGGCCCTTATCACTGCGGGAATCCTGACTGCAGGAGCCATTTGGAGAGAACGAATCAAACCCGAGCCAACTGACTATTTGACCTTCGAACACGTCGTCTACAGCGGCGACAGCCTCTGGTCCCTGTGCGAGCGATACAGCGGCTATGAGGACATCCAGACCATCATTGAGAGGGTCAGGGAGGACAATGGAATCAAAAATCCAGGGGCACTGCAGCCAGGACAGAAAATCAAGGTCAGAGTTAAGAAATTAGGACGCTGATCCGAAAAAATAGTGAAATTTTAAGAGATTTTTCTCAAATTTTAAGAAAAAATGGATTAATTGCGAGGGAGAGTAAAAATGAAAATCACTGACAGAGAGGCCCTAGCGGCTGCGGAAAAATTGCGCAGCTACTGCCGCAATAAAAGATGTCCAGACTGTCCTTTTTCAAACGGCGACATTTGTGAGATCTGCATCCCTGCAGAAGAATGGTACGCGGACGAGGAATGAAAATTGAATCTTGAAAAAGGCCAAAAATAAAGCCTGCCAGCACGGCAATGCTGACAGGGCAGTAAGGTGAATCATGGACGCGATTCACCTCTAGTATAACACGGAGGTAAGAAAATGAAAATAAATGCACTCGAACTTGAAAATGTCAAGCGAATCAAGGCTGTTCGTCTTGAGCCGAGCCCCAATGGGCTTACCATTATCGGTGGTAAGAATGGCCAGGGAAAGACCAGCGTCCTTGATGCCATTGCTTGGGGCCTGGGCGGCGACCGCTACAAACCGTCAGTACCCGCAAGGGAAGGGGCCTTGGTGCCGCCTGCAATCCACATCGAGCTGGACAACGGCATCATTGTAGAAAGAAAAGGCAAAAATAGCACCCTCAAGGTCATCGACAGCAATGGTAATAAGAGTGGGCAGTCTCTCCTCAAGGAGTTTATCAGTCAGTTGGCACTGGACCTACCAAGCTTTTTAAAAGCGACAGACAAGGAAAAAGCGGACACGCTGCTGCAGATCATCGGTGTAGGGGATCAGCTCCAAGCCATCGACGAAAATATCCGCAAGGTCTATTATCAACGCACCGAAGTAGGACGCATCAAAGAACGCAAGGAAAAGGCAGCTGCCGATATGCAGATATTTCCTGGTGCCCCGGAAGACCCCATCAGCGCCTTTGAACTTATCCAGCAACAACAGGCCATCCTGGCAAGGAATGGGGAAAACCAGAAAAAGCGGTATCAACTCTCTGAGCTTGAACGCAAGCAAACGGACCTTGCCAACCGTATCAACGCTCTCATGAGTGAACTTGAGCAGGCTAAAAGTCAAAAGGAAATCGTTGACAAAGATGTTGAAACCGCTAGCAAGGACGTCGCCACGCTCCAAGATGAATCCACGGAAGAGATTGAGAAGAATCTGCAGCAAGTTGAGATGATCAATGCCCAGATCCGCAAAAATGCGGAGCACAAGAAGGCCGTCGAAGAAGCAGAACGGTATGGGAATGAATATGCAGAACTCACTGGGCAGTTGGAAAGACTCCGTGCTGACCGTCGTACCCTGCTTGATGGTGCAGACCTGCCGCTTCCTGGGCTCTCTGTCGAAGATGGCAAGCTCCTTTATAAGGGTCTCCCTTGGGATGGCATGAGCGCCAGCGAGCAGCTCAAGGTATCTACTGCAATCGTGAGGAAGCTCAATCCAAACTGCGGTTTCGTGCTCATGGACAAGCTCGAACAGATGGACACGGACACGCTTCAGGATTTTGGGGCATGGCTTGAGCGGGAAGGGCTGCAAGTCATCGCTACCCGCGTTTCCACTGGCGATGAATGCAGCGTCATCATCGAAGATGGCATGGTCAAAGGCGAAGAGACAGCTGTTAAGCCGGCCTGGAAGGCAGGAACGTTCTGATGGAAAGAGACTTGAAATTAAAATCTCTCATGATTGCACAAAAAAGGGCGTGGGAGGAACTGCAGGAAACGCAGTATCAAATGAAGGATCCCCTGCTTCGTCCGCATGAGGTTGAGTATATGAAAGGCATCCTTGCTCACAAAGAAAAAGATTATCAGCATTCAAATGATGAGCTTAGGGCCTACATGAATCAGAAAAAAGGAGGAACCTCACATGCTTAATATCAGCAAAGGAATCGTTTTGAGACCGCAAAAGGTCGTTGTCTATGGTCCAGAAGGGATTGGAAAATCGACATTTGCAAGTCATTTCCCGGACCCTCTTTTCCTTGACATCGAAGACAGCACCAGCCAGCTGGATGTGAAACGTATCCAGGGGATTACAAGCTGGGAGATGCTGCTGTCCCTAATCAGCCAGATCAACCAGGAGCGGCCCTGTAAAACGGTTGTAATTGATACGGCCGACTGGGCGGAAAAGCTGTGCATCCAGCATGTATGCGCAGTTAATAAAAAAGGCAGCATCGAAGATTTCGGTTATGGCAGCGGGTACGTGAAGCTGCTGGAAGAATTCGCTAAACTGCTGGAAGCCCTGAATCTGAGCGTGAAAGCTGGCATCAATGTGGTACTGAACGCCCATGCCCAAATCCGGAAATTCGAACAGCCTGACGAAATGGGAGCGTATGACCGATGGGAACTGAAGCTCAACAGCAAGACCACGAACAAGACGGCCGCCATCGTAAAGGAATGGGCCGATGCCCTGCTTTTTGCCAACTATAAGACCATCATCATGACGGATCAAGCGACCAACAAGAAAAAAGGCGTTGGCGGAAAACGCGTCATGTATACACAGCATGCTAGTACCTGGGATGCCAAAAACCGCTGGTGCCTGCCGCCAGAAGTCCCCTTCGAATATGCAAGCATTGCGCCTTATATCCCAGACCTTGGAGAACCACCTGTGGTTATTGATTCTCCGCAAGGCAGTGTGCCGTTACCACCAGATCCTACACCTGAAGAAGAGGCGTTTTGGGAAACTCACGAAGCAGAATCGCCTGTTCCGCAACCGAAAGTTATCACCACAGCTGTTCAAGTTGCTGCAGATCCAAAACAAGCTGTTATTAAGCAGGTATTTGACATTTTAAAAACGGAAGGCATAACAGAAACAGATGTTCGTCGCGCTGTTGCTGCGCGCGGTTACTATCCTGAAGAAACCAGTATCATGGACTATGACATCGAATTTTTGAAAGGCGTCATCCTTGGTGCCTGGCCGCAGCTTAAATCGTTTATTGTTGCTAATAAAATTTAGGAGGAAATGAAAATGAGTTTTGAAAATATGGGAACCGTGGTTGAAGATAAGGTGTTTGGTTGGGAAGACGAAATCACCGCTGAAGGCGGGAACAAAAGTTACACCCTCCTTGAAGAAGGGGATTATCCCTTCGTTATCAAAGAAGTGGAACGCTCCATGTATGAGCCAAAAAATCCGAACAGCAAGATTCCACCATGCCCGAAGGCCATCATCCATTTGATGGTCATCCCGAATGATCCTGCAGCGACGGAGCCAGTGGAAGTGACAACAAACCTCTTCCTTCACAGCAGCCAGGAGTGGAAGCTTGCCACCTTCTTCCTTGCCATCGGTGTTAAAAAGAAGCATGAGCCGCTTCACATGCGCTGGAACCTCCAAGGCCTTGAAGGCTGGTGCCACATGGCTCCGCGCGAATTTAATGACAAGACATACAACAACGTTGCTTACTTCATCGAACCGGACAAGGCACCTAAACGGGACCCACATATGCCTGCTCCAAAGCCTGTGAACGGGGCAAGCTTCACCCCAGGAGCCTTCTAAGTGGAACTCAGGCCGTATCAAAAGCAAGCAATTGAGGCCATCGAACAAGACTGGGAGCGTGGACACAGGCGCACGCTCCTTGTTCTACCTACGGGCTGCGGCAAGACCATCGTTTTTGCAAACGTGGCCAAAAGAGCCGTGGCCCGTGGCAAAAAGGTCCTCATCCTTGCCCATCGGGACGAGCTGCTAAACCAAGCACAGGATAAGATCTTAAAGGCAACTGGGCTTATGACCAGCAAGGAGAAGGCCAGCGAAACTTCCCTGGACAGCTTTTTCCGGATTACCGTTGGAAGCGTGCAAACTATGCAGCGGGAAAAGCGGCTTAATCGTTTCCCTTCGGATGCCTTCCAGACCATCATTGTTGATGAAGCCCACCACGCCCTTGCAAATGGCTATCAGACGGTTTTAAATCACTTCCCTGATGCGGAAGTCCTAGGTGTCACGGCAACGCCTGAGAGACAAAATGTGGCGTGCCTGGGCGAGTATTTTGACAATATCGCCTATGAATATTCCCTCCCGCAGGCAATCAAAGAAGGATACCTGTCACCAATCAAAGCACTTACGGTGCCGCTCAATATTGATATTGGTGGCGTGAAAATGTCTAGCGGGGACTATGCAGCGAACGAACTGGGAGATGCCTTATCCCCCTACCTTGAAGCCATTGCCACAGAAATGGAACAGTATTGCAAGGGTCGGAAAACTGTTGTTTTTCTCCCTCTTGTGGCAACGAGCAAGGCCTTCCGGGATATCCTAAACCGCCATGGATTTAGAGCGGCCGAGGTCAATGGAAACAGTGCGGACCGGACAGAAATCCTTGATGCCTATGAACGCGGGGAATACAACGTGCTCTGCAACGCCATGCTCCTCACGGAAGGATGGGACTGTCCCGCAGTGGATTGTGTTGTCGTCCTTCGTCCAACAAAGATCCGCAGCCTTTACCAGCAAATGGTGGGGCGGGGGAGCAGACTTGCGCCAGAGAAAAAGGATTTGCTCCTCTTGGATTTTTTGTGGCTCACGGAACGGCACAACCTCTGTAGGCCAGCATCACTCGTTTGCAAGGACGAAAAGGTTGCTGAAAAGATGACGAAGCGCCTTGAAGACAGCGCAGGGATGGCCCTTGATATTGAAGAGGCGGCAGATGAAGCAGAAAGGGATGCTGTAGCTGAGCGGGAAGCTAGTCTAGCCAAGGAGCTCAAGGCCATGCGAGAACGGAAAAGAAAACTAGTGGACCCCATCCAGTATTTCTTCAGCATCGAGGCTGGCGACCTTGCAGGGTACGAGCCGACTTTTATGTGGGAGAAGGGACCTGCAACGAAAAAGCAGCTTGAATATCTTGAAAAGCATGGCATTGCACCGGACACGGTAGAAAATGCAGGACTTGCAACGCAGCTCATTGAGCGGCTCAAGATGCGCCAACAAAATGGCCTTTCCACGCCAAAACAGATCCGTTTCCTGGAACGCAAAGGCTTTTCTCATGTTGGGACTTGGAGCTTTTCCGCGGCAAGCAGCATGATTGGCCGTATCGCGGAAAATGATTGGCGCATCCCGTCTGGCATTATCCCCGCTGCCTACAAGCCTCAAGAAGGAATGAATCATGAAGCAATTTGACCTTTTAGGCGTGCTTAATTTCATAGATCCAACTTCCTGCTCCTATCAAGAGTGGCTGCAGGTGGGGATGGCCCTCCAAAAAGAAGGCTATCCCCTCAGTGCGTGGGACAATTGGAGCGCCCTTGACAGTGTCCGTTACCACTCCGGTGAATGCAGCAAGAAATGGGAGGGCTTTCGCGGCTCTCCCAATCCCGTAACGGGAGCCACCATCACCATGATGGCAAAGGAGAGAGGATGGAAGCCAAAGGAGCGGGAAGCAGGCTGCGCCCTTTCATGGGATGATGAAATCCGTGAAGACCCTTCAAGCGGGATCATCATCAATACAAAGCTCCTTGAAGGCGAAGCCTTTAGGGAACCGCAGGGAGACTGGAAACCTGTCCAGGAAATCATTACCTTCCTCCGGACCCTCTTTGACGCCTCTGACCATGTCGGCTACGTCAACGAAAGCATGCGGAAGGATGGCACGGATAAATTTATCCCCGCCAATGGTGGCTATACGAGCAGAACGAGCAGCACGCTCATTACTCAATTAGAAAAATGCAATGGTGATATTGGTGCCGTCTTTGGTGATTATAACCCGGAGGCGGGCATGTGGATCCGCATCAATGCTCTTGATGGTCACGGCGTCAACAACGAAAATGTGACCGCCTTTAAATACGCTCTGGTCGAATGTGATGACCTGTCCCTTGCAAAACAAAATGAGGCCATCCGCAAGTTGCAGCTTCCAGTGGCAACCCTGACCTACAGCGGCGCAAAAAGCATCCACGCTATTGTTAAGATTGATGCAGCCAATGCGGAAGAATATCGGCAGCGTGTTGAATTTTTGTATAAGATCTGCGAAAAGAATGGGCTTACCATCGACACGGCCAACAAAAATCCCTCTAGGCTTTCCCGGCTTCCTGGCATCAAACGAGGCGGCAAGAAACAGTTCCTCATCGGGACCAACCTTGGAAAGGAATCCTGGAACGAGTGGCGGGAATGGATCGAGAATACCAATGACGACATGCCCTTCATCAAGAATCTTGGAGAGGCAAAAGACAAAGGGCTGCCGCCCAAAGCAGATGAGCTCATCCACGGCGTATTGAGGCAGGGGCACAAGATGCTCATTGCAGGACCATCTAAGGCTGGAAAGAGCTTTGCCCTTATTGAACTTGCCATGGCCATCGCATCAGGAACGACATGGCTAGGCCATTTTCCTTGCGAGCGTGGCAAGGTTCTTTACGTCAATCTTGAAATTGATGAGCCATCCTGTTTTGACCGTTTTGACGTTGTGGGGAAGGCCCTGGGCATCGGGCACGATGCAGACTACAACGTAGAAATCTGGAACCTTCGTGGCAAGTCGGTCCCTATGGATAAACTGGCACCGAAAATCATTGCCAGGGCGCAGGAATCAGATTACATGGCCATCATCATTGACCCTATCTACAAAGTCATAACGGGCGACGAAAACAGCGCCGACCAGATGGCTCACTTTTGCAACCAATTCGACAAGATCTGCACTGAGCTTGGCTGCGCTGTCATTTACTGCCATCATCACAGCAAGGGCGGGCAAGGCCTCAAAAAGTCCATGGACCGCGCCAGTGGGTCCGGCGTCTTTGCCCGTGACCCTGATGCCATGCTGGACATGATCCAGCTCAAAGTGAAGGACCAAGATCCGGATGACATTGCAACGGCCTGGCGTATCACCGGAACGCTGCGGGAGTTTCCGTCCTTTCCTCCGGTCAACGTCTTTTTCCGTTATCCCGTCCATGTAGCTGACGACACGGACATGCTCAAGGATGCCATGGAAGAGGGCAGCCTGGCTGATGTTTACCAGAAGGGTAGGGAACAGTCGAACAAGGCGAAGAAGGAAGAAGCCGCCAAGAATGTTGACAGTGTGGAAATCGCTTTTGAAGCGTATGCGAACGAGGCAGGGAAAGCAAAGTTGTCTGACATGGCAAGATATTTTTCTAAGTCTGAACGAACCGTGAAAAATTATATAAACCAAAATGGTGGGTTCAAAGTTAAAAATGGACTCGTTGAAAGAATTAGCGATTTAGAGTGCTAAAGAATTTGGAAATACAGTTATATATATAGTGTTTCCATTACTGCATATGTCAGGAAGTAGGGGGTAAATGTGTGGGACTACGTTTCCCACACACATTTCCCCTCTCCCTACTTCTCCAGACATATGGACAGTGGTTCTGAGAAAGTAATTAAAAGTCTAAAAGTCAAAATAGAAGTGTAAAACTAGGAAATGGAAGTGAAGCGATGACTAACAGCAAGAGAAAGGGTGCAAAAGGCGAGTTAGAAGTGGCCAGGCTCTGCAGGGCGGAAGGCTATGAGGCCCGCCGTTCAGCGCAGTTCTGTGGAAACACCCCTGACGGCACGGCTGACGTGGTAGGCCTGCCAGGCATCCACATCGAGGTCAAGCGTGTGGAGCACCTCAACATTGACGATGCCCTTGACCAGGCACGGCGGGATGCTGGTAAGACCACGGGCAACCTACCAACCGTGTTTCACAGAAAGAATAATACGGGCTGGAAGGTCACCATGGATGCAGCGGACTGGTTCAAGTTGTACAGAGAGTGGGAGGGGGGAGGGAAGCCATGAAAGTCGTGGACGCCAAAAAGCAGGAAGCCAGAATTAAAAAGCGCTGCACTGGATGTCAGTGGGCAAGCCCAAAGGAATTCCAGAAGTATGAAAGGCTTTGGCCGTTTGTGACCTGTACTGGCTGTGCTGGAAAGAAATGTTTTGAGGTGATTATTTGTCCATATCGGGAGGAATGAAAATGAGCATGTACAGCATGAAATGGGAGCGAATGAAGGAGGCAGAAACATGAAAAGCAAGGTTTTGTATTTTCCTAGGGGCGTGAAAGTAATGATTACGCCTAAGTCTGTAGTGAGCGATGAATTTCGGCAGCAGATCCGTGACTCATTCCGGGACTACACATATGGGACCCGCGAAGATTACCGTTACCAAGACAAGCTGGCATACATCAATTTAATCCGAGAGGAGAATTTCAAAGTTGATGGAGGGCATCTTATCAACGAGTACATCAGTGACCAAATATGGGATCAAGGCGAATTTAGCCTGGACGATTTCAAAGACTTTGAAACCCTTGAATGGCTCATCAATGAAAGCGTCGGCAGGAGCCTGAAAGACTGGCACAAATGGTCCGGTGACCATCATCTTGATGAACCAGCTTGCAAATTTGTGCAGGCTGCCATTGAGGAAGTCATGAACTATCCGGAGACTGATAAACAGAATGAGATAAAAGAAGGGGACAAAGACCATTGAGTAACACCAAGGAAAGAAAAAAACTTCTCTGGGGGGCGATGATGCTGATGAACGACATTCGCCGGTGCAAGGGCTGCATGTTTTATTTGCATGAGCCTGGAAGAGGATGCAGGATTTCGGATGATATTCCTTGTGACTGGGAACTGCGCCAGCAACCTGTGTGGAATGTCCCTGATCCTGTCCACCACCCACCTCATTATTCATGGCGTGGATTCAAAGGTATTGACCTGATCAAGAAGTTCGTGAAGCGGCAAGAGGACGCCTTCCTTGCTGTCTGTGAGGCGAACATCATCAAGTATCTTTATCGCTATCCACGGAAAAACAACATTGAGGATTTGAGAAAAATCGCTGAATATGCAACCATGGCGGCAGACTATCTAGAAGAGAATGGTGGTGGCGAAGAAGATGCTTGAACCGCTGATCTATTGCTATCGCATCAAGGAGAATGGATATCACCTTTATCGCAATGTTTCTGAAGGGAAATGGGGCGTCCTGAAGGAAAGGGACTCCGACTACAACCCCAAAGCCGTAAAGAAGTGGTACGATTCACGCATCAAAGCCATGACTGCGATGAAAAGGACAGAAAAATAATCATTGGAGGTGCAGCATGGAGCCAATGACAAGAAGGAGCCATCCCTTATCCAGGCAGGAAATCAAGGAGATTATGAGGATGCCCGTCCCTATTTTCAGGAAATGGATCATGACCTATTCCATGACCGTTTACAACCTGGGCGTTGACGACTGCAAGGAAATCCTCCATGACGAGTTCGGCTTTGGAGAGAAAAGGATGCAGCGCTTGATGGGACGGCTCAAAGAAAAGCATCAGAAGGTGTTGAAGGGAGATGGGACCGGAGATGGTGGAAAAGATTTATAGAAGCCGTGTCAAATATGCCCTTGAGCACGCTTACGAATTGCAGGCCAACCTTGACATCCTTAGAGATGAAATTATTCAGGAAACCGCTGTCCTGCGCGTGGATCCATCGCCAAAAACGACTAGATTTGGACCTGAAGTCGGCGGTGGAGGCGGGGTGAACAAGAGCCCGGAAGAAGCTTTTTGTCTGTGCAAGGAAACGGCCACGGAACAGCTCGAAGGGAAGAAACAACGCTACCATGACCAACGTTTGTTGCTCAAACGGGTGGAACAGGGACTTAGACGTCTTCCGGGTGACTACGAAAGAATCCTGCGCTGGAAAGCGGGATTTGAGCATCACCGATTGACGTGGAACCAGATTGGGAACAGGCTCAATGAAGACAGCAGTTACTGTCGACGCCGATATGACGAGGGCATTGATATCTTGACAGGTATTGTTTACGGTGCAGCAGCTTTCCCCATTCAAGGCGTCCTCGACATGGATACCAGTTTGGAGCAGGAAAAAATTCCTAGCGACAGATTTTCGACAAAAATCGACAGAAATAGGCGATTTTCCATAGTATAATGGTAGTATGAGAAAGGGACGAGGGAAGCAGACCTTGAAATCTGCCGAGCTCCTGCACTTCCTACTCAATGCCTCCTGAGATCCACAACCTAGGAGGAAAGGGGCCTGGCATGGGCCCCTTTTCCATATGCTTTTGAAGACGTCCGCCTGGGCGTCTTTTTTGTTTAAACCAGGAGTTTTTCTGTGTTTGTTTTTGGAGGATGGGAAATGGAAAGGGAAAAAATTTCTGCCTGGTTCACGGCTAATGATGCAGGCAGGCGAATTGGCGTTTTATTGAGCGTAAATAGCGCTTTGGCGAAATATCCAGTGGCAGACGAAGAACTACGAAAAAAATATCTTAAATTGAGCACGTTGATCCTGGATCTCATTAAAACTGAAGGTGAGCAGCTAGGCCAGCTTTGATCAAGTTTTTAGCAATGTATGAAACCATATCGATGGCGACACTGCTGCCAAAATTTTCCAAAGTGCTTTTGGTTTTCAACCAAATCGACTGATTTCGAATATCGCCTAAAAAGTCGCCCCCGGTATTTGATAGCCAGTAAATGCGATATTCAGGCATCAAATTTCCGGGTATGGATATTTCACTGGCTTCAATCAGCCCAGCTTCATACATTAAATGAATGTTATAGCAAAGTTTCCTTTCGTCATTAGTTAAATCAAGAAAATCATCTGTGAAAAAGGATTCCTTGTCAGAAGCTTCAATCCTGAGCATAATATCGCGGATTAAATCAAAATCTCGTTTCATATGATGCACATCCTTTCTGTGTACATTATATCAATTGGGAAGGTGAAAATGTAATGGCTCATAAGTTAACTGAAAAACAGACCAAATTT
>ENA-OQBV01001208-OQBV01001208.1-human-gut-metagenome-genome-assembly--contig:-NODE-1208-length-13194-cov-2.754496_pt1 | contig 13194 bp, 11 predicted proteins | sample MGYA00242750_ERZ504559 | MGnify/ENA primary metagenome ERZ504559 (study PRJEB26092, sample SAMD00036230) | human gut metagenome | host: Homo sapiens | study: EMG produced TPA metagenomics assembly of...
AACAATCAGAAGCAGATGTTGGCCAATACGCAGGCCAAGACTCGGTGTCGTCGATAATGAAGCCTATAGCGACCGTCTGGAAAATATCCAGCGCAACCTCGTAGCGACGGGCCTCATCAAGCGCAATTACGATGTCTATGCCAACCCGTCAAAGAGTGACGCCATTGAAACGATTGGCGGCGTCACTTTCCGTCAATAAGGGGATGCTCGATGCCCTCAACGACGATGAACTGGACCTTTACCATGTGCCATGAAATGCAGCACGGCGAAAACGCCATGCCATCAACGGCGTCCTCAAGAGTATCGGTATTCGACGCTCATCGACGTGTCCCTTGGCGGTAATGCCGACGTCCTCGACATTCTCCTGGGCAGTGTGGCCGTCAATTACATCGACAATGAATTCGTCACTATGGACCAGGAAAAACAGGCCGATGCGACGGGCTTCAATGTCTTCAAGAACACGGCCTACAATGTCGGCGGCGCGGCTTCGTCCATGCAGTACGTTTACGAACAGTACGGCGAACTGTGGCAGGAAGGCTTCAAGCGCGTCATCAGTCCGAATAATCATCCTCAGATGTCGAGCCGTATCGAAAAGCTGGCCGGCCGCATGACCTTGTGGTCGGGCAACCGCGTCCAGGTCGGCGGCAACACGGTCTATGTCAATGCCAAACCCGTCGTCACACCGGCTGCAGCCGGGACGTATTCGTCGCGGCGCCGGGCTTTCCTGGTAGCGGGCAATCTGGCCCGGGCTACGCATGACGTCTACGGCGAAGCGACGAAAGACGACAAGGTCGTTACGGAAGCGATGAACAAGAAGCAGCCGTCGTGGAACGTAGCGTCCCGCGGTAACGATGTCTATGTCAACGACTTGCGCATCATGACCTGTGCTGACGGTGATGATCAGCCGGCTATCGTCAAGAATATCCAGTCGGCCCTGGATGCCAAGCCGGCCATGTTGAGCAAGAAGGAAATCCAGAAGCAGAATAAAGCCTGGACCCAGAAGTACGGTTATAAGAAAGATAAGAAGGAGAAGAATGCGTAAACAATTAGCTTTTATCACGGCTCTCATGGCCCTGACCCTGGGGGTCGGCATCTTTGCCGGCGCTCGTCAGTCGACGGACTCCCACGGTGTCGATGCGGCCCTGGAAGAAGCGCGGCAGCATGTAAAGGCCGATAGTGATGACATGCCGGCTTTGCGGGAAAAACCGCATGTCACCCTCCATTATCCGGCGACGGATCCGGCTGATGGCCATCCCATCCTGCGCTGGAGCCGTGTCGACGGGGCTGTCATGTATGACGTGCAGATCTTGAAGAAAGAGGAAGAAAAAGGCGATGACGGAAAGGTCAGTACGTCTTACGAGCCTTTCATGGATGACCAGAAGGCTTATACGACGGGACTGGAACTGGATTTGCCCGATACCTTCCTGGGACAGGTCTTTTACTGGCGCGTCCGCGGCCTCGATTTGAAGGGCCGTCCGGTCAGTGAATTTTCGGATATCGAAGAAGCGCATGTCGATATTTTCCAGCCTTTTACGGAAAAGCCGACGCCCTTGTCCTTTTTCAACCAGGGACCGGGACAGACCCTGCTCTATCCGGTCTACGACTGGATAGCCGTACCGGGGGCAGCCAAGTATGAAGTAGAAATCCTCAACGATTTGCCGGAAGATCCGAATGGTACGGCGCCGTCGATTCATCGCATCGACAGTTACACACCGCAATATGCCCAGCAGTACGACCAGAAGGCCCGCATGGGCGATAAGCCCTTTTACTGGCGCGTCCTGGCTCTGGATGGGGCAGGCAATCCTATCGGCGGTTATTCCGATGCCCTGCCCTTTGAGCTGGACCCGGCAGCGGAACAGGGCGTCGTCGCTATCTTTGGCGACAGTATCAGCCACGGTGGTGGCAGTATTTCCTATTCGCCGACGGATTGGGACTTCAGTTACGCTTCGTATCTCATGTTCCCGACGATCAACCTGGCCCAGAGCGGCGATACGAGTGCCATGGGCGTCGAACGCTTCGACCGCGACGTCCTGCCCTTCAAGCCGTCGTATGTCATCATCCTCATCGGCTCCAACAGCCTCCGCGCCGGCGTACCGGCCGGTGAAGTCATCAGTGACTTACAGACGTTGAAGGAAAAATGCCTGAGCCATGGCATCAAGCCCGTTTTCCTGACCATTCCGCCGCTTAATCCGGAGAATATCAAGGCTGCCTTCGACCAGGATACGGCCGATGACTGGCGCGGCGCCATTGCCGAAGTCAACGACTACATCGACACGCAGGTCCATATCGACATCACGCCGGGCATGGCCGACAGCCGCGGCGAACTCAAGACCGAACTGGCCCTGGACGGACTCCATCTCGACCCGCCGGGCAAAAAAATGATGGCTGCCGCCATCAATAACGCCTGGGCCAGCATCACCGCCCTGCCCGATAGCGCCTGGGAGTGAAGGGCGGGCACATGAAGGGGTCTGCCATCATGCGAGGTCCCGTTCTCTTTATAGTTTGTAGTACGGAGTTTGTAGTTTGTAGAAGTTGACTTTAAATTTTTAGCCATATTTCTGCAAACTAAAAACTACAAACTTAAAACTTAAAAAGGTCCTGTCACTATGTGACAGGACCTTTTTTTACACCTTCTCCAGTAATCGTTTGGCTGTGAACTGGTCGGTGATGAGGACGTTGGCGTAGCCTCCTTTTAGGGCCGCCCGGATACTGGCGATTTTGCCTTCGCCGCCGGACAGGAGGATGCTGTATTCTTTGTTGCGCAGGTCATCGAGGGCGATACCGACGGTGCGGTCGTTCAGCTCCTGGCTGGAGATATTTCCGTCTTTATCGAAGAAGCGGGAGCAGATATCGCCGACGGCGTGGCTCTTGAGGTAGGCCTTTTCCTGGGCATCGGCATAGCCCAGACGGAAGAACAAGGCGTTGTCGCGGACGGTGCCGACGCTGAAGATGGCGATGTTGGCGTTGCGGCCCAGTTCCAGGACGCGCTTGATGTGGCGGTCGCGGTAGACCATTTCCTTGACCTCTTTCGAGTCGAAGAGGACCGGCAGCGGCAGGTACTGGGCGATAGTTTCATAGTTCTTGGCGAATTTTTCCAATATTTCATTGGCAAAGGTTTCGCTCGTCGACAAGGTGATACCCCCTTCGAGCTGTACCATCTGGGCGCCCTTCAGGGGATGGGGGATGAGCTGGTGGGACAGGCTGTGCAGGGTCGTGCCCCAGCCGACGCCGATGATGTCCCCGTCCTGGATGATTTCATTGATATAGGCAGCGCCGCGCTGGCCTATGTATTTCTTGACCTCTTCTTCGTCTTCGATAGGGGCGTTGGCGATGCAGACATCGCGCAGGCCGTAAGCGGCGGCGACTTTTTGGGCCAGCTGGCCCTGGTCTTCGATGGGGTCGAAGATTTCGATGCGCACGAAGCCCATGTCCTTGGCGTACTGTAAAAGCCGCGATACCGACGGACGGGACAGCTGCAGCTCTTTGGCAATCTCGGCCTGGCTGAAGCCCGACTGGTAATACAATTTGGCAGCGCTGATGGCTAGTTTATTCTTATCATGTTGCATAGGAATCCGTCCTTAATATGGAGATATGAAATAGTGCAATCCTCTGACAAAAAAATAGTAGCGAATACAAGAATTTTCTCTTTTATTATCTCATTTTTGTTCACGTAAATGCAAGGTAAAAAGACAAAACAATCGACAAATATGACCTTTTATGTATACTATATTTTGCATAAAAATTATAACCAGCTATTGGACTATACTCAAAGTGAAAATATGTAAATATTTTATTGAAATAATGTGCCAAGTGATGTATCATGAACTTACAGAAAATCCTCTATGCAGGTAGCGAAAGAAAATACCAGTGTAATTGATGAAAGGAGCAATGTTATTATGCAAGACAAGCAATACGTCATGGCTTTGGACGCTGGCACCACGAGTAATCGCGCTATTATTTTTGACAATGAATCACATATCGTCAGCGTCAGCCAGAAGGAATTCACCCAGTATTTCCCGAAACCGGGCTGGGTAGAACATGACGCCAATGAAATCTTCCACAGTATGGTCGAAGTCATGCGCGAAGCTCTGGCACAGGCCAACATGACGGCCAGCGAAATTTCGGCTATCGGTATCACCAACCAGCGTGAAACGACGGTTGTCTGGGACAAGAATACGGGGGATCCCGTGTACAACGCCATCGTTTGGCAGTCCCGCCAGACCGCACCGATTTGCGAAGACCTCAAAGCCCGCGGCTTAGTCGATGAAATTCCGTGACAAGACGGGGTTGGTCATCGATGCCTACTTCTCGGGCACGAAGGTCAAATGGATTTTGGACAACGTCGAAGGCGCCCGGGAAAAAGCCGAAAAAGGCGATCTCCTCTTCGGGACCATCGATTGCTGGCTGGTCTGGAAACTGACTGGCGGTCAAGTCCATATCACCGACTATTCCAACGCATCCCGTACACTTATGTTCAACATTAAAGAACTGAAATGGGATGATCAACTCCTTGAATATTTAACCGTACCGAAATGCATGCTCCCGGAAGTCCGCCCGTCCAGTGAAGTCTATGGCTGCACGGATCCGGCTATCCTCGGCGGTCCGGTCAATATCGCCGGTATCGCCGGTGACCAGCAGGCGGCTCTCTTCGGCCAGACCTGTTATGAACCGGGCATGGCCAAGAATACCTATGGTACAGGCTGCTTCATGCTGATGAACACGGGGACGACTCCGATTCCTTCCAAGAACGGCCTGGTTACGACCATTGCCTGGGGTCTTGACGGCAAAGTCGAATACGCCCTGGAAGGTTCTATCTTCGTCGCCGGCTCGGCTATCCAGTGGCTCCGCGACGGCCTGCGCCTCATCGATACGGCACCGGATTCGGAATGGGTCGCCAAACGCGTTCCCGATTCGGATGGCGTCTATGTCGTACCGGCTTTCGTCGGCCTCGGTGCTCCCTACTGGGATATGGATGCCCGCGGCTTGATTATCGGCATCACGCGCGGCACTAAGAAATCTCACATCGTCCGGGCAACTCTCGATTCCATGGCTTATCAGACGAAAGATGTCCTCGGTGCTATGGAAGCAGACTCTGGCATCAAACTGGCTGCCCTCAAAGTCGACGGCGGAGCTGTTGCCAACAACATGCTCATGCAGTTCCAGGCCGATATCCTCGGCGTCCCTGTCGATCGTCCGCAAGTCATCGAAACGACGGCTCTCGGCGCCGCTTATCTGGCTGGTTTGGCTGTCGGCGTCTGGGATTCTAAAGAAGAGCTCGTATCGAGCTGGAAACTCCAGAGCCGTTTTGAACCGACCATGGATCCTGAAAAAGCAGCAGGATATTACAAAGGCTGGCGCAAAGCTGTTAAACATGCTATGCACTGGCTCAGTGATGAAGACTAGGAGAGAGGTGCTGGAATCATGATGTTTGACAACTTATTAGGAGAATTTATCGGGACGATGGTCCTCATCGTCTTCGGGGCCGGCGTCTGCGCCTGCAACACGCTGACCAAATCGAAAGGCCAGAACGGCGGCTGGATTTGTATAACCGCAGGATGGGGTTTCGCCGTAACCCTCGGCGTTTACACGGCAACGACCCTCGGTGCTCCACAGGGCGACCTGAACCCGGCCGTTACCTTGGGTAAGACCATGATTGGTATTTACAGCGTTCCTCAGTTCTTCGCCACGTCCATCGCTCAGATCCTGGGCGGTATCTTAGGCGGCGTTATCGTATGGCTGGCTTACTTGCCCCATTGGGCTGAAACGGAAGATAAACCGTCAAAACTCGGCATCTTCTGCACGGCTCCGGCTATCCGCAACTATCCGGCTAACTTCCTTTGTGAATTTATCGCTTCCTTCTTCTTAATGTTCGTCATTTGGATGATCTTTTCGCCGGCTGTCGGTAAGATTCCTGCCGGCCTTGGGCCATACATCGTCGGCGTCCTTATCTGGGCCTTGGGCATGAGCCTTGGTGGTCCTACGGGGTATGCTATGAATCCCGCCCGTGATTTGGGGCCTCGTCTGGCTCACGCCATCTTGCCGATTGCCGGTAAAGGCGGCTCCGATTGGGGGTACGCCTGGGTTCCTGTCATCGCTCCGATGGTTGGTGCCTTTGCCGCCTACGTCGTCGCTGCGGCACTGCACGTATTTTAATTTCATGAAGCGTATTTCGGTTATAGGGACTCGGTATGAGTCCCTATAATTTTAAACTTTACAAAATTTCTTTATAAAATGAAATTAATTTCAAGTTAGGACAATGCATATGTCATGGCTTATTTTGGGGCTATGATAAATTAGCATTGCCCTGAAATGAAAAAATGTAAAAATACACTTGCAATTATTTTCACAAACTTATATAATAAGGGCATCAAAGATAGTACTCCATGGCATTTACAGAGAAAGAGGTTGTGAATATGACAAAACAAGCAGATGTCGTCGTAATCGGCGGCGGTATTACCGGCACAGCCATTTTGCACGAATTATCCAAGTATAATCTTCGCGCTGTTCTGGTTGAACAGGAACCGGAATTAGCAGCCGGTACGACAAAAGGCAATAGTGCCATTCTTCACGCAGGTTTCGATGCTCCCACGGGAAGCATGAAGGCGTTGATGAATGTTGAAGGCAATGCGATGTACCATGAATTAAAGGATGAATTAGATTTGGAAATTCGTTGGTCCGGGTCATATGTAGCAGCTCTCGACGACGAACAAGTGGATGTCCTCAAAGAACTCCTGGCCCGTGGACAGGCCAATGGCGTTCCCGGTTTGAAAATTGTCAGCGGCGATGAAATGCGCGAAGAAGAACCGAATGTCAGCAAAGACATAAAAGCGGCCCTCTTTGCTCCGACTGCCGGCATCTGCTGGCCCTTCGGACTGGCACTGGCCTTTGCCGAAAATGCCGTCATCAACGGTGCCGAAGTCATCCGTGACTGTAAGGTTACGGACATCGTCGTAGAAAACGGTGCCGTCAAGGCCGTTGAAACGGATAAAGGAACGATTGAAACGAAGTACGTCATCAATGCTGCCGGCGTCCATGCCGATGACATCAGCCGCCTGGCTGGTGACGACAGCTTTACGATTAAACCGCGCCGCGGCGAATACATTCTCTTCGATAAGACGGCTCAGAAAGATCTGGTCTACTCGCCGATTTTCCCGACACCGACGAAAATGGGCAAAGGTATCCTGGTCTGTGCGACGACTCACGGCAACGTCTTCGTCGGCCCGAACGCCCAGGATATGCCGGACAGTGAAAAAGATGACACGGCTGTTACCATTCCGGGTATGGACGACATCCTGGACAAAGCCCGCCGCCTGGTTCCGAACATCCCCGTCGGCGCTACGATTACGGAATTTGCCGGCGTCCGCGCCGTATCCAGCACAGGTGACTTCATCCTCGGCCCGTCGGAAAAGACGAAAGGCCTCATCCAGGCTGCCGGCATCCAGTCGCCGGGCCTGACTTCAGCTCCGGCTATTGCCAAGTACCTCGTCGACGGCATCGTCGCTGAAACCGGTGCTGCGGCCAAGACCGATTACAAGAAAGGCCGTCCGGCTCAGCCCTGCTTCCGCATGATGGCTGAAGCAGATCAGAAAGCCCTCATCGCCAAGGATCCCCGCTATGGCCGCGTCATCTGCCGTTGCGAAACGATTACGGAAGGCGAAATCGTCGATGCTATCCATCGTCCCGTCGGCGCCCGCACCGTCGATGGTGTCAAACGCCGCACCCGTGCCGGCATGGGCCGCTGCCAGGGTGGCTTCTGCGGACCGCGTGTTACACAGATCTTGTCCCGTGAATTGAACATCCCCGTTACGGAAGTACGGAAAGAAATGCGTAATTCTTATATGTTCTATGATAAAGAAAGCGGAGGTAAAGCATAATGGGTGAACAACTTTATGATATTATCATCGTTGGCGGCGGCCCGGCAGGCTTATCCGCTGCCTACAGCGCTTGGCAGAATGGCGCTAAAAAAATCCTCGTCCTCGAACGTGACCGCGAAGCTGGCGGCATCCTCCAGCAGTGCATCCACAATGGTTTCGGCCTCCATCACTTCAAAGAAGAACTGACCGGCCCGGGCTACGCCCAGCGCTGCTATGACCTGGTCAAGGATAAACCGGAAATCGAAATCCTCGTCGACACCATGGTCCTCAGCGTCAATCCCGACAAGACGGTTACGGCTGTCAGCCCGGCTCACGGCCTGATGAAAGTACAGGGCAAGACGATCATCCTCACCATGGGATGCCGCGAACGTACACGCGGTGCCATCCGTATCCCCGGTTATCGTCCGGCTGGCGTCTTTACGGCCGGTGCAGCGCAGCGCATGGTCAACATGGAAGGCTATCTGCCCGGTAAGAAAATCGTCATCCTCGGCAGTGGCGACATCGGCCTCATCATGGCACGCCGCATGACCCTGGAAGGCTGTAAAGTCCAGGCTGTCCTGGAAATCTGCCCCTTCTCGAACGGCCTGACCCGTAATATGGTACAATGTCTGTATGACTACGATATTCCTTTGTATCTGTCTCATACCATTACGGCCATCCACGGCAAAGACCGGGTCAACGGCATTACGGCAGCCAAAGTCGACGACCATATGAAACCCATTCCGGGCACGGAATTCGACATCGACTGCGATACGCTGCTCCTGTCCGTCGGCCTGATCCCGGAAAATGAATTGTCCCGCGGCTTGGGGCTGGCTATGCATCCGCTCACCAATGGTCCTATCGTCGATCAGCATCGTGAAACGAGCACCCCCGGCATCTTTGCAGCCGGCAACGTCGTCCACGTCCATGACCTGGTAGACTTCGTATCGGAAGAAGCTGAAATCGCCGGTAAATACGCTGCCCTCAAAGCACAGGAACAGTTGCCGGAAGACGTAGCCGATGTCAAAGTCGAAGCCATCGACGAAGTCCGCACCTGCGTTCCCCAGCACGTCCGCGCTACGGCAGAAGGCGAAACGCTCCGCTTGTTCATGCGTGTCCGCAAACCCATGAAGAAAGTCCGCCTCACTGTCAAGAGCGGTGACGATACGCTGCTGACGAAAGTCCTCCCCGTTGCCAAACCGAGTGAAATGATCGCCGTCAACGTACCGGCTGAAAAAGCCAAGGGCCATCATGCGGATTGGACTGTTTCCGTAAAGGAGGAAGCATAACATGAGTGTAGAAACGAAACAACTGAACTGCATCAACTGCCCGCTGGGCTGCCTGCTTACTGTTACCCTGGAAGACGGTAAGATTACCAAGGTCACAGGCAATACGTGCCCGCGCGGTGAAAAATATGCCCATCAGGAATTGACCGACCCGCAGCGCATGCTGACTTCGACGGTCCGCATCGAAGGCGGTGAACTGCCGCTCTTGCCGGTCGTATCCAAGACGACGTTGCCGAAAGGCAAAATCCTCGACTGTGCAGCAGCCCTGCGCAGCGTCGAAGTCAAAGCCCCGGTCCATACAGGCGACGTCATCGTCAAAGATATCCTGGGCCTCGGCGTAGATATCGTGGCCAGCCGCGATATGGGCAAAGAATAAGCATCGGTACCAATATTCCCTCTTACATATACCGAAAAGGAGGCTGCCACAAGGCAGTCTCCTTTTCGAGTTTGTAGTATAAAGCACTAAAAACTACAAACTGCAAACTTAAAACTCAAAAAGGGACTGTCGCACGTGCGATAGTCCCTTTTTTCATGTATTGGTTGGAGGATGGTCTGTTTATTTCGTTTTCTGCTGGATAAAGCCCGGCGTCGTGAGGTAACGGTCGCCGTTATCCGGCAGGAAGGCTACGATGGTCTTGCCAGCGTTTTCCGGACGTTTTGCGACTTCCGAAGCGGCATAGAGAGTTGCACCGCCGGAGATACCGATGAGGAGGCCTTCGGATTCGGTGAATTTCTGAGCCGTTTTATAAGCCTGTTCTGTCGTGACTGTGAAGACTTCGTCGTAGATCTTGGTATCCAATGTTTCCGGAACGAAGTTTGCGCCGATGCCCTGGAGTTTGTGCGGGCCTGCATGGCCTTCAGAGAGGAGCGGCGAATCTTTCGGTTCGATAGCGATGATCTGGACGGACGGTTTCTTTTCTTTGAGGTACTGGCCGACGCCGGAGAGCGTGCCGCCTGTGCCGACACCAGCTAAGAAGATGTCGACAGCGCCGTCTGTATCTTCATAGATTTCCGGGCCCGTCGTCAGGCGATGGATTTCCGGATTGGCCGGGTTGGTGAACTGACCGGGAATGAAGGAATCGGGGATTTCTTTGGCCAATTCGTTGGCTTTATCGACGGCACCCTGCATGCCCGTTTTCCCCGGAGTCAAGACGATTTCAGCACCATAAGCGGAGATGAGGTTGCGGCGTTCGACGGACATCGTTTCCGGCATGGTGAAGATGGCGCGGTAGCCTTTTGCTGCGGCGACAGCAGCCAGGCCGATACCGGTATTGCCGCTGGTCGGTTCGATGATGACCGAACCCTTCTTAAGGACACCTTTCTTTTCAGCGTCTTCGATCATGGCTTTTGCGATACGGTCTTTGGCAGAGCCGGCCGGGTTAAAGGCGTCGAGTTTTACGAGCAGATTGGCAGAAATGCCAGCAGCGCTGTTGTAGCGTTCCGGTTTCAATAACGGTGTGTTGCCGACTAACTGTAACATAGACGTGTAAATTTTACTCATGATACATCTCTCCTTTTTCGTATGGATTCATCCCCCGATGAATGCAATGGTATAAACAGTAAATGATAAGCTATACCGAATCGGTATAAATTATATGTAGACCTGTGTTGGAAATTTCTTTTCCTATACAGGGGAACAACAAAGGCAGAGGACTATTTTAAAGGCCTCATTTGGTTGGGGACATCGCTCATCCTGCCGCTGGTCGATCAATTCCAGGCGGTGTTCTAAGAGCATGACCTGGCGTTTGAGGCGACGATCTGATCCTCGATGGGATCGGGCAGGCGATTGTGGTTGAGGTCGACGTCGCGTTCGCTGTGGCTGCCTTTAAGATGCTTGCCTTTTTGGACGACGACTCGACCGGGAATACCAACGACGTTGAGTGTGGTGGAACGGCTTTTAAGACGACGGAGCCGGCACCGATCTTAGCGCCTTCACCGACGGTAAAAGAACCGAGGACTTTGGCCCCGCAGGCGACGACGACGTAGTCGCCGATGGTCGGATGGCGTTTGCCCTTTTCTTTACCGGTACCACCGAGGGTTACGCCCTGATAGAGGGATACGTTGTTGCCGATGACCGTTGTCTCACCGATGACGATTCCCATGCCATGGTCGATGAAGAGGCCGCTGCCAATCTGCGCTCCGGGATGGATTTCGATTCCCGTAAAGAAGCGGGCGATGGTGGAAATAATCCGGGCAGTGACGAACCATTGATGCCGGTAGAAGCGGTGAGCCAGGCGGTAAGCCCAAATGGCGTGAAGGCCGGAGTAGCATAGCAAGACTTCGAGCGTATTCTTGGCCGCCGGATCGCGGTCCTTAATGACGCGAATGTCGTTGCGAAGTGATTTGAACATGGCTTAGCGCCCTCCTGTAGTCTGAAAAATGAATAAAAAAAAGACCTCGTCATACAGAGACGATGGTCCGTGGTTCCACTCTGATTGCAGTACGAAGACTGCCACTCAATACCCATAACGGCGGCAACCGGGACGACCTACTGTCGGTTCAATCATCCTGCTCTTGAAGGCATTCCATCACAGTTGACTTTGATAAGGGCTTTCAGCCAATGACCCCTACTCTCTGTACCGTTTCCTGTGTGTACTTGTTTCAATCATTGCATTTGTGTCTTTGGTTTGAGAACATAATACGCCTTCGCATTCCGTTTGTCAATAGAATTTTTGTAAAAAGATGACAAATTTGGTGATTTATTAAAAATGACGATGATGAACCTCTTTTTGACCTCTTTTGGCGGTGAAAAAATGAGCCCATTTCGGGGAAGGGAAGCGGGTACGATGTACATCGGGAGCGCATATATGGTATAATAAAGACTATGCATAATGATTTATCAACCCGATAAAGGAGGTTATATTATATGAGCACGCAGATTACCTATTTAAATCACAGTGGTTTTTCTGTTGAGACTGATTCCAAGGTTCTGGTCTTTGATTACTACAAAGATCCGTCGGGAACGGTCAAGGCTTACAGCCAGATACGGCGGAAACCGGTCTGGTTTTTCGTCACCCACTGGCATGACGACCACTTTAACGGCCGCATTGCCGACTTCGACGGCGATCAGTACATCATCAATGAAGACGTTCCTTTAAAGCGCGACGGACTCAAGGCGGTTCACGCCATGAAGCTCTATGATACGCTGACCCTCGGCGATACGAAAATCACCCAGTTCGGATCGACCGATGAAGGCGGATCCTTCCTCGTCGAAACCGACGGGCTGAAGATTTTCCATGCCGGTGACTTGAACTGGTGGCACTGGCTCGGTGATACCGATGAAAACAATGCCGAAGCCAAGGCCAATTTTGAACGGGAAATGAAGCATCTGGCCGGAAGGACCTTTGACATCGCCTTTTTCCCCGTCGATGCCCGCCTGGAAGGGGCTCGCGAATGGGGCGTCACCGGATTTTTAAAAGATGTTTCCGTAACCAAGTGTCTTATTCCCATGCATTATTTTGGGACTCCGTGGACGCCGTCTGACGCTTTTAAAAAGGCTTATCCCGACGTACCCTTATGGATTCCGAAACACGATGGGGATGACGTTATCATCCATGAGTAATAGGAGGTATTATGGCGAGTAATACAAGTGGCGGAAGACGAAGCCAGATTGCCAATTATATCCTGATCATAGCCGCAATCATTCTCTTGTTGGCCTATCCGTTCCAAGACTTTTTTGCAGGAGGTCTCTTGACCCATTTAGCGGGAGCCGCTCTCATCGGGGGCCTTGCCGACTGGTATGCCGTTACGGCCCTGTTTCGGCGCCCCTTGGGCATTTCCTTTAAGACGGCTTTGATTCCCAACAGTAAGGAACGCATTGCCGAAATGGCGCGGCACATGATCGAATCGGAGATTTTGACCGTTTCCAATATGTATAATGTCCTCAAGCGTCATCCTATTTTAGGGGCGACGCTGGATTATCTCCATACGGAAAAGGGGTTCCAATCGGCAGAGCGCATCTTCGGCCAAATTTTAAACACCTTTTTGTACACCGTCGACATGAAGACTGTCGTCAAGGCCTTTGCCGGCATCGGCGGATCGGCCGTCGAAAAAAT
>ENA-OQBV01001209-OQBV01001209.1-human-gut-metagenome-genome-assembly--contig:-NODE-1209-length-13192-cov-2.698278_pt1 | contig 13192 bp, 11 predicted proteins | sample MGYA00242750_ERZ504559 | MGnify/ENA primary metagenome ERZ504559 (study PRJEB26092, sample SAMD00036230) | human gut metagenome | host: Homo sapiens | study: EMG produced TPA metagenomics assembly of...
ACCAATTAAAAAGTCACATTGTTTACCAGATTAAAATCCTCATTCATGCCAATGGAACAGTTACGGCTGATATTGGATGCGAACAAGTTACGGCAAACATACTGTTATGCCACCTATAGTCGCCCCGAAAGCATGATTGTAACAATCCAAAGCTTCCGAGAAAATAGAGTTCTGAATAGTTATGTTGACAGTAGGAAGCTTCAAACCATGTCCTGTGGAATCACGATGGTATACATGGCGATAAAGAGACATATTCTCATCCAGCCCCCAGCTGCCGGAGCAATGATCGATAATAACATTACCCACACAGTTACCTCCCAAAGCATCATCCCGGAAGAACACATCCTGCGCCCCCCGACGGAAACGCATATGGCGGATAATAATATCATGCGTATCAAGCAAGAAAGAAGCCCCTGTTACACAAACTCCATCCCCCGGAGCTGTCTGACCTGCAATAGTGATATACGGAGCACGGACGTTTATAGGGGTTTTCAGCCGGATAACACCCGAAACATTGAACACAACAATACGCGCACCACCGGTCTCACATGCCTCACGCAACGTTCCGGGCCCACTGTCAGCCAGCGAATTGACCACAATTACTTTTCCTCCACGTCCACCGGGAGTATAGGCCCCTCCCCCTTCTGCCCCCGGGAAAGGCAGGTATGTTGCTCTTTATTAAATCCTCAGGCTTGGATGCCCATGGTTTATAAGGACGTCCTTGAGTAGCCTCAGACATTACTACAGGTAACGCTTTCGCCCATGCCTCATCCGATTTCCGGTCTATTTCCTTTTGTTGTTGTTCTCCTCTGATTTTTACCGAATCAGGAATTACAGGATACTGTGCCACCACAGGCAACACACATGCAGTCAATGCTGCCACTGCAAATAGTTTCTTTAGTTGATTCATTTGGTTGCTAAATTATTATTTTTTCTATAACTTCGTAACATAATACTCTGCTTTTAACATGATTCAAACACACATTGCGAATATTTCTATATCAAAGACGGAACAGAAAGCTTGTTGTACTCTCTATCCACACATAAAAAAAGAGCTTGACACCGTTTTACCGGGCAAGCTCCTTTTTCTGCTTTTCAATAAACATTAATTTATATCTTTCCTCCACGTGCCTTGATACGTTCATACCAAGCCTTACGTTCTTTCACTAAATCATATCCCCGCTTAGAGAGGTAATTATTAATCCGGCCTTTGTATTTACCGAAAGCAGCATGTTTCTTATTTGAATTTTCAGCATCCATGGCAAATTCACGGGCTTCAACAAGCCATGCCATAATCTGCGCTTTCTCTTCTTCTTTCAAGATAGGAATCATGTCAACCGTAGCTTTATAAGTTACCATTACCACACCATAAGTCATGCCATCTTTCACTGCATCTATCTGCTTGGCATCCAAATAAAGCGAAAGATCGGCCGGGAAAGCGAAATGAGTGCGGTAAAGTGCCGCATCCTTTTCAGCTTCGGCAGCTTTAACGGCTTCTTGTTTCGCATCGCCCGTCAGGGTTTCTTTTGCCAGCTTCACTTTGGTATCGCGCGTTTCGTATATGTCATTCAGTTTAAAATAACGGTTGGCTATGATAGTTGTCACTTCACGGGCGGCAACGGTATCTGTCAATTCCAGTTTATCTACAATCTTATGCGAACGTTTCACAATAGATTCCACGTAAGCCGGATCGCGGCCTTCACGGTCCAAATCCACTGCTCCGGCGGTAATGACTACCGCCATGAGCAACAGAAACATTATACCTAACTTTTGTATCATATCCTGTCTTCTTTCCTCCGTTTATTACATCAACTTTCCTTTAGAAGCCAATGTATCATAATTGTTTCTCAAATCAGACCAGTCAATACAATTTCTAGTGCTGATACCATTAATATATTTCTCAATATTTGTATAGCCGTCACCGGTACAGTCCTTATTAGCGTCCGAAGGATCATTAGGATTCAAGCCATTTGCCTTTTCCCATTCATCGGGCATACCGTCACCATCTGTATCCACATACGGAGTTCCTTTGTATTCCGGATAACCACCCATCTGGCGGATATCGGTAATGATACCTTGCTTATAAGAATCTTTCGGCAAACGGCGATATTTAAACTGTCCGTCTTCTCCCATTGATTTAGGAGCCAGCCCGGTCAAATCACCGTTAGCATCCTTGGCCATCTTTTTATCATAATAAGGAACGCCTGTTCTCACTTCCTCTATAATACGTTCATCCACAATATCACGGCAAGGAATGATTGGCACCTGCATTTTTCAGTACAAATCGTATGCATCATGTGCAGAAGTAATGCGGATGTATGGCATTTCAAAAGGACGGTTGCTACGCATATTCTCCGTATATCCCTCTGTATTCGGCTGAGTTTCAATCTGGATACCACCTGCCCAGTTATCCTCTGTAATGGCAGGATAGCCTTCCATAATATTGCCATCGGCATAAACACGGCCATATACTTTATGATCCAATTTGCTTCGTCCCGCTTCGGGTTTCAGGATGCGATGCCCCACAGGAGTATCTTTCGGAGTGGCCGGTCCCGGTTTATAATAGTTGTTTATCATATTGAACATAGCAGTATAATCGCCACCGTCCGAAGAACGATGTACCCAGTTGAACACTACATTGTTTACAAAATTGAAAACACCATTCCAACCGATGGAAGGATTACGTCCCGAATTACTTGCCCACAGGTTACGCATAAATGCACAATTCTCACCCCTAAAGTGCTGCCGAATGCATGATTGTAAGTATCCAGTGCTTTTGCCGAGATAGTATTCTGTATGGTAACATTTACGGTAGGCAGTTTCAGATCTTTTGATTCATATTGTCCTTCGCTGGGATCGTACATATGGCGATAGAAAGAGATATTCTCATCCAATCCCCAAGTACAAGAGCAATGGTCAATCATGATATTTCCAATCGGGTTGCCTCCGAAAGAATCGTCACGATGCCAGACTTTTGTTTCGCCACGGCGGAAACGCATGTGGCGTACCACTACATCATGCGTGTCTACCCAAAAAAGACTCTCCGGCAATACATACCCCGTCACCCGGAGCTGTCTGTCCTGCAATAGTGACGTATGGAGCCCGGACGATAATGGGAGATTCCAATTTAATAATACCTGAAACATTGAAGACAATGATACGTGCTCCACCTGTCTCACAAGCCTCACGGAAAGAACCGGGACCACGATCATTCAAATTAGTCACGGTAATCACCTTACCGCCACGACCGCCGAAACTGTACATACCTCCTCCTTCAGCACCGGGGAAAGCAGGAATTCGTGCCTGCGGCAAATCGTATGGACGGGAAGCCCACGAAATATACGGACGACCTTCTTTCGCTTCTTTCAGTACGACAGGCAATGCTTTTGCCCATGCTTCGTCAGAGCGGCGACGTTCTTCACTCATCATTTTCTGGTAGGCTTGCTTCGCTTCCTCAGTTATCTGGGGATACTGGGCCCTTGCTACAGGAGCAATAAAAGTAGCCATACACAGTCCTAAAAACAATTTTCTTTTCATACTTTATTCTTAAAAAATTATATCTGTGCTATAAGTTGGAATTTATATTCCGTTCTCTTTTTCTTAACAATTATCTTTTTCAAGACGTGCCTTTCGGGGATATGTACTCAAAAATGCTTGTATCTGTCATAATAAACTAGCAGATATAAACTATCGTATTAATTATTTCCTAGATCCAATGTTGCCTTCTGATTCAATAATAATCCCAACCATCCTTTTTGATTGCTTCCAACCACCGGATTCATATTTCAACACATTAGAAGGCAGTACCGGACAGATAATAGTTTTTCCTGCCATGAGATTACTGCTTCCTGACCATTCACATTATCTACCGGAGTTTCTCTATCCTCCAAGACAAAATGCTGGCTCCAGAACTCTCCCAACCTATTCATTTCGGCTTGTAAGTCTGCCGCATTATCCACATCTACAGGTTCAAAATCAGCAATGACAGAAGCAAGAGGATCTGCCTTTCCGTCATAATCCTTCACTTGCAAATATTTACCCACACGGGCAGTACCATTTAACGGTTCAATACCCAAGGTAGTACAGGTGGTATTGTTATCACTTGCATCATCATTATACAACATCCAACGCCATAAATCCCAATAACGCTTCCCCTCATAAGCTAATTCTACCTGACGCTCACGCAGACAAGCCTTAATAGCTTCATTCTTATCGGTAATCGTTCCCAAACCATAATTATTGGATGCAGGAATACCTACCCGGGCACGAATTTCACCAATTGTTTTCACTGAATTACTTATATCCCCCGTAGCCGCATAACATTCTGCAAGGTTCAATAACAATTCAGCATAACGATATTCATATACATCAGTGCCATCCCATTGATAAGTATTTGCACTATTTTCAGCCGGATCGGACATTTTACGTACTATCGCCGGACTGCTGCCTTCATTTTCCGTGTAATAATGCAACTGAGAGCCATCTTCTTTCGTTTCGCTCCAACGGTAATTCCAAACTACGGCATCTGCATCCTGATCATATCCCCATTTTACTCCGGAGAAAGTAAACGTGTAATAGAAACGCGGATCACGATTCTTGAAGAATAAAGAACGGTCGTACCCGTTTATCGCTTCACCGTCATCATTTACAGCTTTGGAACCATCCGCCATCGGGAAAATATCCAACATACCCATAGGAACATGATAACCGGAACCACTGCCACCCATTGTTTTCAAGCGGATTGTTTTCTGCCATCCACTATGCTCATCATTTTTAGAGGTAGAGCTAGCCAACAGTTTGACCATAATCACCTCCTTACATTCCTGGTTATCAAACTTGTAGAACATTTCATTCCAGTCTTTGGCGGAATTGCCATACAAACCATAACCTTCGCTGCTCAAGAAAGCCTGTGCTTCTAGAGTAATATCCAACGCATCTTTCCAGCGTTTATTGCCTGTATTATTCCAATCTGCATTAAAGATAGGGCTTGCAAATACCAGCGCCACACGGCTTCTGTATGCCAGCGCAGCTTCCTTGGTCAACCGTCCATACTGGTCACTTCCCCATTCTTTACGAGTGGGAAGCAGATTCGCAGCCTCTTTTAAATCACTCAAGATCTGGTTGACACATGTTTCCACACTTTCACGATTATAATCTTTAGCTCCCTCACGGTCGGCCGCCATAAGCACTTTATTTACCACAGGAACAGCTCCGTATACACGTACCAGATCAAACAACTGCATGGCACGGAAGAAATAAGCCTGTCCTTTCGCTTTTTTTATGGCAGCTTCCGACAAGTCCTGACCATATTCGTCAACCCCTTCCAGAATTTCATTGCAACTGCGGATACGGCTATATGGATCATTCTTTATATTCGTAGCCAGATTACTGCCAAAATAAGTTTCACAGTCCGTAGCTTTTTTCAAACTTCTGGAAGCGTCAAATTTCTTCTCGATCCCCCATTTCTCCTCCGTATAAGTTGAATAGTCATTCCAACTACCGGACAAACCGTATGATTGCGGAGGAGTCATCCCCGACTTATAAAAATAGTTATAATACACATTCTGAATATATAAGTCCAAGTTAGATTCGATACCGAAAGTTTTTTCCGGTGAATAACTGTCATACGGGTTCATATCCTGTAAGAACTGGTCGCTGCAACCACTAAACGTTAAGCCGGCTGCCAATAACACAGTATATAATATACGCTTTTTCATATCAATGATTCTTTTTAATTTTAGAATGATACATTTACTCCTAACGACCACGTTCTCAATGTAGGATACAATGAAGTTGTTCCACAATACATATTCCGATAATGGTCGGGATACGGGTTATAGAAATCCCATAGATTGTTACCTGTCAGGCTTAGTTTAGCCGACTGGATCTTTAAAGGTGACAACCATGCCTTAGGTAGCGTATAACCGATACTTAAGTTACGGATATAGCAACGGAACGTACTGATAGACCAAAAATCAGACGGTGCAATCACCGATCCTGATATTCTGTTGTCCAAACCTAAATTAGGGTATTTCCCCGTCGTATTATTTCTTTCATCAAACATATCTTTCCAGAATGAGTCCGGTGTCCAAAGCATATCCCCACTGGATGTTGTGATTTTATTGACATCAATCTGGCGATAGCCGCCCCATGAAGTGGCAATCATCATATTAAAACTGATGCCTTTCCATTCCACCCCCAGTTTGGTGGTAAAACCATATGTCTTTCCACTCTTATTCAGTTTGGCATAATCCTGGGTCTTGGCAATACGTCCGTCGGGCCCCGACTGCGTACCATCCTCATTCAATACGCCACCCAAATCCTGATAAGCCAACATACCCGGTTTCAACTGACTGACATCTTTCACTCCCAAATATTCAGGAGAAGTGCCTGCGGCTTCCGCATTGGCTGACAAATAATTCCAATAATTCTTAATATCATCACTATTCCGTAAAATACCATCTCCGGTACTTGTACCTCTCCATACTTTATATCCGTATGTAGGGAATATAGTAGAAACGCCCTCTCTTACAGAATTTTCCTGTATATAACTCGGAGCAGACTGGGGCCATTCTCTTACCCTGTTGCCATTAAATCCAAAATTCACTCCGATATTATATTTCACCTGATCTATTTTATCGCGCCAATTCAAAGAGAATTCACTACCAAAAGCATCAATACGCCCAAAGTTCACTTCTGTCAAAGCACCTCCTGCAAAAATAGGGGTACCTATGATACCACCGATATTCTGATTCAAGATGTCAGAGTTTATATCATAGTACACATCTACAGTCGCACTTAAACGGTTATTGAGGAAACGCAAATCAAAACCAAGATTAAATTTATCGGTATTATCCCAATGCGCATCAGGATTTGGAGTTGCTCCCGGCTTGATACCGGTCTGCAGGATACCGCCGTTAGAACCGAATCCATATCCTCTACTGGGATCCAATGAATAGAGTTGCTTCCATCCCCATGCTTTGATATTATCTTTACCGGTACGTCCCCATGAGAAACGTACTTTCATGTATTCAAACCATGAGGGCAGCAGCTTCTTCATAAACCCTTCTTCCGAAGCTACCCAACCCACGGAAACACCTGGGAAGAAGCCCCAATAATTGGATGGAGCAAACTTAGTGGAAGCATCGCTACGGAATAGGAATTGGAACAAATACTTATCGGCATAATTATAGCTTACACGACCTAAATAAGACAAAGACCCCTGTTTGTATTTATATGTAATAGAATTACCTGTATCCATAGTTCCCGCACTTGGCGAAGTACCCAAATAACCATCCGGGTCAGGATTATTAAACAACATTCGCTTGGAATGCATATAAGCCTGCATTTTTTCTACAGCAGCCATGGCGGAAATGCTGTGCTTGCCAAACTTTCCTTCATAATTCACATAGAAGTTCAACTGCTCGTTTTTAGCCATCTGGTCTGAATATACCACACGAGTACTTCCTGTAAATTCTTTGAATTGATAACCGGAAACAGACGGATGATCGCTATAAAAACGATTTCCGGGTGTCAACGCATCACTTGCTTTCAGATAGGCCAACGTAAATGGCATAAATGCCTGCTCACTATCACTGGCACTACGCTTCAACGCATAGCTTCCCTTGAATGAAAGTCCTTTGATAAACGGAACGGCATACGTGACGGAGAAGTTGGCATCATAGCTGAAATTATCATTCGTGGAATAAGATCCGTCATTATTCTCCATTGCAAAATAATTCCATGTACTCATTTTATTGCCGGATGTTGCATTACCCGCACTCGAGTAACTGTTCAACAAAGGAGATGTATAATAGGTATTACCATCATCCAATGTTATCTCCCATGGCAAATAATTCGGCATATGAGCAAGAACCAAATAATCACCGGATTCACCGGGCTTAGTTCCCCCATAACCGTTCAAATTGCTTAAACCTTTGGTAAAACTTGATGTGGTTTCCTGCTGGTTACCCGCTATGGTTGCAGAAAATTTCAAATCGGAAGTCAATTTGATATCCACACCTGCACGGAAGTTCCATCTGTTGTAATCCTGTTTTCCAAGATTCGCCCCCTGAGTATAGTAAGAAGCACCCGCAAAATAAGTAGCTTTCTCGCTACCGCCACTTACATTGACCGAATGGTTCATTGTAAAAGCGCCGGACCAGGCTTCATCCAGCCAATTGTAATTCAAGCCATCCATCTCGGCCAGTTCCGCTTCACTATAAATTTTATTCATCCAGTTTCCATCCGGATCCATACTTATCTTATTATTGGCCAAATTAAAGGAATTGGCAAAACGTCCATAAGCTGCTCCTTTTAAGGTTTTAGGATGGCTCACTGCATCATTAAATCCGAATTTACCTGAATAATTGATTTTGGGAGCTCCTGATTTACCTCGTTTGGTCTTTACAATAATAGCACCTTGCGAAGCGCGGGAACCGTAAATAGCAGCACTGGCATCACGAAGGACTGAAATACTTTCAATTTCAGAAGGATCAAGGGCATTGAAAGTTTCTAATGTCGGAAGACCGCTGTTGGCATCTATCTGAATCACATCATCGATAATGACCATCGGATTAGTACTACCACCATCTTTAGAATACGAGAAAGATTGACGAATAGACATAGTCGCTCCTTCACCCGGACGGCTGTCACCACCACTGATGCTCAAACCGGGTATCTGTCCCGCCAACGCAGCACCCAAATTCGACACCGGCAAATCTGAAATTTCCGAAGGAGTAATAACCCCGATAGAACCTGTCACATCTTTTGCCTTCTGAGTACCGTAACCGACTACGACCACTTCGTCCAGCATTTTGGAATCTTCTTTTAACACCACTCTAAAGTCTTTTCCTTGTTTAGGAGCAATCGTTTGCGGCACATACCCCACAAATGAAATGACAACCTTCTTGCCCGAGGGAACCTGTAAAGCGAATTTTCCGTCAAAATCGGTAATGGTACCGTTTGTTGTCCCTTCTACCACCACACTGGCGCCAATCACCGGTTCACCAGTTTCATCAACAACCAGTCCGGTGACAGTTTTAGTCTGTTGCACCGACTGGGATATAGGGAATCCTGTCTCAGCGGATACTCCCTGAACAGAAACTCCTGTCAGAAACAGACTGAGACAGACCACTTGTGTCAAGTTGCCAATCTTGTCCAGCTTCTGAAGAAATGCATTTTCATTCTCCATAGAATCTTTTTTAAAATTAAAATATTATCTTATTTTTCTTGTTGAAATATCTGTTTCAGATAAGCGACATTCGTTCCCGAAGTTTTCTTTACATCACGAACTTCATCCTTATTCCGTGACCGTTCAATGACCAACCATCCGCTCCACCCCATCTTATCAAGGGTATGCTTTACGGCATTCATATCCAGACGCGTATTATAAGGAAGAGTAACCCCGTCTGTATCCGTACAATGTATCTGACAAATCCGATCCTTTCCCAGTTTTTTCAACTCTTTACAGAGGTCGCGTCCATTTTCCAACGCATTTTGAAAACTATAATAAATCTTTATACCTTTCGAATTAATTTCTTTCAACAGTTTTATATCCCCTCCGGCATCCAAAGGAGTACGGATACCTATCACTACTCCATCTTTCACTGCCATTTCTCCCACTTCGTGCAAACGGCTTACCAACTCCTGACGTGCATCACCCGCTACTGTCCAGTCCTCTTTTATACCACCTAATGGAAGGAAAGCTACTTGGGCCCCCATCACCTTCATCGTATTCAAACAATCCTGCACTAAAGCTTTATAATTATGATGAGTCAAGAAAGATTGTCCAAAGAATCCGGACATCGCCACAGAAGGGACTTCAATATGTTGTTCCTGTGCTGTTTCTTTAAATAATTTACAGAAATGGGGTTGGTGGAACTTATTATCAAAAGTATCCCGTTTTCCCAAGCCTCCCATGTCCATTTCTATGCCATCACCTCCTAGTTCCTTCATTAATTGAAAAGAACCGATCTTCTGGCGTTTTAGCATCATCCAGTCACACGCAGCTATTTTATAGCGTTGTTTTCCCTCTGAATTCTGTGCTCCCAAAGGCAGTAACATAAACAGGAGCATAATTAAACTGATAATTTTTTTCACATTCATCATAATCTAGTTATTGTTTAGAATTAAGACGAATCACAAAAAAGTATGTAATCACTAAATCTTAATAAAGTCCAAAAATAATTTAGTGAATAAACAAGACAATCCCGCAAACACAATGCTCGCTTGCATCTGTTTACGGGATTCCTGCTTTATAAGATCAAGAAATCAACCTTTACGCCATTCATTCATATATTCCCTCGGAGTCTGATCATATTTCTTACGAAAACATTTACTGAAATAACCGGAATCCTTGAAGCCTACGGCAAAAGCTATTTCTGAAATACTCATATCCGAATTTTTAATCAACTCTATTGATTTATTCAGACGAATTTCTTTCACTAAATCCACCGGAGCAAACCCGGTCAGACTCTTTAACTTCTTAAAGAAAGCCGAGCGACTCAGCCCGATAGTTGATGCTATAGTATCTATATTAAAATCACTATTATCCAAATTCTCTTCTATAACCTGATGAATCTTTTCAATGAACTGCACATCTTTCTTCACTAGGAACTGTTCGTATGTATCCTGTTCCTCCTTATGTTCTTCGGGCTGCTGCCATACACGTTCACGGAACAATTTACGTTCATTCAGCAACTGTTCGATACGTGCCACCAAATAGTCTTTGCTGAAAGGTTTGATGATATAGGCATTCGCTCCCATGCTTATCGCTTTGGTCTTCGCTTCATCATTACCTTTTGCCGTCAGGATAATCACCGGAATATGACTGATTTGGAAATCTTTACGGATGCGCTGCAACATCTCTATTCCATCCATATTCGGCATCATCTGGTCGGTGACTACCATGTCGGGATGATAGAGATGTACTTTCTTCAGCCCCTCCACACCATCATTGGCCATATAAATATTGAATTTATCTTCCAATTGCAACTTCAACATATTACATAAATCCTTATTATCTTCCACAATCAGCACGGTAGGCAAAGACGAATCGACAGGCTGTTCTTTCTCCTCCTCGCTTTCCTTGCCGGCAGAAGCAGAAACAGATTCAGTTTCAGGAACACTCACCGTTTCCCCGCCCATATCAAAAAATCGACTTCCGACGGTTTGTAATGCTCCTTACCCAGTTGCAATTCAATGGTAAAGACTGCCCCTTTCCCTTCAGGGCTCTCTGCATAGATTTCCCCATGATGCAGACTGATAATTTCCTTAGATAAAGCCAATCCGATGCCCGTTCCCTGATAATAAGCGCCACGTGCATTGTCAGCCTGCGAGAAACGCTCGAAGATTTCGGAAAGCTTGCTTTGGGGAATACCCACACCGCTATCTTCCACCCGTACATAACAATGCTTGTCATCATCTGACACTCCCATCGTGACATAAATATTCCCCCCGGCAGGAGTGAACTTGAACGCATTGGAGATTATGTTGCGGATCACGATGGCCACTTTCTCCTTATCCGCCCATACCATGATATCCTCACCGGCCAGCTGGAACGTGAAGCTGACTTCATTTTCTTCGGCCATCACCCTGAATTCTTTCTCAAAAGAGTCTACCATCTCATTCAGGTTGAACAACGACACATGCAGACGCATTTTTCCGTTCTGTATTTTACGGAAATCCAATATCTGATTGACCAGTTGCAGCATCTGTTTGGTATTCTTTTCCATCAGATCCACGTATTGCATTCCTTTCTGAGATAGTTTTTCTTTCTCTTTCAACTCCTGAATAGGCCCTTGGATCAGAGTCAGCGGAGTACGCAACTCATGCGAGATATTGGTAAAGAACTTGATTTTCAATTCGGACAATTTTTGTTCGATATACACATCATTCTTCACCTTAATCATGAAAAGAGATAATTTTATAGCCACCAGCAATAAGGCTACAGCTATAATCATATAGATAACATACGCCCACCAACTGGCCCACCAAGGCGGCAGAATGACAACGGTCAACTCACGGAAAGATTCCAAACCGGGATTTGCCTCATCCAGTGTCTGTACTCTGAAAAGATACTTGCCGGGAGGAACATTGGTATAGGACGCTATACGGTTCTTCCCGTTATAGTGCCATTCTTTTTCATATCCTTCCAAAATATATTTGTAAGACACACGGTTCTGATTATTATAGTTCAACGCCGCAAACTCTAAAGTAAACATTGACTGGTTATGATTCAATGTAATCCTGTCTGTATAGGTAATGGACCGGTCAATAATAGGATGGTCCGTATAGCTGCGTATGTCCCGGTTTGATATCTGACATCCTACAATAAATGTGTTATAATCAAATCTTTGCGTTTCCAGTTTATCGGGAGAAAAGGTCAAGATACCCTCTTTACACCCCAGCCAAAGTTCCCCGTCCAGCGTTTTCAATGTGGTGCTTTCTTCCATCACAACCGGGGGAAAGCCATCGTATTTGTCATAGTTACGCACCTGGCTTGTCGCCCTGTCAAAACAAGAGAGTCCTTTTTTCCGTAGCAAGCCAAAGGAAACCGTTATCATCTTCTATAATAGACATCACCACATCATTATTCAATCCGTCTTCCCAGCCATACGATTTAAATGAAAGCTTATGCGTTTCCTCATCATATCCCGACAATTTGCTCAATCCTCCACCAAACACGCATACCCATATCTGAGAGAACTCGTCTTTATAAAGCGCGTACACATCGCTATCGGCATAATTTACCCGGTTGGCACCACGGTAGGTTTCAAAATCAATCTGCTCCACTGAGGCAAAGTTGTTTTTAAAAGACATCAGCCCGTCCATCGTACCTACCCACATACGCCCGTCATTATCCTCTATCATATTCCTCACTTCCATATAAAGGCCATACGTAGGATAATTCTTGAATCCGTTATATTTATTCTTAAAAGTAACTTCCCCATTTTCCTCACAAAGCAGATTCAATCCTCCGTCCAAAGTACCCACCCAGATACGTTTCTTTTCATCCTGATAAGTGAAATACACATCATTCCCGCTGATTGACGACAAATCAGACAAATTATGCAGATAACGTTTAAAACGGAAACCACCTGCAGTTTTCTCATCAGGAACAGCTTTCACCAATCCGTCGCCTTTGGTAGAGAACCAAAGGTTTCCTTTGTCGTCTTCCATGATGTGATAT
>ENA-OQBV01001211-OQBV01001211.1-human-gut-metagenome-genome-assembly--contig:-NODE-1211-length-13174-cov-2.117498_pt1 | contig 13174 bp, 7 predicted proteins | sample MGYA00242750_ERZ504559 | MGnify/ENA primary metagenome ERZ504559 (study PRJEB26092, sample SAMD00036230) | human gut metagenome | host: Homo sapiens | study: EMG produced TPA metagenomics assembly of...
CGAGTGATATTACTACCATTACCAATAGATAATGCACCTCTATTAGCGGTCCATGTCCCATTAGTCAAAGTAGAATTAGCATTTGTTTTGGGATCCCATCCTGGAGAACCTGCATTTCCTTTAACGGGATTACCATCTGAGTCTGTAGAGTCAGCCACATATCCATTTCGATTAGCAACGGCATTTGAACCTATAGCAACGCCATCGATGACTTGCACCTGAGCACTGTTTCCGACTGCTACACCACCAGCCGCCGTAACATTCGTATAATTACCGATAGAAATGCCATAATCAGCAGTTGTTTGTACTTTTGCGTCTCGACCAATGGCTACAGACCGTTTAGCCCCTGCTCCCGCAGTTTGAGTTAGGGTTCCGATATTATTGCCAATTATAGATGTCGCCGCCGTATCTGTATAATTGGCATGAATAACTACATTAGACACAGCATCTTTTAGTTGTTTTACATTGACCGCGTCCGTATCTTGTGTGCCGGCTGCTACATTAATAATTTGGCGAGTTTCACCATTACGACCTATAGATACCGCACCTTTATTGGCAGTCCAAGTCCTATTATTCCACAAAGAAGAATCTGCATTAGCATTTGTCTTCGGATCCCACCCCGGAGAACCGGCATTACCTTTAACGGTAACATTACCATCAGAATCTGTTGTATCTGCCACATAACCAGATCGATTAGCAATTGAATTGTAGCCTAATGCAACGCCATCAGTAACTTGAACTTGAGCACTATTACCAAGAGCAACACCACGAGTGCCCCCCGATGCAGCCGTAGTAGCTGTAGCTTCGACTTCGTTGGTTGTACTAGCGCCAAAACCAATTACTACCGCATTCGACGCATTGACGCTACTATTTCTACCAATTGCTACGCTATTATCTTTATTCGCTTTCGCATTCTGACCAAGCGCTACCGCATAAGCTCCTGAAGCTCCAGCGGTTTGACCAATAGAAACAGACAAATTACCGGTTGCACTAGAATTAGTACCCATAGCTATGGCATCTGAATTTTCTGCCTTAGCACCCGTGCCCACAGCAATAGCATTCACATAATTAGCTTGGGCACCATACCCTACAGCAACAGAGTTACGATTATTGGCTTGTGCATTCATACCAACAGCAACAGCTGCATTATTATTAGCACTTGAATTAGTACCGATAGCGATCCCAGGACCTTCCCCTGCCGGATTCGTAGCGGTAGCCGCAAATACATTGCCCACCGTAAAACCAGAGCATAACGCCGTTACAGCCAATACGGCCGCAACGGTTTTACCGGCGTTTAATTTTGTCGATACGGGCTTACTGTGACTCTTTGCTATTTCAGAAACTACGATATAGCAATTCTTTACTTTGCTCCAAATGACCTTGTAAATCCTATTCATATCGCTTTCCTCCTAAAAGGTTGATGATAAACTTACACGAACCAACTAAACAACAGATATTTTTCCGACATTAAATTTCAGCAGACTTATAACTTGGCTTGCGAGCCTTCATTCAGCTATGAATATTACCCCAAGCATAAACTTGCCCTATATTATCCCCTCCATAAAATCCAAATTTTTAAATTAACTCGTTAATTTAAATACTGTATCACAATTATTCTGGATAATTAGTACGATATATCCTTATGTTATTATTCTATATACTATTTATTTTATTGTCAATTAGCTTACATTAATATAACAATATAAAACTATTTACGTTAGTTTTAACTATTTTCCAGTTAATTATATACGACTTAATCGTGTAAATAAAAATTCAAATACTTTCAAGATAACCCGGTTCAAGTGAGATGATACCGTTTAATCTCCACTAATTTACTAATTTCTACCTATATAAATCCAAATTTCATCATCACGCCAAGATAATTCAACGACACAGATTGTATGCTATTTTTCAACCAACTACATTCCTTTCTTTTCACTGTATAAATTCCTCCATATTATTATCAGAAATATAACAGTTGTATATAAGCACGAGATCAATACATCCGCCTATCAATAATGACCTGGAAATGAATATAGTAGGAAATCCATAATACATGAATAAAAAAACCGAGGCCCTTCTCAAAAGAAGAGCCTCGGTCTTACGCAGATAATCGCTTTGCTTATTTCGTCAAAGCGGCAATCGCCTGCATCAATTGTTCAATCTTTCTATTTTGTTCTTCTAATTGCTGGCTCTGAGCTTCAATCTTATCGTTTTGAGCAGACAGTTGTTCGCTCTGAGCTTCAATCTTGCTGTTTTGAGCTTGGAGCTGGCCACTCTGATCGGCTACGACCGATTTCAAGCTGTCGATTTCCTGAGCCATGGCTTGCTTCGACTGGTAGCTGCCCGTTTCACCTTCACCAATTCTCCAGGTTACGCCGGCATTGACCATGTTTTCACCGCCGCCGTAGGACGAACCGATGCTGACCATGGTATCGTAGTTGGGCCGATAGAACGCGCCAAGGGCAACAGCATTGGCCCCGCGGTAATTACCGACGCCGGCCGTGACTTCCCATTTAGAATCGGAGCTGTATTCCAACGGATGGAGTGCTGCCAAGGCTGCGGCTCCGGCTCCGACGCGATTGACGCGACTGTCGAGTTTCCCGATGCGGTTATTCATCTGGTTCATGCCCGTCCCGATAGCACTGACGGTTCTGTCGAACTGGCCTTTATTGATAGCGTCCGTTGCTTCCACGGCATCACCGACGTTGTGGATGACATTGCCGCCCATGCTGACGTTGTTGTTTTCGACGGTGATGTTTTTCGACGAATCTTCATTCTTAATCGTCAATCCGCCATTGTTGATGGTCGTGTTGCCCGTCGTGACTGAGCCCGTCGTAACGACTTCATTGGTGATGACGGTCTTGCTGTCACCCGTGCCAATGGTAACGTTGTCGTTGCTGATAGAAACGTTGCCAATGTTGGCTTTTTCCGAAACCGTCAGCTCTTTCGTCGTCATCGAGTTCGATGTTACCGACTCAAGATCCTTGAGGTTCTTAGACAACTTGATGTCAAAACCGCTGCCGGCCGTGTTATTAACGACGCCGATGTTGCCGTCGGTTAATTTACTTGCATCAGAGATTCCGCCTTTAAGATCTAAAACGTCATCTTTGCCGCGTTTGATGACTTCACCGGTATCGCTGTTAAAGCCTCGTTTAGAGTTGTTGATATCATCAATTTTACCATCGAATTGGCCAACAATATCTTTTAATTGACCTTCCGTAGCAGCTCGATCGGGGACGTAGCCTTTTTCATCAGGCTTCCAAGTCGTGTTTTCAAGGCCGGTGATGAATTTACCTTTTTCAGTAACAGGATTGCCGTCGGCATCAACCTTCGCCGTGCCGTCGGCATTTTTAACAGCCACATCTTGGTTCCCCATGACAATACTGCCGTTAGAGCCGTCACCAATCGTAACTTGGCCTTTGGAGCCATCAACAAGAACTTGGTTGTCACCGGTACCAGCTGTTACCGTGGACTTAGTCCCATCGACGACCACTTTATTAGTACCACCATCTCCAGCGCTGATGATACCTTCGTTGCCCTTAATAGCGACATTATTACCATCTTTATCGCCGAAGGAGAGGTTGTCACTTAAGGCAACTTCTGTCCCTGCACCATTAGGCAGCTCAGTTACGGTAATATTTTTACCGGCTACGACTTATTGGCTGTAATCGTCGAGGAAAGGCCATCATAGGCAGCTTTCAACTGGTCTTCTGTAGCCGCACAGCCGCTTACGATACCATCTGTCGAAGGATTCCAAGCCGTATTGGCCAAACCGGTAACGTATAAGCCGCTTTCAGTCTTACTGCTGGCACCATTATATGTTACAGACTGATTAGCATGTAAATACCACCGGTAACTACACCATCTTTTTTCAGTACCGCCTATGCGAGCGCTGTCGATACCGGACAAGTCCTTAGCAAGTTTAATCTGTAAGCCGTCATCAGTTTTAACAACGCCGACATTGTTGACGCTGGACAACAAGCTATTGCCGTCTGCATCCGTTGCAGCTACACCACCATAGATGGATAAGGTTTCACCATTTTCTTGGTGATCGTAGCGTCATCGGACGTATCGTCACCAGTGAATTTCAGGTTGGCGCTGCTAACGGCTGAATCCATTTCACTCTTAGATGCAATATCACCTACTTCAAAGGATGTATCGTCGTTACGGGTAATGGTCAACTTGTTATCTTTAAAGGTTGCGCCCGTAATGTACTTATCCTGCAGGCCGCCAATTTCAACGGTACTTCCATCCTGCATGGTCAAGGTCATCGTGCCCACTCCGGCATCGGTGTATTCCAACTTGCTGGATTGAATCGTACTGCCTTTGAGCTGGCCTAAGTTGACGATATCCGTATCTTCCGTACCGGCAGCGACATTGGTGATCTTATTGCCGCCATTGTCGAGACCGGTATTGGTCAATTTTACGGACGAAACAACCGGATTATCTACGGCGCTTACAGTAGTGCCATCAGCTTTCGTATAGATATTATTGGTAGCATCATAGGTAGCATCGGACAAATCAGAATACCACTTACCATCTTGACCTTGGACCAAGGTGTTTCCGTCAGCGTCTTTCGCTCCCGTAGGTGCAAAGGTAATGCTGCCGTCTCCCATAGTAAGGTTCTTAGCCAATTTAACATTGAGGGTACCCGTCGTATCATCGGCTACGACGCCAATATTACCTTCCGTCAAGGAAGTCGTATCTGTATTACCACCAACAACATTCAAGGTATCTGCCAAGTCACGATGAACAACGGTATCGCCATCGCCTTTGAAATTAAGGCCTGCTACCTCCAGATCTTTCAACTGAGCAACATTGACGGCATCCGTATCTTCACTACCTGCCGCAACTCCCGTAATTTGACGATAGATTCCCTTACTAGTATTACCTACAGAGATAGCCGATTCCGTGGACATATAAGCAGAAAACATATTCCGTAAGTCTGTGCGGGCTTTTAACAGTGCTTGATAATCCGGGTTATTCGTAGATACAATACCACTCAAGGAATTTTCACCGTCATTGTTTTCCTTAATTAGCCGCTGATATTCTTTAATCTTAGCCAGGCTGGCATTATAGGCTGCACTACCTTCAGCATTGGTAGATAGATTTGCCACCTCAGCACTCAGCAAATCCTGATTTTTTTGTCGCTCGCTGATATAAGAACGATATTGAGCTTCTTTTGCTGCCAAGTCAGAATAACTATTAATCGTGGAAACTAATTGATTGTATTCTGCTGTTTTCCCTAGTTTTTCAGCTATAGCCGCTCTCTCCGTCGATCCCAAGGTAGAGAAATATCCGATAGAACCTGCACTTCTATTTGCTAAACTTTCATAACCTAAAGCAACGCCTCCACCGGCATTCGCTACAGCACCTTGACCTAAAGCAATGGAACCGACACTGTTAGCCTCAGTATAACCACCGATAGCAATGGCATCTGTTACCGGAGCTTTTGCACTGAATCCAACGGCAAGGGAGTCGACGCCGTTTGTTAATGTAGAAACACCGATATTAATACTGCGTGTACCATAATTTTTATTTCTTGTACCGATAGCAATATCGGCGGTGGAATTAAGGCCGCTATCGGTAATGACATTGTACCGACCGATAACAATACCTCTCTGGGCAATATTTTCATTACCGTAGACATAGGCATTATTAACTAACTTCTCGGTTACGCTATCACTAGTAGCATCGTAAGACGTGTTCTTTATCGTATTGCCGAAGCCGGTGACAACAAGATTCCAGTTACCGAGACCGGTAGTAATATTATTCGAACCGATGACCGCCGCATCCCTGCTCGACTTATCATCGGGCACACCGGCTTGGTCATTATTTTTATTGGCTGTTTTTTTCGTATTGATAGATACGTAAGAAATCTTATTGTCGTCTACTTTAGTATTCACTGCTTTCAATTGCGCTAAGTTTACAGCATCCGTATCTTGACTGCCTGCCGCTACATTGATAATCTGGCGGGTCATACTATCCGCACTGTTACCAACTGATACAGCGCCATTACCGGAAACCCATTCCGAAGTAAGTGTCCGATATTGTTTACCTGTGTCTATAACGGCCTGTCTTTTGCTTGTATTGCTAGGATCCGCATTATATTCAACTACTGCTGCTTGCCATACATCAAATGCAGCTTTCATTTCAGCGTTTAAGGCAAAAGACTGGCCGGTAGTTGGATTATATCCAAAGATATCCGTCCTCCGATCAGCTACAGAGAATGCGCCTAATCCCACACCGCCGGTAGTATTATTAACCTTAGAACCGGTTCCTAAAGCAAGGCCATAGTTTGAAGTACTTACTCCCGAATAAGCACCAATAGTCGTAGCATACGTAGAACCTTCCGCTTTAGAAAGATGCCCCATTGCCGTAGCATATTGTGACCCGCTGACAGTGGCACCTGTACCTGTTGCTGTAGTATACGCGGAATTCGTCACACTGACGCCGGTTCCCAAAGCAGTTGCGTTTTGCGAACTGCTTACCTTAGCGGAAGCACCCAGCGCGGTTGCATTCGTAGATCCGCTAATATTAGAAGATGCTCCCATAGCCGTAGCATTCACAGACTCATTGACCTTTGAACCGGCACCTATAGCTGTTGACTGTTTCGAACTGGTTACATTAGCAGCCCCCCCTGCAGCGATAGCCTTATCTGAGCTACTCACAATAGCATAACTTCCAAGTGCTGTCCCATATTCAGAACTAGTCACTTCAGCATTAGCCCCAAGTGCATTTGCACCATCAGAGTTTCTCCCACATACGTTTCATTACCAATAGCAACTAGCAAAATCACTATCAATCTTTTTATATCCAGCGGATGGCTTATTAGCGACTTTACGTTTGCCCCCTCCGATAGCAACGGATTTCGTGGTCATCGCCTTCGCATAATTGCCTATTGCTACAGAACTCGTTGTAGCTTCCGCCTCAGTCCCTCCGGCAAAAGAATATTGTCCCGCATAAGTTTTAAAACCTACTGCGGTTCCCTGCTGCCCTTCCGCCACGCTATTTTGACCGATTGCAAGAGATGCTCCACCATTTGCTTTTGCATCATTAAACGGCCAGCCAGCCGGGGCCATATCTAAAAACTTAAGTCCGATTTGTACCTTTGAACCGTCTTGGGTTAATTTGATTCCGCTCCCAGCCTGTAAAGTAACCGTATCTCCAGAACTTATCTTTGTACTCTCTCCTGACGCAGTACCATACTTATCTGTAATTGCATCCGGACCTATCCCGACAGCCAAGGTCCAGCCGTCATATGTTGCAGCAGCTTGAGCCAAAGCCACTCGACTATCCGCAATGGGCCGTTCTTTCGACAACTTAATCGTAAGTGGATCTAAATCCTCATCAGCTACTTCTCCAATATTATCGTTCGTCAGCGATTCTGCGTCCATATTGGAACCAATACCATCCGCCACAGCATTTTCGGATGCTTGTACACTTTGCTCAATAGCAACGCTCTGGTCTGCACCTTCCGTATTCGTGGCTGCCTGGGCAATACCTGTCATGCCAGCACAAAGAGCCGCTACAGCCAAAACGGCCGCAACGGTTTTACCGGCATTTAACTTTGTGGATACGGGCTTACTGTGACTCTTTGCTATTTCAGAAACTACGATATAGCAATTCTTTACTTTGCTCCAAATGACTTTGTAAAATCCTATTCATATCGCTTGCCTCCTATTAGATTGATAATAAAATTTCACTCAATTACCTAAAAAACAGACACGTTACTGCCACTTAAATTCAGCATACTGATTGTTAAAATCCGCATTCACGATGCTTCGTTCAGATATACAGCAGCAACACTAAGAAATCTAAAAGTTCCCCTCTTTCATCCCTCCATAAAAGTCTTATTTTTCGCAGTTATATCGTAACTTAACCGATATACTCCAGTTATTACAAATAATCAATACCACATATCCTTATGTTATCATTCTATATATTGTACAAAATTTTGTCAATAAAGCCAAGGTAATGTACTATTACAAAAACGATCTACTCCATTTTTAAACAATTATTTTACTATTTATTTACTATTTTTGAGCAATTCAAGAATGCAAAATTTCCATAAATCAAAAAGGCCCTCTTTTTCAAGAGAGCCTTTTCGCTTCTGTAATTATGCTTCGCCAAGTTCAGCGATCTTATTTTTTCAATTCTGCAATGGCCTGCATCAACTGTTCAATCTTCTTGTTCTGTTCTTCCAGTTGTTCGCTCTGAGCTTCGATCTTGCTGTTTTGAGCTTGGAGCTGGCCACTCTGATCGGCTACAACCGATTTTAAGCTGTCGATTTCCTGAGCCATGGCTTGCTTCGACGGGTAGTTTGCCGTTTCGCCTTCGCCAACTCTCCAGGTTACACCGGCATTAACCATATTTTCGCCACCGCCGTAGGACGTACCGATGCTAACCATCGTATCGCCATTAGGACGATAGAAGGCACCAAGGGCTACGGCATTGGCGCCGCGATAATTACCGACACCGGCCGTGACTTCCCACTTCGCTTCCGGACTGAATTCCAGCGGATGGAGAGAAGCCAAGGCAGCTGCACCAGCACCGACGCGGCTGATGCGCGTATCGAGTTTATTGACGCGGTTATTGATCTGGTTCATGCCCGTGCCGATATTGTTGATGGCGCGGTCGAACTGATTCTTGTTAATGGCATCCGTCGGATCCGTACCTTCGCCGATATTCTTGATAACATTACCCCCATGTTGACGTTGTTGTTATTGATGGTAATGTTCTTCGACGAATCTTCATTTACAATCGTCAGGCCATCGTTGTTGATCGTCGTATTGCCCGTCGTGACCGAGCCCGTATTAATCGTGTCGCCTTCGATGACCGTCTGATTGTCGCCAGTACCGATGGTAATCTTATTGTTTACTTCGATGCTGTTCAGATCCTTAATGTCTTTGGACAACTTGATGTCGAAGCCGCTGCCATCGCTGTTGTTTACCACGCCGATGTTTTTGTCGGAGAGGTTATTGACATCAGCACCACCATTAAGTTTCATAGCTTCGGTATTCTTACGGGTTACCTGATTATCAGCACCGCTGTCACTTTCAAAGACGCGGCTGGAAGATTTAACGGCCGTATCGATGTCACTGATCTTATCCGCGATATCTTTCAACTGACCTTCCGTAGCGGCACGATCTTCCACGATACCTTTATTAGCCGGATCCCAGGTCGTATTGTCGAGGCCGGTAATGAAGTGGCCGCTCTGAGAATCCGTCGTGTTGTCAGACTTCGTGCCTTTGACGTCCGTCTGGTTACCCATAATGATACCGCCATTAGCCGCATCACCAATAGTGACTTGACCTTTAGAGCCATCAACGACAACCTTATTGGCACCATCACCAGCGGTTACTTTAGCGTCGTTACCGTTGATGTTGACCTGGTTTGCTGCCGTGTCACCACCGAGGGTTATGTTGTCGTTCAAGGAAACCTTGTTATCTTTGCCAACAGTGATATTCTTACCACTCGTTACCTTGCTGGCTTCGATGTCCTTATTAATATTTTCGTAAACGGAGTTCAGCTGATCTTCCGTAGCGGCACGACCACTTACATATCCCTGGTTGGTCGGATCCCAAGTCTTATTGGTTAAGCCTGTGACGTAGTTGCCTTCTTCAGCAGCGCCTTTCGTATTGTTGATAGACTGTTTAGCAATGTAGATACCACCACTGGTAGTTCCACCAATACGAACGCTAGTGAGACCGGTTAAGTCTTTTGCCAATTGAACCTTCAAGGCACTGTCGCCGTCTTTTACGACACCGATATTACTATCCGTTAATAAACTGTTACCATCAGTATCCGTGGCTGTTGCGCCACCAATAATACTGAGAACGTCACCATTACCTCTAGAAATTTCAGATGCTTTATCATCGCCGGTGAACTTCAAGGTAGTCTTGCTGGCGTCATCCGCAACTTGAGCAACTTGTTTGAGCTGAGCCACGTTAACTGCATCAGTATCTGCCGTACCGGCTGCTACGTCTGTAATTTGACGAGTAATGCCTTTAGAAACATCTCCGACCGACACCGAGCCAGCCGTGGATTGCCAGGTGTACAGAGCTTTACCGGCTTCAGCCAGTGCACTCTGTTTAGTATTCAAATCGGCCTGAGCCGTAGATAACTGCGCCTGCGTTGATTCAAGAGCTGCCTTTATTCCTTGATAACCAGCATCCTGTTCATATGAATTGTCAGGATACATGGAAATAATTTGGTCAATAGCGGTTTGGTAACTAGCTGCCTGTGCAGTTAAATCATTTACTGTCGTTTGTGCATCAGACACTTCTGTAAGCAGACTCTGATACTGAGTATTGCTGCCTAAAATGCTGTCCGCATCCGTAATTTTCCCGGACGGATCATAGCCTACAACGCCCTTATCAGTGCGAGCAACGGAGTTAGCACCAAGCGCTACGCCGCCATCAATGGTGACATTAGTGTTTCTACCAACAGCCACAGCATCACTCACCGTTGTTTCAAGAGCAGAATCAGCTGATCCGATAACAACATTATTGCTAACGCCAGTCAACGTGCGATTGTCACCAATCACAACAGCGGTCTTTGTATTGGTTACTTTGTTGTTAACACCGGTTACGGTCACATTATTTACATTCGTCGCCGTGTTATTATAGCCTGTGATTGCGTTATACTGGCTAATATTGCTGCTTGTACCGGTCAAGGTGTTGTTTACCCCAATGATGGAAGATGTACGAGTATAATCAGCCGTATTGCCACCACCGATGGCTAAAGTAGCACCACCGCTATTAGATTTCTTAATCGCACTCTGGAGTTTATCAACCATATCATCTACAGAGTCAGCGCCACTTGTCGGCATAGAAATTGATGTAATAGAGTTTGTAATCTTGTTGCCGGCGCCAAATACTAAGGAACCGTTGGAATTATCCGTAATATTACCTAAACCGACAATGGTATTGGCAATACCTTGATAAGAAGGAGAGAAGTAACTTCCACTTCCATTTGAACGAATGCTATTCAAAGAGCCCATTACGGTAGCACCAAAGTTTTGTGCACCATAAGCCCCGGTATTTGCCCTACCGCTACCATCAAAGCTACCGGTTGCAAATAGAGTAGGAACCAACCATAGTCGAGAACAAGCCCTTATTGTAGGTATTCGTGCCTAAAGTGGTCTGATTTACATGGAAGCCGGTGTTATTATCCGTGATTTGTTTACCACCCATGGTGCCTTTGTATACACGGTCACCAATATCAATCGAGCCGGTACGACCAAACGCATTGGTACCGATAACGATGGATGTAGCTACGCGGCTAGCATCGGTCGGGTTATCATATCCACCGGAACCACGCTTCGGCCAGTTAGTCGGATCCATGCCCAATAAAGCTTCTTGTTCGCCACCACCGGTGAAGGCCACAGCACCTTTACCAATTACGATACTGCCTTCCAGAGCAATATTTTCAGAAACTTTGGCATCACTACCGATGACAATACTGCCCTTGCCACCGGAATATACATTAGTCCCCAAGGCTATCCCATTTTCACGTTGAGCTACAGAGTTCGGGCCGATAGCAATCGAATTTGTACCCTTAGCTCCATCATTATTCTGATTAGCTGTTAATTCAGATTTTACAGAGAAGTATTTCAACCTTATTGGTTGCAAGATCTGCTGTTGTAGCAATACCGGTTACAGTAATCGGACTACCTTCATTCTGAGTAAGGGTTAATGTATTGCCACTTAAAGTTGCTCCAGTGAGGTACGTATTCTTCAAACCGGTTACAGTAACTTTTTCACCGGCAGAATCGGTTAATACCAAGGTGCCATCGGCTCCAACATAAGACACTGTACCACTAGCTAAAGTCGTATTCGTATCGGTAGATTTAATCGTATAGGTCGTAGCCCCATCATCAGCCACCGTGGATGTAATGGTTACATTATCGCCTTCTTTTAAGTCGACTTTATTAGCTTTCAACTGTGCCACGTTAACAGCATCCGTATCCTGAGTACCGGCAGCGACACCCGTAATCTGACGAGTCATATTATTCGATACATCGCCGACAGAGACCGAGCCTAAAGTCGAAGTCCAGGCAGTACCGGTCAACGTCTTCGCACTTGGGTTATAGCCGTCTACCCCTTTATCAACACTGGCCACAGAATTCGAGCCCAAAGCTACACCGTCATTGACAGTCGCATTGGCATTATAACCCATAACGACTACGTTATCAGCCGTCGTCGTCAAGGTCGTATCGGCTGCGGCACGGAGTGTCGTCGTCGCCGCTTTATTAGCACGGCCTAAGATAATGCTGTTGTCGGAACCAGTTTACGGTACGATTATCACCGAGGAGTATCGTATTATTGGAATCTTCGACAGCATTTTCGTACCTAAGTTAACAATGGAAGTAGAGCCGGATACAGTATTGTTACTACCGGTTACCGTCACATTCGTTACATTGGTACCCGTATTGTTATAGCCGGTCAAAGCATTATATTGGCTAATATTACTACTTGTGCCGGTCATTGTATTATTAACCCCAATGATGGAGGATGTCCGAGTATAGTTAGCACTGTTTCCACCACCAATAGCTAGTGTCGCACCACCACTATTAGAGCTCTTAATCGTAGATTGAAGCTTATCCACCATCGCATCTACAGAGTTAGCCCCACTCGTTGGCATGTAAATGTCGGTAATAGAATTGGTAATGGTATTACCTGCCCCAAACACCAGGGAGCCATTGGTATTATCTGTAATATTACCTAACCCTACAATCGTGTTAGCAATACCTTGGTAAGATGTCCCAGACCACCGATTTTCATTAGAGCGAACACTATTCAAAGAACCGATCACAGTTGCACCAAAGTTTTGTGCTGCATATCTACTTGAATTAGAATAGCCAGAACCGTCAAACCCTCCGGTAGTAATTGAGTAAGAACCTACCATCGTAGAGAACAAGCCTTTATTGTAGCTATTAGTCCCCAATGTAGTCTGATTTACATGTCCACCGGCATTTTTGTTAGAAATTTGCTTACCGCCCATGGTGCCTATATATGCACGGCCACCAATATCAATTGAACCTGTACGTGCATCAGAGTTAACACCTATGGCAATCCCGGTCGCAACTCTTGACGGATCTGTGGGTGTTTCATAGCCACCCCAGCCACCACCTGGCCAGTGGTAGGGTCAAAGCCTAATTGAGCTT
>ENA-OQBV01001213-OQBV01001213.1-human-gut-metagenome-genome-assembly--contig:-NODE-1213-length-13164-cov-5.400245_pt1 | contig 13164 bp, 17 predicted proteins | sample MGYA00242750_ERZ504559 | MGnify/ENA primary metagenome ERZ504559 (study PRJEB26092, sample SAMD00036230) | human gut metagenome | host: Homo sapiens | study: EMG produced TPA metagenomics assembly of...
CTATTTCTGTGACTTTCAGTTCTTTCCAAATGTCACTCGGCGCACGAATTAAAGATTTTAATTCATATTTTAATGGAATATATATTTCATTTTTTCGTTCTGATGCTTTTTGATCTTTTTCCTTTCCCTTAATTCCTGTTATATAAGCAAACCATGCTATTATACCTCCAAATATTATTACTAAAACTCCACTAATCGTACTACTTATTACATCTTGCCAAATAGCATTCCAATCCATATCTTTCCTCCCAACAGTATCTTTTCTTTTTCAATATTTTACATTAACTACAGAAATCTGTCATCACGCTTTTTACCAAATATATCGTACTAAACTGCACATACAACTTTTCTTCTTCCCAATCCATCTGATCCATCAGCAGGCATTGGAATAATACATCTACATCCTGCAATTTATAAATCCTGTTGCACGTTTCTGACAAACCTTTTAATTCCGGAATCTCTTGCATCGCACTTCGTCTGTACATAAGACATTGCAAGTATAATGCTTCAAGATGTTTCTGGCTGAAAATAAGTGCTGTAGTATCCTGTTCATTAACAGTACATTTACGTTTTTCTAACTCTTCCTGGGAAATATCCAGAAAACACCGGATATTTTCGACATATACATCACCATCAAATGTTGGATGCTTTTTCTTAATCCATCGTTTCGCCGCTACCTCCATATTCTTTCTGTCTCGATCAGATCTGGCACTACGGAAATTCAGCCTTTTGCCCATTTCTGCATAGATATTACTTTTCACCTGCCGATCTGTCAAAGCTGCGTATTCTTCATTGCGAAAAAAATAATCTAAAAGTTGGTTCATCTTAGCCTGACTATCTACCAAATGATAACATTCCTCGGAAAACCCCAAACCCGCAAATGCAACTGGCGCACTTCCTTTTTTGATTTCTTTTTCAATCACTCTCAAAATGTCTCTCTTTGATTCCATTTCTTGCTTTCCTTTCTCTTCTTCAATTTTCTGATTCTGTTCACAGATCATCAATAAGTTTTCATCTGCTCTTTTCGCTGTCAGTATTAATGAATAACAAACCAAAACCAGAAACAGTGATATCAATGCACTTCCTACACCAATCATAAAAACTTTTCCCCCTCCAATACATGAAGCAATCCGTCCCACTTAAAAAACGGACTGATTTTTTTCAGCATCGCAATCAAGTCCGCTTCATTTTCTATTTCAATATCCAAAAATTCTATTACACTAATTTCAAGTCCATCCGCAATTTTCTTTAATTGTTCTACTTTCGGCTTTCGTATGCCTATTTCATACTTCCGAATTGTATTCACATTAATTCCTGTTCGTTCTGCAAGCAGTTCCTGCGATAGCCCTCTCTGTTTCCGAAAATAACGAATCTTTTCATTTATCTCCATATCTTTCGTCAGTTGTACTTCTCGACAATTTGTCGGGAAGCTGTTCCCTTTCCCAGTTTTCTTTTCCTTCATATCCATACATAGCTATTTCCTCATCCAACAGCCTTGCAACCATAAAGCAACAAGACAGCAAAAACAAAAGCACCATTCCTGCCAAAATAATAATTATCAAATCAATCACATCTCATTCTCCTATGTAAGCGGTACAGAAAAAGCAGCCTTGACAGACTGCTTTTTCAATCACCATATTCTATTTTTGTTCTCATGTAAAAAGGCTTCCGAAGTTGTTCGAATCCCAAATGCTAATCCATCTATGTAGGCTTCTCTCTGTTCTATTTGTTTAAGATTTAAAGCATATTCCTTGTAATCCTCAAACATTGCTTGCAGATCCGGACTCATTAGACTTATCATTTCTTTTTCTAATGTTTCACACAGTTCCTTTGTCTCTTCATAAGTTTTACTTTGTGTTTCACATTGATTCATTGGATAAATGCTATAATACAATTTTTCCAGTTGCTTTTCGCTCATTTTTGATCACCATTTCTTTCAGTCTTTTTATGATCCATATAATTCCAGAAATGCCGTTTTTTAGCAAAATGCCTGCTACAGCTAATAATCTCCAGACAAGAACCCCTATTCCGATCAAACTTCCTACCATCAGATTAAGTACCAACATACCAAGCATTTCCCCTGTCCCCACATTTCTTGGAACGACCAGCAAAAACATTTTCTGGATTCCGAAAGGTATTCCCGCAAAAAGCAATACTTTTCTCCAGTCTAATATTTCACCATTCATGCACATAGGGTGAACAATTAAGCAGATAATCATAGCTATTGCACCAGGAATTATCAATTTTGTTATAATTTCTTTTCCTCTCATATGCCACCTCCGTACATATCATGATTTACTTTTGCCTGGTAATAATTGCCTATTGTCGTTATTGAATTCATAAGACAGGTAAGCAAGTACGCTTTTATGTTCTTTACTTCCCTGGTATTCTCATGCAGACAATCAAGTACATACTCTATGTGGCTTTCTTCCAGCAACAATAATCTGCTTTTTTACGAACTGATATGGGTATTTCACTCCACTGATCGTAATATTCTCCCGTTCTATGCTGATTGTTTCCACAATTAGTGCCACAATTTCATCCAACTGTTGCTGTTCCCCTAGTCTGCATCGTTGTACAAGACAGTCATATTCAATATTTCTTTTTACAAGTGCAGTATTCATCTGGAATAACTCCATCTCTTCCATCAAATCCATTGACTGCTGTTCGGAAGAATCTGAAAGATTGATAAGATCAGTATTACTTCTGTCAGTATTACTAATATCAGTATAATTATAATTAGTATTATTAGGGTCGGTTTTTCCGACTTCTGTACTTCGGTTTTTCCGAACTCTTGACTTCGATTTTTCCGACTTCCAGACTTCGGTTTTTCCGAACTCTTGACTTCGACTTTCCAGAACTCCAGACTTCGGTTTTTCCGAACTCTTGACTTCGGCTTTTCCGACTTCTTGACTTCGGTTATCATTCTCTGCTGAATCTAATACTTTTTCTTTTCTATATACAAAGCTCTTTACATAAATAATTGTTGGTTTTCCCAATCCTCTCTTTACTCTTTCAATCAAACCAATTCCTTTATCAGTATCTAATTCTGCAAGAATTTTCACACCTTTGTCTTTTCCGCAATTCATATATTCCATCACTTGTTCCAATGTAAATATGATATAAACTTTCCCCTCATTGTCCACCCAATTATTTCTGATAGACAAAGCCATTCTGTCCAGCATCAGCCCATAAAGAACCTTTGCATCGCTGGACAGATTACGGAAATATTCATCTGTGAATAATACTTTGGGAATACGGTAAAAAGCAAACTGTTCCGATTCATAATCGTGAAAATAACCAAACTCTATTTTTGTGCTTTCGGATTTTGCCATTTTGCTTTCCCTCCTTCCCTCGTTATTGGCTTTTCTTCCAGTTATCAAGCAGTTCATAGATAACCTGTTCAATCTGTTCTCTGTTATATTCCTTTGGAAAATACTTTCGTATTTTCTTTTCAGTTAAAGTAACTTTTCCTGTCTCTGTTTTCTTTTCATTCAGAATAAGCTGTACCGCTAATTCTGTCAGATTACCTTCATCGCTGTATTGCTTCAGTTTTGTTGCCATTGAACCTGTAACAGAGCTTGCTCCAGACACTATGCAGTCTTTCACCCAAATCTGCTCCGTTTCTGATAAATAGGTTAATGAAACACCTACTGTAAAATTAATCTTTCCTTTATCCAACAATTTCAGCAATTCCGGAATAAGACAGGTCAAGCGTATGTAACGCTGAACGGTTCTTCCACTGTCACCGGCAGCCTGTCCAACCAGATCTGCACTGTCAACAGAAGCTGCGTTTTCGTCTTTTATGCCCTGATGTTTTACTGCATCCATCTTCATCTTATAAGCATATGCCTTTTCGCTTGGAAGCAAATTTTCTCTCTGTATATTAGAATCCACCATAACGATTACGGCTTCATCATCGGTATAGTTCCGTATGAGTACTGGCATTTTACTTTTTCCAGCCAGTTCGCAACCACGTTTTCTCCTGTGACCAGCAATCAGTTCATATCCTCCCTCTGCGCGAGGACGTACCAATGCAGGATTTAAGATGCCATAATTCTTGATACTTTCTACTGTTTCAGCCATTTTTTCATCATCATTTACATGAAATGGATGATTTCTAAAAGGATGTAACTCATTTAATGGCACTTCAACAATCTGATTAAGAGTATTCTGTTCGGCTTCATTGATTCCAAGCAATTCATCATAAGAAGTAAGCTGAATTTCTTTCTTAGGTTTACGCATGATTCAGCACCTCCTGGACAAGTGCTTGATAACTGTACGCACCTTTTCCTTTTGCATCGTAAGAAAAAATACTGACACCTTCTGATGCAGTTTCGGCAAGAGCTTCTGTTCTTGGAATTGTCTGATCAAAAATTATAATCTCTGCTCCATAAGCATCTCGTACTGCCTGCTTATTTCTCTTTGAATTATTATAATGACTGCTGTCCATTGTAAACAGAATCCCTTCAATCTGTAAATCAGGATTAAATCTCTGATGAATGCCTTTCACAACTTTCAGTAATTCCATGAGGCCATCTGCCGCATAGTATTGAGGCTGCACCGGAATCAAAACGCTATCAGCTGCACTTAACGCATTAATTGTCATCATTCCCAACGAGGGCATACAATCAATCAGGATATAGTCATAATCATTTTCCAAAAGTTCCAGATATTCTTTAAGACTTTTTCTCTGTCCTCTACCGTAAATAATGACATGTCCATTCCCGAAAGAAGTTTATTAGATGGAATTACATCTATTCCTTCCTCATGGTGTAAAATTGCTTCCCTGGGATCAAATTCTAATCCCATAATGATATTTCCATCATTGTTTTCAATGTTACCCTTAAGTTCTTTGGAAAACCAAGTCCCATTGTCAAATGTCCCTGTGGATCAGCATCTATCAGCATTACACGTTTTCCAACCTTAGACAGTCCTACTCCAAGATTAATAGTGGTTGTAGTCTTTGCTACTCCACCTTTTTGATTTGCGATTGCGATTATTTTGCACATGATATAATTCTCCTGTTTTTCTACTATTTTTTATTTACATTACTTTTTTCAATTTCAGCATAAGCTCTATAATATTTGCTCGTCCCTTTATTGGAATAAAGTTCCGATAATTCCATAACTTCAATTTTAGGATGACGCTGCAGGATTTTCTGAAACCATGCAATGTCATTTTTTGTTCCCATCAGTCTCACTTTCAGCATTAATCTATTCCTCCAAGCATGGCATGTAACTTTTGATTGTACACTACATATTCCGGATAACGGATCTGTATTGCCTGCCAAAAATATGGTGCATATACACAGCAGAAGATATCCTCTACTGTATACTGTCTGCACTCGTTTACCTGTTCCTCTGCATCTTCATAATCCCAAACGCTTGGCGTGCTGTTACAGTACAGATTAAATGCCATCCTTACCACTTTTAAGCTACCGCTTGTCTGCCATCCTTCATGTAAACATTTCGTTTTAACAGACCCCGTTTTAAAATTATAAATTCTGTCAGCATTTTTTCTGGTATCTCCATTAATACCCAGACAATAACACAATGCCTTATGGTACACATCCTGATACCGTACTTCTTGTAATTTTTCATAGTAGAATTTTTCATGTGCATCACTGATAAAAATAATGTTTTCTGCTCCTAACGCTGTACTTTTCATTTTGAACCTCCTTGAAATAAAAAAGGACCTTACCAATTGTTCTACCAATTAATAAGGTCATACTATATGTTACTTTTCTAAATTCGTGCTAGGGATTCCTCTCTTTAGTAAAAACTTAGTAAAACATCCCTACTGGTTCAAAAATATACTGTAAAATCAAGGTTTTTCAGAATTTTGCTAAGGTAGTGCCGTGGCAGACAAATAACACTCTAATCATCTATTTTTAACTCCTTTTTTATCTCAGATTATCTCGGTTTTTCCTTATTTTTCAAGCATTTGCGCACTTTTTCAGTCTATCAAGATTTTTCCCATTTCTCGGCTTATTTTGGCTTATCTCGGTATGTTTCTTCCTTCAAATGGTCTAAATATGGTCTAAAATGGCCTCGGATTTCAAATTTAGACCAGCCGACATTTGCCGTTCTCCTATGTCTGAAATCTTTGATTTTCCAAAAAAATTTGGTCTAAAAATTTTACCCTTTTTCAATCTGTTTTAGACCACGACCATCTTCAAAGCCTTGAATTTACTGACTTTCTAGCCATTTTACGAAATGGTCTAAATTAGACCATTTACCCCATCTTCTTGAATTTGACCTTGTCCTCCTTCATACCTAACTGCCGAAACTCATTTTCAGCTTCTGCCTGCTTCCTGGCAAGCTTCTCCACTTCTTCTCTCGCGTCATCCAGCTTAAGATGTGTATAGGTATTGAGAGTGACACTGATATCCGAATGACCCATCAGATACTGAAGTACCTTTGGATTCATTCCGGACTTCGCCATATTAGAGCAGTATGTGTGTCTGCATACATGAGGTGTAATTTTAGGAAGCTGTACACGATAAATGCTGTTGTATTTGTCAACCGCATGCTGGAAGTATTTCTCCCAATGCATTGCCACCATAGGTTTACCGTCCTTATCAAAGCATAGGAAACCAGAATAACCATCAATCATAGGTTCTACCTTCGGTGGTCTGCGATTTTTCAATATACGCTGAAAACATTCGTATACATCATCCTGCATCGGATCACTCTTGTACCGGCATAGGTCTTTGTTGTATCAATATAGACCAATGTTCCGGTCTTCTGCAGCTGGTGATCAATATTGATGGTTCTGCTCTCCATATCCAAATCCTTAACCGTCAGCCCTGTAAATTCCGAAATACGCATCCCTGTCTTAAACAGAATGTACATACCGTCATAATACTTGCTATAGTGCGTATCATTTTTGATGAAATCAAGGAAAGTTCTTTCCTGTTTTCTTGTAATGGCCTCACGAGTTGACCGCATCATTTTACCACCACAGTTGCCAGTTGAAATTCAAATGGGTTCTTTCTTAATATATCATCATCCACTGCCATCTGAAATGCCGGTCTAACCACCCCTCTGATGGAGTGAATCGCTGAATAGCTTTTCTTATCCACCTGCTGCAATCTAATCAACCACTCCTTTGCATCCGACAATCTAATTTTATCAATTCGTCTTGCGCCAAAGGGATCCTTATCCAGCAAATTGATTACAGTACCATAACCAGCTCTGGTTGTATGCTTAACGCCTGTCTTGGTTGCAATGTATTTCTTCACCAAGTCAAGAACTGTCAAGCCTGCGCCATCAGGAGTAATCATATCATTCAAGTCTCTGTTGATTGCTTTCTCCTGTTCTCGTAAAGGTGCATTATCTCTTTTTCCGGCTGGGATACTATCCGTAGCTACCAATCTCCAGCTGTAAACCGTCTTACGCTTTCCATTGCCATCTATATATCGGAACTTGTATCGTCCATCCGCTTCCTGGCTCTCTCCTGTGCGAAGAATGCGATTTTTACTATCGCGTCGTTTTTCGCTCATTGAACATCGTCTCCTTTCAAAATCGGGAGAGCCTTGCTGCTTAATTCATATAGCGCATAGTATGTATCCGACTATGTATTGATAGTGTACCACAGACAAAGCTCTTTTTCCACAAGAAATTTAAAAACTTTTTTGAACTAAATCACATTCATCTGACTGTCCATATACTTCTCAAACTGCTCACGCTTAATCAGCGCTCTGTTGCCATTCCAGAGAACAAAGTCAGCATCTGAATGTTCCTGAACAAAGAGTTTCAATTTCTTGTATCCGATACCGAAGTACTCCGATGCTTCATTCAGTGTTAATGTGTATTTCTGCCACCAAGGCAGTTCTCTCTTCTCGGTCATATCGACACCTCCATAAGATAGTAAGGTTCTTCCCTTCTATCTTCCTAAGCGCCTTTTGCCGAGATAATTCCGGTGAATGACGAAAAAAGACAAAAAAATAAGACCTGCAGGTATCTCTACCCACAGGTCATGCATCACTTATTTTTCTCTTAGAAATATTAGTTCTAACAATTCCAGAATCATTCTCATAGCACTACCTCCTTCCTGGGTAGAACCCTAAGATAATATGTGGTGTACTATGTTGCCCTCCTTCCACTTTAGTGGAATATTACAAAATACCAAATTACTTTCAGTCTGTCAGTCATTTTCTCAAAATAATTATAGAATTATTTTCGGTCCAATTCAATATAAAAAGCCTGCTAGCATCAGAATCTCTCCCAACACCCACAGACTCACCACCATAACCCTATTCACTTACACTCTCTGGCAATAGTCCAAACTAATCCATCCCGCTCCGCTTTTCAATCTTCCCCATCCTTTATCAGAGCCTTTTCCTTCTCTGACTTCCATGATGGTAAATACACCCTTCCCGGTATACTTTCCAGTCTTCGCAGTATTCGTTCCAGCACTCTTCCTGATATTCAGATCATCAATGTCAACCTTTACCATGAATGGGCAATCCACATTAGAAAACTCTATATCAGAATCACTTTCAACATCAACCCCATACACTGCCTTGCCATTCCAGTCATACACAGTATATCCTTCATGTTTATCAGCCATTGCCTTAGCATTATCAAGTACAGTATAAGCACCAAGCTGAGAGCCAGCATCCTTCCAAGACTTCCTTACCCTATAATACTTCACCATAACGTCCGAAGCACCAGAATTCTTCACATCCCACTTAGTCAGATTCCATCTTTCGATGATACTGCAGAGCTTTTCCACATAAGTAAGACTGGTAGCATAACCACCGTCCTTAATGATCTGCACTGCTTTCTTATAATCTGAGCATCCTTTCAGCCCGTCATATCGGAGCTTCTCTCCATTCTTAGCGCCGAGCAGATAAGCACTGTGATCCGCAATGGAATCCTCTACATTCGCATATTTTCTGAATTCCGCTGTAACTGTCACATAGCTTCCATCTGCCTTCTGCTCCTGTGTCTTCTTTTTATAAATGCTCACACCATCCCAGACCGAACCACTCCAGGTATTACCGGAAAGTGACTTCTTCATTCCAAAACAGTTATTGGCTCCCAACGCAAGCTCACTCTTTCCATAACCGCTCTCCAGAATAAACTGAGCCATAGACACCGAAGCAAGAATCCCTGATTTTTTCTGATCTGCGGTAAACAGGGGGCCAACCTTTGCAAGCACCTGTTCTTCTGTCAGCCCCTGAAATTCCCCGGCCTGCATCCCTGATGAAATCACTTCCACATTTCCGCTGCCAAGTCTTGAAGTAACCTTCGCAGCCAGATCTCCCAGTCTCGCATAAAGCCAGTCTCCAGGACAGCTCTTATTCGCAAACCACCGGTGCACGGTAATGAGCATTTCATCCGCCTTCGGCTGATAATTCAGAGACTTATTTTTATCACCAAACCAAAGCAGTTTTTTCTTTCCATTTCTTCTGCAGATATCCTCACACAGATCAACCAGACGGTCATAAACCACCTGATGCATAGCATACGGTTCCTCCTTGTCAGAAGCACATTCAATCGTCACTGCCCTCTGATCATTCGCATTACTGGACGTACACCAGGAGCGATTCTTCTCTTCCACATACAATCCGATCCGGCCATTCTTATCAATTCCATAATTCGAAGAAGCCTTGGTAGAAGATTTATGAAACCAGTCCCCCAGACCTTCTGCTGTACACTGACCTACTACACAGTGCGGCGATATTCTGTCAATCTGCTCCGTTCTCAGTCCGGAATGGTTCGGACTGAGCAACGTATACGCCACCAAAGAACTATTACTGTATCCCATAATCATTCACCTTCTTCCTCATCCTCTGATGCATCATCGGAGACTCCCTCACTTTTGTCATGCAGCTGTTCCAGCACATCCTTCATCTTCTGCGGGATCGGCAGCCCCAGATGCCCTGCATTCTCCAAAAGGCTCACACCCTCATTGGAAATATAGAAAAAGATCACCGCTGTCCTCAGCACGGATCCGTTCCCGATCACAGCCACATCCAGAATATTTGCCATTCCCACCAGCAGAAAGATCAGCACCTTCCTGCAGATCCCCCGGAAGCCCACTTCACTGGAAAGCGTATGGTCCGCAAAAGCACACATCACCCCGGTCAGGTAATCAATCACCACAAAAGCGACCAGTGCATACAGAAGCCCGTCACAGCCTCCCATAAACCAACCCAGCCATCCGCCTACAGCCATAAAAACCATCTGAATAAAGTTCCAAAATTCCTTCATGCCAGAATCCTCCTCCCATGAAAAAAGCAGCTCCCATTTCTGAGAACTGCCGTAAGCAGGTTCTTCCCCTGCTCGTAAATATGATCCGCCTTTTCTTCCAGCACTGCCGGAAACAGCAGGATCCCGCCGATCATGTTCGGGCAGATGGGAAGCAGCGTCCCGTTCCACAAAACAGAATTGTCATACTCCCCGCTGGCTTTCAGATAAATCCCCATGGGATTCAGCCCCAGAATATTATTCACTGCCTCCGTGATCATGTTCGTCTCCTGAACTGTCTCCACCGCACCCGTATTCGTATCGGTCAGTTCAATGACCATTTCACCTTTCAACTTCATCACACACCCTCCATTTCTACCGGCCTGCAGAAACCGCTGATTCCCGCTCTCTCAGCAAAATACACTTCAAATCCTCTGTTCACCGTCTCCTTCATCTGCATGGACAGCGATTCCCGGAAACCATTCACATCCAGTCCTCCGCCAATGGCAAATCTCGTGGTATAATCCTCCACCTCAAGCTTTCCGTCCCAGGCTTCCCCAGCCGCCATTGCCTGTCCGCTGACAGAAGCAATGCAGTCTCCCACATCAACCGTACCGCTGCCATACTCCATCCAGAGATACACATTGAATATATTCGTATAATTGGCAACGATCTTCTCAATGGGATAATACAGCGACAAAATATGTTTCCCGGAATGCCAGGTCTCCACCGGACAATGCTCCACAATCTCCTCATTATTAAATTCAAAGACCACATGGCAGACCGCCTGTCCGTCCTCCTGCCACTTCACCGGCAGGCTCACATCCACAGAAACCTCCGAACCACTCCCGGTTCCGGATCCGAAATCCGAGCCACCAGCGACATCATCCGTACTCCCTGTATTCTCATTCCCAGAAGTATTTCCAACTTCATTCCCTGCCGCATCATTTTCAGAACTTCCTGCATCCGATGTCTCCCCGGTTCCATCAGAACCACCCGTACCACTTCCAGTTCCACTGCCGCTTCCGCCCGGAAATGGAATCACCACAGTCCCGGAAGCCTCCGCAGACCGTTCCACCGGATCCGCAGCCACATCCACAACAACCTGCGCAAAAAACTGCATGTGGTTTTCCTCAGAAGAAGCAAACTGGATACTGATCAGCTTCACCTTCGTCTGCCCGATCTCATGCGCGGAAGCATTGGTAAACGTATGGATCCCGATCTTCCCGGTCTTCGCATTGTCTTCAATCTGATTCAGCAGTCCCGAAATATTCTTGTCATTCCTTGACTTCGCCTGATCCAGCCTCGGGTTCTTCCCCACACATTTCAGGCTCTGCTTTCCCCCGATTTTCTGTCTGATGGAAGTGATACAGGTGATCTGTCCCTCATCCGCCTGTCCTCCCGCAAATGTCAGCACATCCCCTGGATCCAGGGCAGGGTTCCCGATGGTATCCGAATCAAACGGCACATACCGGATCACAGACAGATCTGCCAGGATATTCCTGCACAGCATCTCCCTGGTCTCCTTTAACCCAAACTGCAGAAGCGGGTTCACACCCAGGTTCATGGTCAGCCCATTATCCGGATCCAGAGCATAATACTCTGCAATCTGCGTCTGCTTGTTGGTGGAACTCACTGCCGTGTATCTGGTAATAAAATCCGAAAAGCTGGAAGAAAACCGGTGTCTCTGCTCCACCTTCATCACAGGATCCTTCCCGTACTTTCTCAGTTCCAGCTTTCCCTCCCTGTTAATAATAAAGAAACCTCCCAGAACCTGTGCCACATAAAACAGCACATCCCGGCAGGTCTCAATATCATTTTCAGTATAAACAGAAAGCGTCACCCCGCCATTCGGCATGGCATCAATCTCCGCCCTCTTATTCGCAAACTCCACTTTACACCGCTTACAGCACAAAGCAATAAAATCATAAGCAGTCCCCACAGTCTCAAACCCGTTGAAACTCTTATCAAACCGCAGCATAAAATCATAGGCTTTCAGTTCCAGGCACTTTGCCAGACAGTTCGCCTCACTGACCTCAAAAACTCCCATCGGCACATCTTCCACCGAATCATCCGCCAGCACCAGATGAAACACCAGCGTCACCTGAGCATCCTCCAGCGTATACCTGTCAATGTCACTCAGAAGCGTGATCCCCATCTCCGCCGCATACACCGTCCCCAGTTCAATTTCCGTGCTTCCACAGCACTGCCTGGAAATATACCCGGAATCCTTCACAATCTCCTTCGCCCCGAACTCATACGTCATTCCGCCTCTGGTAACGATCGTACCCGTCCAGTAATATTTTCTTGTATTGCTCTTCACAGCTCTCAGAAACCCATCCGATACCGGATACATCCCGCCACCTCCATTTCCCCACGAAAAAAGCACCAGCCAACCAGGTGGCCGATGCCTTCGTAAATATAATCATTCTATCTGTTATAAGTCCAATGTTTCAGGTACCATTCATGCAGTTCTTCTGTTGTTTTACAGCAGTCTGCAATCTCTTTTCCCTGTGATATCCACTGACACGTTTCCCTGCGGAATGTATCAACATCCAAAGCATGAAATTTATATGTTCCACCCCGTCTGTGCATCACTTCATCATCACACTGGAACTCAAAATAATCATCCCCGTCCAAAACAACCTTTCCAGTCAGGTTCCACACCCCGGACCACGGAGGACCATCATCCCCTGGAACACAGAAGGACAGTCTTCCATCTTCCAGAATAACAGGAGCCACCGCAATATTTTTCATCTGCGGCATATATGGCTGTTCAAACCAATACGCTTTCCTCTCATCCATTTCTCTTCATCTCCATGATAGCCACCTTCCCTGCAAACTTGAAGTTAGCGATTTCTTTTTCCGGTATTCTCTGTCCCACGGATTTCCTCATGATAGAAATAATCTACGATCACCGGATGTCCCTGCGGGACTCTGCCATAAGGCATTTCATTATCCA
>ENA-OQBV01001216-OQBV01001216.1-human-gut-metagenome-genome-assembly--contig:-NODE-1216-length-13148-cov-5.590584_pt1 | contig 13148 bp, 12 predicted proteins | sample MGYA00242750_ERZ504559 | MGnify/ENA primary metagenome ERZ504559 (study PRJEB26092, sample SAMD00036230) | human gut metagenome | host: Homo sapiens | study: EMG produced TPA metagenomics assembly of...
TGTGATACCATTCAGCTGGAAAAGTATCGTTATCTTTTTCAATGCGCAAAGGAAAGCAATGATTTTGATTCATTTATGAAATTCGCAGTGTAGTTTTGTGCAATTTTTCAAATTTGCTCATTTATAGTATAATTACAAAAGACATCGGAACACACACATGTCCTGATGTCTTTTCTATATTTCTCCCATATCTATAATCCAATAATGCGCTTTCAAATTATATTACCAACTCTCACTTTCTCCATATCTCATATTTTCTAGGAACTGCTTCGGTGATACATGATAATATTTTACAAATGCTCTATAAAAATTGCTATAATGATTAAAACCACAAACGGCATAAATATCTGTTGGTTTTTCACCATATACTAACAACTGTTTTGCCAAGATCATTCGTTTTTCTAAAATATATTGATAAATACTTTTTCCTGTTGTTTTTTCAAAACTTCTGGAAAGATAAAATTTGCTAATAAAAAATTTTTCACAGAGAAAATCCAACCGGATTTCCTCTGTCAGATGAAGACAGGGATTACCTTAAATCATTATCAAAAAAGAGAACCATTCAGGCACAAGTCGTGGATCGTGCCAGGATTCTTTTATATAAAGCCGATGGAATGACATTTCAGGAAATTGCTGATAAACTCGCGATCAGCACTGCCACGGTACGCCTTTGTGTTTCGAAGTTTCATAAAGGCGGTTTGGATGCCGCACTGTTTGATGTCCGGCGTCCTGGACGTCCATCCGAAATCTCCGACGATGCGAAGGCATGGATGATCAGCATTGCGTGTCAGAGACCGGCAGAACTCAGTTATGCACAGGAACTGTGGACATTGGCTTCCCTCCATAAATACATTCAGAAACATGCAGAGGAGGCGGGATATCCAAGACTTTCAACCGTTACGAAACCATATATCCAGAAATTCCTCAGGGAACAGGATATGAAACCCTTTAAAATCAAATATTACTGCGAAAAGCGGGATCCTGATTTTGAAACAAAAATGCATGAAGTCCTGCTGGTCTACAAACAGATTGAAATGCAGTTTGATGAGAATGGTGATCTCATTGTTCCAGACAATTATAAATTGACGATCACGGTGTCCTATGATGAGAAACCGGGGATTCAGGCAATCTCCAATACTGCACCAGATTTACGCCCGACACCAGAACACGGAGAGGTATATCGTGATGCAGAATACAAACGTCTTGGAACGCTCTCTTTGCTGGCAGGCATTGACCTGCTTACAGGAGAAGCCATCCCGTTAGTAAGCGAGACTCACAAGAGTTCTGATTTCATTGAGTTTTTAAAGATATTGGACAAAAAATATCCATCACAGGATACAATCCGGATCATCCTGAATAATCACTCCGCACATACTTCCAAAGAAACACGGCGCTTTCTGGATACGATGCCAAAGGGACGTTTTAAATTTGTGTTTACTCCGAAACATGGCTCATGGTTGAACATGATGAAAGTTTTTCAGTAAGATGACCCGGCAGATGCTTCGTGGAATCCGTGTCAATACCAAAGAGGAATTGGAGGAGCGAATTTACAGGTATTTTGATGAAGTAAATCGTGAACCTGTGATTTATCACTGGAAATATAAAATGGATGAAATCAGTGAAGCGGAAGCGGCATCCGTTTGATATAGCAATTATTTAATATTCGTTATACTAGTATATTCTGCTTTTCTTTTACTGTATTCAGATTCTCACATCGATTCAGGAAAATTAAAAGACGCTGCAAACAGGCATCTTTCAGCAGATCACTTCCAAATTCTTTTTCATGTGTTTCATATATCATTTCCAGTAATAAAGATATAATCAGCTTTCTGTGGGACGGATCTGCCCGAAACAGATAGCCTCCCCGTTCTGCCGATACAAAACATTGCGCAAGATTCGTCTTTCGCGTAGAAAGTCTGTTCAAATACCATGGATTGATCCATAATATGACCCGCTCATAATTTCCCTTTTTCGGTTTTTCACTATGTCTTATCCCGGGTGGAATCAGACAAATATCTTCCTTACATAATTGATGACTATACCTATCAGCTTCAAAACATACTTCTCCTTCCAAAAGACAATATATTTCAAAAAAATCATGTCTATGTGTTTCCACTTCTTCCAGATCTGAATTTTTGTACAAATGTACTTCTATCCCTGAACTGCTCATCAACTGATAACCGGTGTAATCATCATAAAATTTCTTCATTCTTTATTACCTTAATTTTACCTTTTTCCTCATAAAGACGGATTTCCAAAGCTCCTTTGACATGTTCTTCATGTTCCATCAATTTGCCATTTACAAAAATCTGATATTCATAACCGGAATCCATAACAATGATCATCGTATTCTTTTTCTTATCATTAAATTCATATGTGATTACTGCCTCTGTATAATCCTCATTAAATCTCTGACTTTCCACCCATGTTTCATACCCGGTTGTTATACATCCTCGTTTATAGTAAGCATGATACCATGTTACAATCGGAGATGACAATCCGCTGAATTGATGGAACCATCCGCCCCGCTCCGTTTCAATCTGAATCATCTCAAATGTATTATAACTAAATTCCGTCCCCTGCTTCCATGAACTTAAAGCCCGGTCGGCAATTTTATACGCAAAGGCATTTTGCCCCATGTCTAGCATTGATTACGGTATCGTATGATGAGAAGCCGGGCATTCAGGCAATCTCCAATACGGCACCGGATTTACGCCCGACATCAGAACATGGGAAAGTATATCGTGATGCAGAATACAAACGTCTGGGAACGCTCTCTTTACTGGCTGGCATTGATTTACTCACTGGAGAAGCAATTCCGTTAGTAAGTGAGACCCATAAGAGTTCTGATTTTATTGAGTTTTTAAAGATACTGGACAAAAAATATCCATCACAGGATACCATTCGGATCATCCTGGATAATCATTCTGCACATACTTCCAAAGAAACACGGCGCTTTCTGGATACTATGCCAAAGGGACGTTTTAAATTTGTGTTTACACCAAAACATGGCTCATGGTTAAACATGATTGAAAGCTTCTTCAGCAAGATGACCAGACAGATGCTTCGAGGAATTCGTGTCAATACCAAACAGGAGTTGGAAGAACGAATTTACAAGTACTTTGACGAAGTGAACCGTGAACCCGTGGTTTATCACTGGAAGTATAAAATGGATGAAATCAGTGAAGAGGAAGCAGTATCAATTTAATATAGCAATTATTTAATATTCGTTATACTAGGCGCTACGTGAGACCACACTTAGTATCCCTGCAATCTGCGAACTGGTTTGACATGAAAGCCTGGAACATTTTATGTGGATATTCCCAGTCGCCCATTGACCCTACTTCCAATATTTTTCCACTTCCTGTGCTGCTTCCTGTGAAGAAATGTGAAACTTTTCCTGAACTTTTCCACATATCACTTCTTTTTCCAGTTCCATTTCCTGAAGCAGCTCCACAACAGCCTGTATGCCTTCTTGTCTACCTTCTTGTCTGCCTTCACGTCGTCCCTCTTTTAGACCGGTGTTTTTATAAACCGTGGAAAAATACTGGTGATCCCGAATCGCACGCTCTCTCTCCTCATATTCCAGACGCTTTTCCTCATCTGCGCTGATCCGATTCAGATCCTCATATGCCTTCTTAATGTATTCACTTTTTTCTGCTGCCATTTCAAATTCCTCCTCTGTCTCTGCATTGATGAACTGAAGCCATTTCAGCAGCTCTGTCTCTGGATAATCATGTTTTGCCAGCTTCGGAAGTTCCAGTGTATGAATCTCAAATTTATCACTATACAACTTCCTCCCCTTATCTGACCAGAAATGAAAACGGCAATAATATTCTTCATCATCAAACATTATAAAATTCAGAATCCCCAGCTTATCGTCTTTATCCTTCTGACGCAAATGGGACGGCAAAATCTTACTCTCATTGATTTCCTTCAGATTGATCCCAAGTACTGCTGCCAGAAATGCGTTACGCACCTCTTCGTCTTCCATCAGTTCTTTAAAACAGAAATCTACTTTTGGCTTCATTAAAAATTGTGTTGGTTTTTTATTCTCCATACATGCTCCTCCTTTGTTCTGATGGAATTTAAAATATTTCGATGAGCATGTACTTGTATTTCTGATTTTATTATATCCTTTGACGCGATGTTTCACAATCGCAAATACAGACAAACTCCCGCTCTTTAGTTACTGTTCACCCCGATCAATAACTTCTTTTATCCATCTCTTTACTCTTTATCTGGAAATAATTTTTTGAATGGCAGTCTCTCTGCCATATTTGAAAATTGAAAGGGATTCCTTTCAAGATGAATTTTATTATACTTGAAATTTTTTGAGGATACAATGAAATTTTCATAAAGATCCTCTAAAAAATTTCATACATAAAAGACCAGATATCAAGTACAGCAAGTATACCTTGATATCTGGCCTTTGAAATTATCTCCTCTTACAACACCACATCATCCACTTTTTCAAAATTATCCAATCTGTAAGACTCCACTGTCGCCTCTGTCACCAGATAAAATCTTTCTCCCGCGTACAAGCCTCTCACTTCTGAATATCCGCTCAACTTTTTCTCAAATACACAGGTAAACCCTTTTTCTTTATCATAGGAATAAATGTAGTATTCCTGCTGGTTCTTGTATCCCGGGAATCCAATCAGGTTCTTCTCCGTATCTACAAACGCTGCCCGATAATTATAGGATACATCTGTTGAATAGCACTCCTCCAGCACTGTTTTCGCAACTTCTTTTACGTCTTTCGGATCCGAAATATCGAACATAGACAGTTTTACGCCATTCACTGTTGTCCCATCTTCCTCCACATCCATTCCGATTCCAAGAAGCAGCCCGTCTCCATACGGATGCAGATAATCAGAAAATCCCGGTATCTTCAGTTCGCCCAGTACTTTCGGCTTTTTCGGATCAGACAGATCTACGGAAAAGAGTGGATCAACTTGCTTGTAAGTTACAAAATAACAGGTATCTCCCATAAATCTTGCTGAATATACTCTTTCATCTTCTGCCAGATTATCCAGTTTTCCTGTTTCTTTCAAGTCTTTATCTAAAATATAAAGTGCATTTGTAGAATCTGCTCCCTGACTGCCTGTATTGCTTGCACTATCCGTCCTCAGTAATGGATTCACACCGCCGGATGTATCATCATTTTCACGGATTGTGGTCACAACCCGCAGATATCCGTTGTATTCATCAATACTAAAAGAATCATTGACCATACCATCGATCACAACATCGCCCGTTCCATCCAGCTCTCCATTTTTATAAGAAACTTTTCGAATCTCTGTCTGTGTCACCGGAGAGACTTTTGCGTCATAGATTGTGTCATACACATAAATATTATTCTCACTTACATAGCACTGACTGCCATCTCCGAAGAATGCCAGGTGATCGATCTGCTCTGTCGGGTCTTTCAGACTGAATGAAGTCACTACTGTATAAACTCGTCCCTTTTCCTGCTGCGGAAGTAAAATATAACTGCTGTCCATCACTTTCCCCTGCACTTCCGGTACATAACTGCTGACATCATTCTTTGACCCGGAAATATCGGCATAGAACGTACTAAGCAGATACACGTAATCTCCGGATACACGCATAGTATGGAAACTTCCGCTCTGTGACATCTCTCCCAAAGATTTTGGCTTTTCCGGATTGCTCACATCAAAAACTTCCGCCACAGTATGTGTCACACTTCTGACGACTCCCTGACTGTCTGTCTCATCGGTGGTTCTCGCATACACACAGACCAGTTTTTCATCTTTTAAATAAATCTCGATCAGATAATCATTTGCATCCATGGAAATGGTTCCTACTTGCTTCATCTCTTCAGATTCAATATTCAGGATCTGCACCTTATCCATGCTCATGATATACAGATACTTTCCGTCCGTCTTGACGACATCACCTTCACCGACCCCCTCTGTCCGCACATTCGTATCGGAATGTGATACAGCCTGATCAGCGACTGCTTTCTCCCCTGTATAAAGAGCCGCTCCATCAGCTCCCCCTGTGCCATACATGATCTCTTCCTCTTCTGCCGCTGCCTGAACGTACTTGTAAATCTGATCATAATCCTTCGCACTTGCCAACGCAGCAGTCGACTCAGCGACTGTATCGTCTGCAGCCTTTTCCGCTGCTTTTTGTGCTTCCTTATCCTGCATCATTCCACGTCCGGAAAGTGCAACTACCCCCACAACAAGACAACAACATGCCGCTGCTGCCACAATTCCATAAACTGGTGTCCGTTTTTTCTTTTTCTGTGCCAGTTTCTTTTCAATATTCTCAGGTTTTAAAGAATCAGGCACTTCCATCCCCTCTGCTGACTGCACAATCTTGTCTTTTATTTCCTCTTCTGTAAAATGTCTGTCTCTTTTATTTTCCATCCTTATACCTCCACTTCCTGAAGAACCACTCGCATCTTCTCCAGAGCTCTCTTTTTTCTGGAACGAACCGTAACCGGATTCATATCCAGCATCTGACCGATCTCATCACTTTGATATCCTCCAAATACTGAAAATGAAACAATCAGACGCTCTTCATCATCCAGTTTCCAGAATGCACTCTTTACATCCTGTGAGACAGCATAGTCTGACTCTTTTGATGGATAAGTCTCATCCAACTCATGTGTCTGGGCTCTCTTTCGAAACTGGTTCTTACAATGATTGCTCAATATGGTAAAGATCCAGCTTCTGAAAGACTCCTCCTTTTTGAGACTGGATATCTTTTCATAAGCTGTCACCACAGTATCACTGACTGCATCCTCCGCCTCCTGCGGATGCTTCAGAGTATAGAGTGCAAATTTATAAAGTTCCACATAGATTCTGGAATACAACTCCGAAAACGCTTTGACGTCCCCGCGTTTTGCACGTCGTATCAGAACTGCTTCCGCACTTTTTTGATAATCGTACATCCGCATCCCCTCTCTTTCTTTTTTGTTTGTGTTACTGTTCACAATAACTCTTTTGTCACACATAAGAGTCTTTCAAGTGAAGTTTTGTTGCATGGAAAATAAAAAATCAGGGAGATTTTTTGTTTCTCCCTGATTTTTTCATCTGTTTAATCTCTAACCTCTATAGTAATTGATCAGACAGCCCTTCAAAATAATCTCTCTTTCGGCATCTGTCAGATCACCCAGACGGAACTCTACTTCTTTCAGTTCATCTCCTACAACATAGGCCTTGATCACATCTGCCTTTTCTTCTACTGCGTTTCTCACATCCGGAATGAAGATATAGTCATCATTCTTAAATGGAAGTGCTTTGTCATCCGCATCTGTCAGAAGCGGCAGCATTCCCCAGTTGATCAGGTTTGAACGATAACGTTTTGTAGCATACTCGTTGGCAATGTTTGCCCATCCGCCCAGTACTTTCTGGCAGGATGCAGCCTGTTCACGTGCAGAACCGTCTCCCGGTTTCACTGCAAAGATCGTACTTCCGACTCCTACATTTCCTTCTCCGACCTGTGGGAATTTCTCCTGAACCTTCGCCATGACCGGTTTTAATTCTTCCAGCACCTCAAGCGGACATTTTCCTGCTTCGATCGCCTTCTGTGCTGCCTGTACTTCTTTGGCGCGTCCTACATATGCAGGATCTTTTCTGGAAAGTGCAAATTCTGCCAGTCCCAGCGGATTCGAACGATAAGAAGAAGTCTCACCGGACGGAATCAGTTCATCTGTTGTCGTAACAGGATCGTGGATCTCAGATACAACCTTAAGAACCAGATTCTGTGGAAGTGCTGACATTTCCGGCCAGTCTTTGATATTCGGACCAAACTTGATCTCTACACTTGGATCTGCCACGCCCTTGCTGTCAAATACACGATTTGCATAAATGTTCTGATCAAAGTGATATTTCTGTCCCTTGTACTCGACATCCATTGCTGTCGCCGGTGTCAGGAATCCTTTGTTTGCCGCTGTTGCCGCAATCGAACGGGCATCCATCAATGCAACAGAAGAAATCTGACCGTTCTGCAGCTTGGAACCTTCTCTGTTCGGGAAGTTTCTTGTTGTATGACGGATTGAGAACGCATTGTTTGCAGGCGTATCTCCGGCACCAAAGCATGGTCCGCAGAATGCAGTCTTCACAACGGTTCCTGCCTCCATCAGATCTGCGATCGCTCCATTTTTCACAAGTTCCATATAAATCGGTGTACTTGCCGGATACACGCTGAATGTAAATTCATCCGCACCGATATTTCTTCCTTTGATGATGTCCGCTGCCGCACAGATGTTTTCAAATCCACCGCCTGCACAACCGGCAATAATTCCCTGATCTACATACAGTTTTCCATTCACGATCTTGCTCTGGAGAGAGTAATCTACTGCTCCATCCAGACTGATCAGCGCTTTCTTCTCAACTTCGTGAAGAATGTCTGCCAGGTTTGCATTTACTTCATCGATCGTATAGACATTGCTCGGATGGAACGGCATCGCGATCATTGGTTTGATCTCACTCATATTGACATAAACCATTCCATCATAGTAAGTCACTGCTCCTGGATTCAGTTCTTTGTATCCTTCGCTTCTTCCGTGGATCTCATAGAATTCCTGAATCTTCTCATCTGTTTTCCAGATAGAAGACAGACAAGTTGTCTCTGTTGTCATAACATCGATTCCGATTCGGTAATCTGCGCTCAGTTTTGAGACTCCAGGTCCGACAAACTCCATGACTTTATTGTTCACATATCCATTTGCAAATGTAGCTCCGATAATCGCCAGAGCAACATCCTGAGGTCCGACTCCTTTTGCCGGCTCTCCATCCAGATAGATTCCGATCACTTCTGGTTTCTTGATGTCATATGTCTTATTCAAAAGCTGTTTTACAAGCTCCGGTCCGCCTTCTCCCATTGCCATGGTTCCCAATGCTCCGTAGCGGGTATGGCTGTCAGAACCAAGGATCATCTTGCCGCACTCTGCAAGAACCTCTCTTGCAAACTGATGGATGACTGCCTGATGAGGCGGAACATACACACCACCGTACTTTTTCGCACAGGTAAGCCCAAACATATGGTCATCCTCATTGATCGTTCCACCAACTGCACAGAGACTGTTATGACAGTTTGTCAAAACATACGGTACCGGAAATTTTTCCAGTCCGGAAGCTCTTGCCGTCTGAATAATTCCCACAAACGTAATATCGTGGGATGTCAATTTATCAAATTTAATCTGCAGGCGTTCCATATTGCCTGAAGTATTATGACTGTCCAGGATTCCATAGGCAATCGTATTCTTTGCAGCCTCTTCTTTCGAGACAGGAAGTGACACATTTCCCGTATCTTCCAGGATTTCTGTGCCGTTTAACAAGTACACACCGTTATCATATAATTTAATCATGGTAACCTCCTTTGTCTTTCCAATAATTTCACTAACTGTTTATCATTTTAGCATGTTAAAGAGGGAATTGCAAAAAAATTCTGCGGGATTATCTTGTCTCCCGCAGAATTTTTACAACTTCCAGTCTGGTCTCCCCGACCGTGATCACATCTTCTTTCTGGATCACAATTGGCTTATGAATCTGTTTTCCATTCAAATATGTATGGTTTTTTGAACCTTCATCTCTCAAGTACAGCTTATCCCCACTTCGGATGATCGCGCAGTGTACCTTTGATACTCTTAAATCTTCCGGCAGGGACAAAAACTTGTCATACTCTGACGATGCACTGACCCTTCCGATTCCCAGCGAATCATAAAAAATAAAACTATACTGATCCTGCTGATCCACATCTTCCAGAATGATCTTCCAGCGTCTCTTCGCCGGGGCAGAAGATGTACGGCGTTCTGCCTGTTCTCTCACCGGACGACATCTCGGTTCTGGTTCATAATCATCCTCTTCCTCATCATCATCTTCTTCGTCATCATAGTCATCATCATAATCATCTTCAGAATGATATCTCCGTTCAAACTGATTATAATCTTTTTTCTCTTTTAATAATTTTGAAATCGTAAAGAAGATTACTGCTATGATCGCTGCGATCAATATTCCGATAATTACCCAATACAACATAATTCCTATCAACTCCTCTGAAGGTATCTTACTATACTTTCAGAATGAGGGCAAGCGAAAGACGAAGAAATTTATCTTGTTCGATCCACTCTACTGCGCAAAAGGAACCCACGGACAGCGTTTTGCAATTTCCTGATATATGCTTCCAGATTTTTCATCTGTTCTGCAATATGAGGCACATTCATCCTGTTCCCACAAGAACCTGAATTGTTTCTTTTCCTTCTTCCCGCCAGTTCTTTGCGTCTTTCTTCTGTAGGAATTGACGGTGTACTCATGTGGTCTTTCGGATTTCCAAAATAATATCCGATGGAACCACTTTGATATTGCCAATTCGCGAATACATCATCAAACTCCGCACAGCTCTGCTTCTCCTGATGCTCATATTTTGTAGTCAGCGGTACATCTTCCAATCTGCCCAGCATATCATAAGCGCCCACCGTAATTGCATGGAATGTATCTGCAGATTTAAAAACATCCTGTCCATTTCTCATCAGCTGCATGATCATATCCATATACAGGATCGGAGTTCCTGTTTTATCCATAAAATCTCTTACCATCGGACTCACTGTCATATGTGCCGGACCATGTGCACTGATATAAATCTGTCTTTTAAATCCCTGGCGTAAAAGACTTTCCGCAATTCCTGTCAGATAACGAATTCCTTCCTGAATGCTGACCTGAACCGTTCCTCTTCCACTTGCAGTCGCTCCTGCATAAAAATATGGAAGACCAGTTAATACAAGTCCGTCACATGCCTCCGCCATTTTGAGTGCAAAAGCTTCACTGACAACCGTTTCCGAATCCAGAGGAAATCCCCCGTGCATTTCCACAGTTCCGACCGGAACGATCACAATATCATTTCGTGTAAGATATTCTTCCACTTCATCATTCAACATCTTCGGTATAATTCTTGTTCTCATTTTTCACCTTTCCTCTTATAACTGAAATATCTTTTTGGCATTCTCAAAACAAATTTTCCGGTAGGCCTGTGCAGATAATTTTCCTTCCTGATACTGTCTGTCCAGCCATTCTCCCAATGGAAATACCATATCCGTATTTACCATATCTGTACCGAACATCAGACGATCCTGAAATTCCTCCAAAAATTGTAAACCAAACTTTTCATCTCTCATAATAGCACATCCACCACTGTTTGCAGACAGATCTGCGTATAAGTTTTTATAATTTCTCATAAGACAGACCAATCTGCCGCCTTCCCTGACAGGACCTCTGCCCCATTCCATTCGAGATTTCAAATCCGGCTTCGCATCCTGACTGATTTCATGCCAGAACGGCTGACTGTGCCCTATGAATTTTAATCCGGGATATTTTTCTAAAGCTTCTTCCAACATCGGCAGTCCCGGTTCATCGACAATGCCATATTCATATCCCTCCTGCGGACTCATATGAAACAGGATTGGCATTCCCAGTTTTTCCGCCGCCTGAAATACAGCCTGAACAAAAGGATGGTTTATTTTTCTACAGATCATAAACTCACCAATTCCTACAGTTCCCTGCCTTTGATATTCCCTGAGCCTCTCTTCAATGGTTTCTTCACAATTTTCATCCAGATTACACATCCATACATATTTTTCAGGAAATCTTCTGGCCAGTTCTCTGCATTTCTGGTTTCCGGAGACAGAAGCCATTGCTCCTTCTGTCTCTCCGGATGACATGACAATCGCTTTTTCAATCTGAAGCTCCTCTAAATGAGCAAGCATTTCTTCGCCTGTTGATATCTTGAATTTTTCTGTTCCCGGAACCGGATCTAGCGCTGCATGTAAATGAATATCTATTTTTTTCATAGCATACTCAGCCTCATTTTCTGTACTTTATTTTGCCTTTAATTCTGCATACATCTGTTCTGTAGTCTCTTTATTCAAATTAAAGATCAGCCCTACTCCAATCAACTCTAAAGCGCAAGTTACCACTGGAATGATATTGACCAGGAAATAAATTCCATTCACTGCTTCCGCTGTCTGCACGACATTAGAACCGGAAACAAATCCGATTGCTGCCAATCCGAAAGAAACTCCTGTAGAGGCAATGGTCGAACCTATTTTTCTACTAAATGTATATAAAGAATACATAGAACCATCGCTTCTTTCATTAAATTTCCATTCGCTGTAATCCAGACAGTCTGTAACAAGCGCCCAGATCAACATTGTAAATACTGTCTGTCCGATCGTTCCCAATACAACCAATGCCGAATACACATATACATTTTTAATTTCCATGACAACCGGGATGACACTAAAGATTGTACTGGAAACAATGGCTGCCATTAAAGTTGCTTTTTTTCCAAACTTTGCTACCAATTTCGGAACCAATGGGAAACAGATCACCAAAATCGGGATTGTCGCAAGACTGATAATAGACATTACATCTGTTCTTGCATAGTACTCTTTAAAAATGTAGCTTCTTACCTGGTTTGATCCAGTGATAAAGAGCATACTTCCTAATGTTGCCACCATAACTCCGATCAATGGTCTGTTGTGTACGGTTGCTTTTAATACTTTTTCCATAATTAAATTTCTCTGCTTTTTCAGAATTCTGTCGAATACGCTCCTGTGTAAAATTCAGCAGAACAAAATAGCTGATAATACTTAAAACACCGAAGATTACCGCGATTAGTGTAAAACGTTCCGGAAGAATATTGCTCTGCTTGTCAAAGCAGACAACAGGAACGATGGAAAGTCCTACGATTCCTACGATCGTTCCACCGATACTTCTTGCTCTGGAAAGCTTACTTCTCTGGATCGGATCATCACTTACAACGCTGGCCATCGCACCAAATGGCATGGAAGTTCCTGTGTAGCTCATTCCATACAGAACATATGCAAATGCTACATAAGCATGAAGTGCAATCCCTTCCAATGGAACATTAAAAAAGCAAAGCACACCAGATAATGCCAGTGGAAGCATAAAAATCTTAATCCATGGTTTGAAATTTATCTCCGGACTTTCCAATCATCCAACGATCTGGGAAAGATCCCATAATCGGATCATTGATCGCATCCCATAATCTGGCCACTAAAAATAACGTTCCCATCCATCCTGCGCTGATTCCCAATACATTGGTACAAAAAATCAGAAAATAATGCATCTACAAATAAATTTACAAAGCTG
>ENA-OQBV01001217-OQBV01001217.1-human-gut-metagenome-genome-assembly--contig:-NODE-1217-length-13145-cov-2.127208_pt1 | contig 13145 bp, 15 predicted proteins | sample MGYA00242750_ERZ504559 | MGnify/ENA primary metagenome ERZ504559 (study PRJEB26092, sample SAMD00036230) | human gut metagenome | host: Homo sapiens | study: EMG produced TPA metagenomics assembly of...
AAGATGCTATCAAACTGTACCAGAAAATCAGACAATCCGGTGACAGACAGGCCAGTACAGAATATTATCTCGGACTATCGTATGCATACACAGACAGCCTCAGCCAAGCATACGATTGTCTGGTCCGATGCCAATAATCTATCAGAGAGGAAAAATGCTTACATTTTATCTCAACTGGGTGTAATAGGAAGTAAAATAGGCTGATAAAAAGAAAGCCAGCAGGACATAAAAGATGCACTTGTCTCTTACAGCCCGACAAGCAACTGGTTATTTCTCTGTATGAAACGCAACCTTTCCAATCCGCTTTTCACCGGTGTATTGTCCTCAAATTCCGTAATCATCAACGGTGAGGAGTTCACGGGACTTGCCCTATCCATTGATTCCACGGGGGGCAAAATCAACGAACTTGAAGGCTCCTTCCAGCAGAAATCAGGAGGAGACTATTTCCTGTCCGCTCATATTGACCTTTTGAACCATTACTACCAGTGGAAAGCGGAAGTGGAGCGGGGGAACGTGCGGAGTCTCCTTAAAATGGGCGGCTACGACCTTGATATTGATGGGTTTCTTTCCGGTACCATTGCCCTTAATCCGAATGGACGCCGAACGGGCCTTGCCATCAAAGGTAAGGTGGAAGATGGAAAAGTGCAGGGTGTTCCCTTTGATTCCGCTGATTTTGATATTTTTGGTCACCTCGGCGTTTGGCATATCAACCAGCTCCAGGCCCTTGAAAAAGGCGGCGGTCTCTTTGCTGCCCAAGGTGAAGTGGATATGAAGAACCGGACCTTGGACCTTGAAGTCGCGGCAAATGGCATTTCGCCTAAGATCCTTACGGTAAGCCTTGATGATCCGCCGGAAATTGGGGGTGCCCTCAATATGGCCGCACAGGTCAAGGGGCCCTTTGATGATCCAAATGGGAACTTCTCCCTTGAAGTAACGGGCGGCTCTGTAAGCGGAGTAACCTTCGACTCCATTTACGGCATGGCCACACTGCGGGATGGTATGTTTACTTTGAACCAGTTCCTTGTCCAGCGCGGAATCTATAAGCTGTCTGCCTACGGTACCCTGCCCCTTGACCTGTTACGGGCCAAGGAGAATCGCCGTAATCCCGACGCGCAGATGAACCTTGACTTGCACCTTGACAATGCAAATCTTGACATCCTGCCGACGCTTACGAAATATGTCCAGTGGGCAACCGGTCCTATGAAAGGAAACCTCAATGTGAGCGGGACCTTGGAGGACTATACCTTAGATGGTGCGATTCGTCTCGATGACGGCACCATCAAGCTGCGGGGCATGAATAATACCATCGACCACGTGAAGCTAGATACAGAATTTGCAGGAACGAAAGTCAATCTTAAGGAACTGTCTGCCGTCATTGGCGATCATGGCAGCGTCATGGCGTCAGGAAGCTATGAACTTCATGGCGGGGAATCGCCTTATGCCCTTACGGCGGCTATCCGCGATGTCTTCATTGATTCGCGGCAGATTGGAGGCAAGGTCAATGGGGACATTTCCGTTACACAGAAAAATGGGATCCCATTTGTAGCGGGCGCTCTCAATCTGGAGGACCTCTATATCGGACTGACCTCCGTGCCGAGTTTTGGCAGTGGCGGATCGCCTATTGGTCTTGACTTTACAGTTGATCTCGGGGAGAAGATGCACCTTCATACGGCGTCCTTCTATGATATCTGGGGCGGCGGCAAGATCCACCTGCGGGGGAACGACAGCAGATCCGGACATTACAGGCGCCAGTCAAGTCCTGACAAAGGGGACCCTCAATTACCCTCAATGACCCCCTTTAGGATGGGCCGCAGCATCGTCACTTGGCCGGAGCGAGGAACGTTTCACGCCCCACCTTGATATGAAAGCTTTTACGCCGTCTTGGCCAGTACATGATCCTTGCCACCATCGAAGGACCGCTGTCCATGGATGGACTGCAGGTCCATCTAAAGAGTGATCCGCCCAAGGATGAAAATACGCTCAAACGCTTCCTGACCTTGAAGACGGATAACGCGGACCTGACCAACAATGATTGGATGGGGCTCATCGACGCTGGTATCCAGCTAAGCTACCTGTCCGATGTGGAAGATGCCATCAAACAGGCCCTGCAGCTGGACGAACTGCGCGTCTACAGTGGGAGTCTCCAGTCCGGCATTGGCTTTAGCGTCGATGCGAAACGGGCAAATGAAGTGATTGGCGATGATCGGCGGCAATACAATTGGCTTGTGGCTAAAAGTTTCGGCGACAAACTTCGTCTTGGCTATACGGCAAGCTTCGATGGGGAAGACTCGAGCATCTTTGCGGAATACTTCCTCAACCGCCGCCTGAATCTCAGCGTATCCGTCGACGAAGAAAACAAGGGGCCTGGTATGGTGTACAGTATCATACGAGGTTCTAAAGAAAAGCACGGCCCTGATTGACCTAGGTGCGTGGCCCATTGCTCCTTTTCGGCGTAAGGTGGCGGTGGGCTCACGGGCTATGGGGAGCGAGCGCCCTCTTCCAGTCTGGAGCCCGCCCCCTTTGACTGATCGTTTTCCCCTTCTGCCTTTTTCTGAGCTAGGAGCCGCCTAGAAAAAGGCCGGAAAGGGGAATTCTTTTTTGTGAACTTTTTTCTCGAATCCTGCCTTTGACTAGTAATTTTTCTTTCTAAAGGGTATAATTGTAGCGTATATTTACTGAATCCAACCAGCTAGAAGGATTCTAACCGAAACTTGTAGGGGGTTATGTATGAATAGCAAATTACATTGGCAACAGCTGTCGGCAGCCATTTTTGCATCTTTACTGCTGAGTTCGCCTGCCTATGCAGAGGTTTCCCACAGCCAGGAAGTGACGTTGACCAAAAATGGGGTCCAGACCCAATCGGGAGAAGTCGGAACCATTGAGGTAACGGAAGAAGCAAAAGAAGGAATTGGCACCGGAACTGGAATCACGGATGACTCTCAAAAAGAGAGTGCCAAGACAGAAGAAACCCTGCCTGATAAGCCCATCTATCGTGAAGTGCGCCGCAATGGCATTACCTATATCGAAAAGGTGGGGAAGGAAACCCTCCAAAAAGAAAGCAAGGAGCAAGAAGCCCAGGATGAGCAGCTGGCAGCCCGTATGCAGCAGCAGAAGGAAATCGCCGAAGCCCAAAACCGCAAGGCGCCTGGCCGCAGTTTCCTTACGCCTGATGATGGAGCAGGCATTGTTGACGAATACGATAAGCTTGCCAATTCAGTTAAGGGATATGAGAATCTGACGGTGACGAAAGTAACCTTTGAGGGCAATCAGCATGAAAAGGCGGAAGTCCTTCAAGACAGCCTCAAGATGAGCGCGGGTACGAAGTTTACTGCGGTTCAAATGCAGGACGACATCCGTTCCCTTTATGAAACTGGCTGGTTCTATGATATCGTTCCGACCTTTACCCGCGTTCCCGAAGGCGTCCAGATTGTCTATCATGTCGCTGAAAACCCCATCCTCACGGAACTTGAAGTTGAAGGCAACACGAAGATCTCGAGCCATGACATCATCCGTGCCATGGGACTTAAGGAAGGCGAAGTGGTGAATTCCCGCGACGTCAATGTCGGGGCCCGCAAGGTGGAAAGCCTCTATGCGGAACAAGGCTATATTTTGGCTAAAGTCAGCGATATCCGCATGCTCCCTGATGGCCATCTTATCCTTCAGGTTGCTGAAGGCGTCATTGAAGATTATCGCGTCAAGGGCAACACAAAGACGAAGGATTATGTCATCATCCGTGAAATACGCATGAAAAAGGGCGATCCCTTCAACGCCAAGCTGGCGCGCCGTTCCATGCAGAAAATCTACAACCTCGGCTTCTTCGAGGATGTCAATATCCGACTGAATCCAGGTCAGATGCCCAATACCGTATCCGTTGAAATCACGGTCGTTGAGCAGAGCACGGGAACTTTCGGCATTGGGGCCGGGTACTCCGATGCAGATGGTTTCTTAGGCATGGTCAGCGTCGGCGATAAGAACTTCCGCGGGACGGGTGACAGTGTCAATGTCCGTTGGGAATTTGGCGGCGATGATGAAACCAATACCAACTTTGAAGTCTCCTACATCAAACCGTGGATTGATGACAAGGAAACTACGGCGGGCTTTACGTTCTATAATATGACGAACGAATATGCCGATTACGATCGTGACGGCGATGAAATTGCCCGTTACTACAAAAAGCGCATCGGCGAAGAAATTTTCTTCAGCCGCGTCACTGACAACGAATTTATCACTAACCAGATTACCTTGAAAAACCGCGACGACAAGTACAAGGGCAAGGTCGATGGCTACGATTCGAACCAGTACTTTGAAGGCGTTGATGAAGGCAGGTATCTTGGTGAAGACGTTGCTGCGGAACGCCGTAAGAAGAACTTCGGTACGACCCGCAGTATCACCTTTGCCCGTATCCTTGATACGCGTGATAACATTTATGATCCCCGCGAAGGCAAGCGTACCATGTATTCTTTTGAATGGGCAAACTTCGGCGGTGACTTCCGCTTTGAAAAATATCAAGCCGATTATCGTTACTACTATCGCATGGGTAAGGACAATGTCTGGGCACTTAATCTCGGTGCCGGCTATGCCAACGGGGATATGCCGCTCAGCCAGCGCTTTACCGTCGGCGGCAGTGAATTCCTGCGTGGCTACCGCGATGACCAGTTCAAGGGCAACAGCATGCTGAAGGGCTCCCTGGAATTCCGTTATCCAATCATCAAGCAGGTTCAGGGTGTCACCTTTACGGATGCTGGCTATGCTTGGAGCAAGGATTATGATGAAACGGATTTTGACCTGTCCGACCTGAAGTACACGGTGGGCTTGGGACTGCGCATCAACTCCCCGCTTGGCCCAATCCGTCTGGACTATGGCTATCGCCTTGACAGTTCTGATCGGGGCGGCCGCTTCCACTTCAGCTTCGGTGGACAATTCTAAGAGAAAAACGAGGAACGAGGGATAGAAATGATTGAATTTGCCAATAAGAAAAACGTGAAAGTGGTGTCCCTTGCGATTGCCGCCATCTTCGTCATCGGTGCTTTCGCCATTGCTGTGCGGGGTGCCGGTCTCACGGGTGGTTCCGGCGGAACAACTGATTCTGCCATTGGCAAAGTAAACTACAACCAACTGGTCCAGGCCGTCCCAGGCATCCAGGATGCTCAGGTGGAAATGCAGAAAGCTGCCCAGGATGCTGAAAGCCAGTACAACGAAAAAAGCAAGGACATGAGCGACGCCGATAAGCAAAAGCTCCACGAAGAGCTGCAAAAAGGCCTCGAGGATAAGCAGAAAGAACTTGTCGACCCCTTGAAGAAAAAAGTTGATGACGCCATTGTCGCCGTCGGCAAGACCAAGGGGCTTACGGTCATCGTCAATGAAGGCGCTGTCGTTTATGGCGGTGTTGATGTGACGGCTGATGTCCAGGCAGAACTCCAGAAACAAGCCAAGAAAAACTAAGGGCTCATGAAGGAGGAGGGACCTATGAGGAAGCTTATCTGCCTCCTAGTGGCGTGCCTTATGGTGACAGCGGGCTGTGCGTCCCTGAAAAACGGCCTCCTTTCGAGGGAAGTACCACGGTTTGCCGTCGTGGACTGGGACCGGCTCGTCAAACAGCATCCCAAGTACAAGGTGTGGCAAAAACAAAAAACGGACCTTGAAACAGCAAAGGCCCTCCGGGAGCGGCAGCTCAAGGACGGTCATCAGCAGCTTGCCATTTTGGGTAAGATGCGCTCCCTTGCAGGAAAGGGCCGAGACCGCTTCCGTTCCGCCCAGTTGGCGGCAAAGGTTGCGGAAAAAGAAGCCCAGGAACAGGATCTTCTCCAGAAAAAGGCGGAAAGCCTTGATGCAGCGGCTGAATCCTATGTCCAAAAGGACCGGGAAGATGTGGAAACCCGCTTCCGTATCCCGCTCTTTAATGTGCGCTTAAAGCTTGGCAGTATCAAGATGAGTGAAGCCTCCCAAAATGCCTTGCTCCAAGAAGAACAGGAGCTTTTGGATAAGCGCCGTGAGGCCATTGAGGCCATCGAGGAAAAGAAAGCGGCGTGGATCAAGGAGCAGATGGCTTCTGATATCAGCGAAAGCCGTGCCCGCATGGATGCCTTCCAACAATCCCTTACGGTGGATCTTGTAAAGGAAGAAACGGGTCTTGACCTGACGAAAAAAGAACAGCAACCTGGACAAAAAGAGCTTGATACGCTCATTGCTTCCATGGATACTCAGATCCAGCGTCAGGACGCGGAGACGCAGAAACTGCGTGAGGAAATCGACAGTGATATCCTCAGCGCCATCAAGAAAATCAATCTTACCAGGAAGTACACCCTGGTTTTTCGGAATCCGCGGGCCAATATATCGGCCGATGACATCACGGACGACGTGGAAAAAGAAGTACAAAATATAGTTGAGTAAGAGGGATCAGAAACATGAAAAAATTTTGGCAATCGTATGATCGTTTGGCCATCTTTGCTTTTGGCTGTGGCCGCAATCAGCAGTTTGGCGTTGTAGATATGCAGAAGGTCCAGACGGACAGTGAAGATTTTCAAGAATGCCACAAAGGAACTGCAGGAAAAAGGCAAGGCTATGGAAGACGAACTTACCAAGGAAACAGAGGGTAAGAGCGATGAAGAAGCAAAAAAAATCTATACGGAAAAAAGTGCCAAAATCCGTACCTTCCAGGCTGAGCAGCAAAATAAAGTAAAGAGCAGTTTTGAAGCTGCCGCGGCTCAGGTTGCCAAGGAAAAGAACCTCGGTGCCATTCTCGTGAAGGAAGCTGTTCCGCAAGGCGGCGTCGACGTCACGGAAGACATCATCAAAGCCATGAAATAATGGACATAAAGGGCGAACCGTGTGTTCGCCTTTTTCCCGTATTCCAACGCTCCATTTTTGTCACTCTGGGATAGACAGGTACGCAGGGGAGCGCACTGCCCAGACTGAACAAATCACAAGAAAGGATGTTAGCTATGGAAAAAACGCTGCAGGAACTGGCAGATCTCTTACAGGGTAGTATTATCCAAGGAGATCCTTCCCTGAAGCTTACAGGCGTGAACGGGCTTGAGGAAGCAGGCCCTACGGAAATTTCCTTTGCCGTACCGCCCTATTTGGAACTGGCCGGTAAGAGCCGGGCCGGCGCCATCATGATTCCTGAAGAAGGAGAACTCAAAGGACCCCAGGGCCTGATCCGTGTAAAGAATCCACGGGCGGCTTTTGCCAAACTGCTGATGCTCTTCCGTCCGCCTGAAAGTGTCGAATCAGGTATCAGTCAGTACGCATTTGTCCATCCGACGGCTCGTATTGGAAAAAATGCCGCCATCCTGCCTTTTGCCTATATTGCAGAAGATGCTGAAAATTGGGGATAATGCCATCATCTACCCGCACGTTTATATCGGCCGCCATGCAAAAGTGGGCAGCGACTGCACTTTTTATTCGAATGTCACAGTCCGTGAAAACTGTATCATCGGTGACCGGGTCATCCTCCAGGCTGGCTGTGTCATCGGCGGTGATGGCTTTGGCTATATCACGAGCGAAGGAAAGCATACCAAGGTCCTTCAGACAGGGAACGTCGTTGTTGGCGATGATGTCGAAATCGGCTGCAACACCTGTATTGACCGAGCAACCGTTGACAGTACGGTCATCGGCAAGGGCACCAAGATCGATAACCTTGTCCATGTCGGGCATAATGATGTTATCGGAGAAAACTGCATCCTTGTGGCCCACGTCGGTATTTCAGGATCTGTCACGGTAGGCCACAATACGACTTTTGGCGGTCAGGCCGCGACCGCAGGCCACCTCAAGATTGGCAGCAACTGCACCTTTGCCGGGCGAACCGGCATCATCAGTGACGTCCCGGACAATGTTGTCTGGGCTGGCTTCCCGGCGCAGAGCCATGTAGACTGGCTGCGCATGATGGCCAGTCAGCGTAAGCATCGGTGATCTTGTGAAAAAAGTCCGCAAACTGGAAAAACTCGTGGAAACCCTCGAGAAAAAAGACGATAAATAAAGGAGTTTTGGTTTCATGAAAAAGACTGTTGCGACCCTTGCCATTCTGACGCTTGCTTCTGCCATGCCGCTAGCGGCAGAAGCCAAGATTACGCCAAACGGAACGAGCGGCATTATTAATACCCCGAGCGCCTTTGTCCGTTTGCCAGGCCATGTTTCCGTTGGTTACGACATGACAAAGGATGGACAGATCCTTCATGGCAATGTGGCCTTGCCCCTGGGCCTTGAAGTGGCAGGCGCCCGCTTTGATCCGAAAGACAGCGATATCTACAGCACAGTAAGTGCGAAATGGGAGCTTCTGCGCGAAACCCCTGTAACTCCGGCCATTGCCATTGGCGGCGACGACCTGGGGGATGAAAAGGACCGTCGCGGTTATGTTGTCGTCAGTAAGGCCCTGCCGTTTGGGTTTAAGATTCATGGCGGGATTGGTACGGACCAATACAAAAAGGGATTTGGTGCCATTGAAAAGGACATCAAGCTCGGAAGCCAGTCCCTTACCCTTATGGGGGAATATGACGGCAGCCATTTCAACTATGGCGCATCCATTCCCCTTGCTAAATTTACGACGGCTGAAGTTGGCTATCGGACCCATCATCTTTATGGGAGCGTCAACTTTACTTTCTAACTCATGAGAAAGGTCCGCGGCCGCCTTTCGGGCTGATTTGTCCCAAGGCAGCGCCGCATCCTTTCAAGGGCCCTTTGGGCAGCTCATTCCCGCGGGAAGGGGTGCCCAAAAGAAGGAGACCCCTGCCTTAAGGAGGCACTGCTGCAATGCTTGCGTATTCCCTCATGAAACTGATGAGCCGGATTGCCTGCGTGCAGCCAACCTGCTTCAATGATGCCCTGGCCTATGCCTTGGGCCAAATTGGCTGGTTGGCTACACCCAAATGGCGGCGCTATATGGCCAAGGAAAACGTCAAGGAATGTCTTGGCGTGTCTGAGACTGAAGCAGAACGCATCGCCAAGGAGAGCGTTACCCGTTTCGGGCGCATGCTCATCGAAGTCCTGCGCTATCCCCTCATCAATCAAGCCATTTAGGACCTGTCCACTTCGAAGGCCTGGAACACCTCGAAGAGGCTTATGCCGAAGGCCGCGGCGTCATCATGTGTACGGCCCCATTACGGAAATTGGGAAATGCTGGGGGCCATATGGCCCTTCTGGGCTATCCCATCCTTTCCATCACCCGCAACAAACGATGGTGACGCGGACCGCTTCATCAACGATACCGGCAGATGGTCGGCCAGCATGTCACCTACAACCATGGAAAGAGCAGCATGCTTTCCATCGGACGTTATCTAAAAGATAAACATCTTGTAGGAATTCTCTACGATCAGGATTCTGCCATACGGGGAGCACCTTGACTGTTGGAACCGGCCCGTGTCCCTGATGGGGCAGCCCAGCTGGCACGGGTCTTCAAAGCTCCCATTGTCCCGCTTTTCATGCATAATCAGCCTGATGGGACGCTTACGGCCGTTATTCATCCCTGTTTTCACGCAGATCCCCAACTGAGCCGAGAAGAAAACAGCCACGTTATCATGGAAAAGCTCATCCGGATTGCCGAAGAGGAAATCCGCCGCGACCCGGCTATGTGGTTCTGGGTCCATGACCGCTGGAAGGATGGAAAGAGACGTTACCGTGACCGCAAGCATTTTCAGCACGCCCATGACGGGCAATTGAACATAGAAAGGTGATTCAATATGGACAACAATAAACAGCACACCCTCAAAGCAGATGTCTGCTGTGACGGGATTGGGCTCCACTCCGGCAACCCAGTTGCAATGACGCTGAAGCCGGCTCCTGCGGACACAGGCATTGTCTTTATCCGTACGGATCTTGAGGGTCGGCCCAGTGTGCGAGCCATTGCTTCAAATATTTCGGCAACGACACGAGCCACGACGCTGACTGAAAACGGAGCCAGCGTCACGACCATCGAACACGTCATGGCCGCCCTTGCCATCCTTGCCATTGATAACTGCTACATCGAAATGAACAGCGCCGAACCGCCTGTTGGTGATGGCTCAGCCAAAGGCTTCATGGATCCTATCTTAAGGATGGGCCTTCTTGAACAGGACGCACCGCGTCACGTCTACGCCATTGATCACGCCTTCAGCTGTTATGACGGCGACCGCTATCTTGTGGTCCTGCCTTATGACGGCTTTCGCGTGACCTTTACTCCATCAATCCCCATCCGCTGCTTGGGACCCAGGTCCTTGATGTGACGGATGCGGGGGATACGCTTTCCCAGGAAATTGCTCCGGCAAGAACCGTAGCCTTTGAAGAGGAAATTGCCCAACTGCGCAAGATGGGCCTTGGCCTTGGCGGCGCCGTCGAAAATGTCGTTGTCTTTACTAAGGACGGGGGAACCCTGTCCAAGGTCCGCTTCCCTGACGAGCTTATCCGTCATAAGATCCTTGATGTCATTGGTGACTTGTATCTGTTGGGACCCATATCGGCCCATGTTATCTGTATGAAATCGGGGCACGCCTTCAACGACAGCGTTTCCCGCCAAATCGATGCCTACCGCAAGGCGAATCCGGCCCAGTAATCGCCGCAGCGCCTTAGATTTTGAAAGTAAGGAGTCAAGAAAATGATTACGTTAGACATTCAGGAAATCCAAAAAATCCTTCCCCATCGGTATCCCATGCTCCTCGTTGACCGTGTGGTCGAACTGGAACCGATGAAACGGGCTGTGGGTATCAAGAATATCACCTTCAACGAACCGCAGTTCATGGGCCACTTCCCGGGTAATCCCATCATGCCGGGTGTCCTGCTCATTGAAGCCATGGCACAGGTTGGGGGCGTGACGCTGCTTTATCCGGAAGAAAACCGCGGTAAGATTGCTGTCTTTGGCAAGATCGACAAGGTGCGTTTCCGCCGTCCAATCAAACCGGGTGATCAGCTCGTTACGACGGCAGTCATTACGAAAATCAAAGGCAACATGGGCGTTGCCCACTGCGAAGGCACCGTCGATGGGGAACCAGCCTGCGAAGGGGACTTCTTCTTTGCTCTGGCCGAGAACAAGCAATAAACAAGGGGTGAATCAGTATGAGTGCAGATTCCAGTTTAATTCATGAAACAGCAATCATCGACCCGCATGCACAGATTGGCCCAAACGTAAAGATTGGTCCTTATTCAGTCATTGGACCGGATGTCAAGATTGGGGAAGGGACCATCATTCATCCGCATGTCGTCATTACGGGGCGTACGACCATCGGAAAAGGCTGTGAATTCTTCCAGGGGGCCAGCATTGGGGAAGTGCCCCAGGACCTTAAATATAAAGGGGAAGATACGGCGACCATTATTGGTGACCATGTGACCATCCGCGAATGTGCTTCTGTTCATCGCGCTGTCGGGGAAGGCAATGAAACGCGCATCGGCAACAATGTCCTGATGATGGCCTATACCCATGTTGCCCATAACTGCATTGTCGGCAACAACGTCATCATGAGCAACGTGGCGACCCTGGCCGGTCACGTCATTGTCGAAGACCGCGCCGTCATCGGCGGTCTCACGGCTGTGCACCAGTTCACCAAGCTTGGCCGCAACTGCATGTGCGGCGGCATGAGCCGAATCAACCAGGATGTACCGCCTTTTGTCATCGTTGCTGGCAACCCACCCGTCGTGGCAGGCCTTAACAGCGTGGGCATTTCCCGTGCTGGAATTGCCATGCCTGTTCGCCGGGAGCTGAAAAAGGCTTATAAGATTCTTTATAAACGTGGCCTTTCCCTGCCAGATGCTATTGCCACTATGGAACAGGAACTTGACAGCTACGAAGAAGTTGAGCATTTTATGCGCTTTTTACGCAGCGTAGAACGGGGTATTTGCCGTTCATCCGTCTCCCACGGGAGGGAGTGATTCCATGATGGAAAAGACCTTAGGCGTCCTTGCTGGCGTAGGACACTTGCCCGTTGACGTCGTACGCGGCGCCAAACAGGCAGGCTACCGCACCGTCGCTATCGCCCTTGTGCCCGAAACCCATGAAGACCTCCCAAAGGAAGCCGACGTCTTTTATGCAATCAAATATCGGCAAAGTTGGGAAAATCTTCAGCACCCTCAAAAATGAAGGGGTCAGCGAAGTCACCATGATTGGCAAGGTAACAAAAGAAATCCTCTATAAAGGAGGCATCCTCATTCCGGACTGGCAGGCTGTAAAGCTCCTTATGTCCCTGCCGGATCGTCATGACGACACCATCATGAATGCCCTTGTGGCAAAACTTGAAGAGATGGGAATCCACGTCATGGACCAGACCCTCTTCCTCAAGCACATCATGCCGGAAGAAGGTGTTCTTAGCCGCCGTAAACCGACGGATAAGGAATGGGAAGACATGAAATATGGTTTCAGGATGGCTAAAAGATTGGCGGTCTTGATATTGGTCAAACGGTCGTCGTCAAGGACATGGCCATTATGGCCGTGGAAGCCATCGAAGGTACCGATGCCTGCATCAAGCGCGGCGGCAGCCTGGGCAGGGGGGCCATTGTCGCAAAGACGGCCAAACCGGCCCAGGACCATCGCTTTGACGTGCCCGGTGTCGGTGTAAAGACCATGGAATCCATGATTGAATCGGGCTGTGCCGGCATCGTCATGGAAACCGGCCGTACTCTTTTTGTAGAAAGAGAACAGGCCCTTGCCCTTGCCAATGAGCATAACCTCGTTGTCGTTTCCATGAGTGAGGAAACCGCTGGAAGATAAAAGACACTTGGCCTGTGATTGCACCGTATATCGTAAAGGGTGATGCGTACCCCCATAGCCTCAGATAAACGATTTGAGAGCTATGGGGGGTACGTTGTTTCATGACGAGAAGGCATGCATTGCAGGTTCATCCGAAAGGAACTAAAATATGCCGCCATGCGTCTTTTTAGGAAGAATCCATAAAGGGCGCTGACTGCACTGATTCCATGGAAAAGAGATCCTCGAGAGACCGATTGAGATTGCACTAAAAAAGCTCCTGTATTCCTCAAGGCGTATAGGGACATTTGGCCTATTATGAAGGATTGATTCTTGTTGCATAAAAATTCGCTTAGCTGTATAATAATCCCATGCTTACAGGGAGGTCCTATCATGAAAAAGATTTATAAAAAACTTCTTGCCGCCGGACTGGGTGCCGCACTTGCCCTATCAGTCGCGGCCTGCGGTACCAATAAAGAGACGGCAAAAAACGCGGACGCTA
>ENA-OQBV01001220-OQBV01001220.1-human-gut-metagenome-genome-assembly--contig:-NODE-1220-length-13118-cov-2.687399_pt1 | contig 13118 bp, 11 predicted proteins | sample MGYA00242750_ERZ504559 | MGnify/ENA primary metagenome ERZ504559 (study PRJEB26092, sample SAMD00036230) | human gut metagenome | host: Homo sapiens | study: EMG produced TPA metagenomics assembly of...
GAAGTTATCTGCAAAGCGGGAGACCAGGAAGAACTCATTACGGTTTCAATCGATCTATCAGAAGCAGGAAAGTGGAAAACCCAGTATCCTTTTCTAGAACTTAGAAGGCCGGATTATTACCGGTAAATTTATACAAAAACGGGGCTGTGAGAAAATGAAAGGTGCGGCCCCAAACCGTGTCCCTGCAGGACTGGGGGTCGAATAACATTCGCCCGAAAACATGTTTCTTGGACTTCCGCTTCGCTTCAAAAGCGTCCTTCGAAATCCGGGCGAATCTGCCTCGCTCTCGCTCGTAAGAAAACGTCGCTGCGCTCCTCATCCACCACCGAAAGGGCACGCTTGCCTCATTTAATGAGGCAACATGCAGCTTTCGGTTCCCCGCCCTGGCTGGGGGCGGATTGCCGCTATGCGGCAAACGTGTTGTCAGGGTCACGTTTCTTGTCATTTTGAGGCAAAAAAATTTACGGCGACGGTTCGATACAGAAGCATCGAACTTAAAGATAAAAGAATAAAAAGTAAGCCTTAACCCGAATCAAAGCACGTTTTCGGGTTAAGGCTTATTGTTATGCCATGAGGACTATATTCTTTGATCATAGGTTTGTGCACTATTGTAGGAGTTAGCAACATTTCTTTAATTCATAGCAGTACCTGCTTTTTGTCTTAGAAACGGCGAATGCCGTTCCGCCCCGCCAGGATGGTAAGCGCATCGCCAATCGATTCGCGAGCTTCCCTGTGTCTTAGAAAAAGCGAAGCGAGAGATCGTGACAGAGCGCTTATCCAGCGAGGGCGACAAGGCGGAGTGCGAGTCGGATTATCCCTTACAGACGCCTATTATAAAACCAGGCGGCTGCCAAAGTAACGGAACCGTTTTTGAGTAAATATGGAAGACATTCATTACAAATTTAGCAGTGACTTATTCTGCGTTTGACAACGCAGGTGGGTCGATATGGACCGTAGGCGAAAAAGGTTTCTTCTGCAATCCGAAAAAATTCCTAGAAGTGGCCCGCCCGCCGACGGCATTTTTCGGGCGTCTTTGAAATGAAATTGTGTTATGTATCCTATTACGATGCGTCATGCCTTTATTGCCATCCCATAAATCTTTAAAAAGGCAATGAAGGCACCTTGTGCAGAAAATCGGAGCGATTTCTGCTCCGACCTAAAGATCGACAACTTCCTTCGTACTCACGTTATATGTGAGGACTTCCTTTTCGATGCGCTCGCCCGTGGCTTTGTTTTCATAGACCGCATCTCCCGTAAAGGTGGCAAGTTTCGTCTCCCAGTCAAAACGCCCCTGCTGGGCCCGGATGTCCGCATCTCCTTCTTCAAAGATGACGGGGCCTTCTACCTCGGCCGAATGATCACTATGCCGGACGATGGTGGATGTTCCCCGAAAGGTAATGTCTCCATCGACGAGGCTGATGTTTCCCCAAGCCCGTACTTCGTTGGTAAGGAGCGAAACTTCAGCTCGGTCAGCCGTAATGGTGCGGTTCCCTGTTTTTACGGCGACATGGCCGGAAAGACGGTAAGTCAGCGTATCAGGATCAAATTCCTGATGATCATACGTAATTTCTGGTGCTGCTGACGCTAAAGGAGCAGAAAGAAAAGTCATAAGAAGACAACAGCATAAGAAAATTTTTTTCAGCATCGGCGACGCCTCCTCAAGAAAAAGTCCAGCAGAAAAATGGCTTTTCCACGATTCTTCCATAAAAAATAACACTTAATTATACGCTATCTTGAAGAAAATTTCATTACAAAAAAGGGAATTCGTCACTTGTGTAGAATAATGATAAATAGCGAAGGAAAATTGAGGGAAGGCGTTCTGCGGAGGTTTTCCCTTATTTTATGATAGACAAGGGACTTTTTAGGAAAGGCGGTGACGGTATGGAGATCTCAAGGAAAAATATGAGAGCTTCAAGGAACAGGTCCGTCAGGCCGCTGATATTGTGAGCGTTGTTTCCGAAACGGTGGACCTCAAGAAAAAAGGCCGCCGTTTCTGGGGATGCTGCCCTTTCCACTCGGAAAAACGCCTTCTTTTACCGTGAATCCAGAAAAGGGCTTTTTCACTGCTTTGGCTGCGGCGCCGGCGGTGATGTCTTCACCTTCGTCATGAAGCGGGACCACGTTTCCTTTGTTGAGGCGGAACGGATCCTAGCCAATAAGTACGGAATTCCCATTCCGGAACCTGAAAAGACGGCTGAGGAAATCCGTCGGGAGCAGGAGGAAAAAGAAATCGTCGGGACCAATGAGCTGGCAGCCCGGTTCTTCCATGCGTGCCTGACAAAGACTCAATACGGAAAGGAAGGATTGACATATCTTGCCAGCCGCGGCATTGGTATGGATATTGTCGAGTCCTTTGAGTTGGGGCTTGCTCCACCGGATGCCCAGACCTTTCATAAGGCCCTTGAAAAGAGAGGAATCCCTGAAAAGACGCTCCTTAAGGCCGGGCTTATAGGCCAGTCCGATTCCGGTCGGATCTATGACAAATTCCGTGAGCGGATCATGATCCCCATCAAGAACCCTCGGGGGAAAGTCGTTGGCTTTACGGGCCGCATCCTGCGCAAGGAGGCTTCGCCGGCCAAATACATGAATACACCGGAGACAAGCTGGTTCCATAAAGGACGCCTGCTCTTTGGGATGGACCGGGCGCTTCCGAGCATCAGGAAGCGGCGCCAGGCACTCATTGTCGAAGGCCATATGGATGCCATCAGTCTCCATGCGGCAGGTATCACTTGGGCTGTGGCGTCCATGGGAACGGCCTTCACGGAATATCAGGCGAAGCTTCTAAAGCGCGTCACACCGGAAGTCATCTTCTGCTTTGACAGCGATAACGCCGGACGCAATGCAGCCATGCGGTCCATTCCCATTGCCCTTGCCGTGGGCCTTGAATGCCGCGTCATGCACGTTACAGACGGCAAGGACCCCGATGAATTCATCCGCAAGGACGGGCAGGAAGCCTTCCTTTCCCTCTTGGACCAGGCCAAGGGCGGCATTGATTACGAAGTCGACACGGTGCTCTCCCAAAGCGATGTAACGACTCTTTCAGGAAAGGTGGGGGCCGTTTCGGAAATCCTGCCCTTTTTCAAGGACTGCCGCTCTGATGTGGAAGTGGGTGAACGTATCCGCGATCTTTCAAGGCGCCTTGTCCTTGATGAGGGTGAAATCCGGAGTGAGTACCAAAAGCTTGTCCGCCCCAATGGGAGCGGAACGCCCCTTCAATCCCGAATGGCTGCTGCAAAGAAGGTTGCAATCAAAGCCCGACCCAACAGGCTGAGCGGGGCGTGCTCTATGCACTTCTCATGGGCTTGGAAATCGATCCTGATCAGGCAGGTTTTGCTCATACGGATGCGTTTCAACCGCTGCAAGACGGGCCATCTTTACCTCTTATTGTGCTCGCAAGGAAGCCGGCACTTTTCATGATGGACGGGACCTTTTTGAGGATGTAAATGAAGAAGGAGCCGCGGAACTATCGACCATCCTTGCTTCGTCAATCCCTCAAGAAACGCTCCCAGAAGTGCTCCGGGACTGTCTTTTCCGGCTGCAGACAGCAACGCTTGAAAAAGAATATGAACGGCACAGTGAACTGGCCCAGCGCTATGAAAAAGAAGGTAATGAAAAATTTTAGAGGAATTACAGGAATGCCGACGAATAAGAATGGAGATACGAAATTTAAGAAGTGCGGTACCCACCCGGTGACCGCAGTACTTTTGATGATGAGGGGAAGGAGGGAACGCTCAAATGACTGATCAAAAAATAAAGGAGCTGGAAACTAAAAAGGTGAAGGAAACCAAAGAAACCGAAAAGAAACCGGCTGCAAAGAAGAAGACGGCGGCTAAATCGTCCGCTAAATCAGCCACGGCTAAAACAAAGACCAGTGGTAAGAAAGCTGCTCCCAAGAAAGATGCAGCGCCGCAAAAGACCACCGCTGAGTGGATTACTGAATTCGAAGCCTTGGCAAAAAAGAATTCAGGCGTTCTCACTTATAAGGAAATCCAGGATCGCATGCAGAATACAGATTCCATTTCCGTTGATGAAATGGATGAAATTTATTCAAAACTGGCAGAAAAGAATATCGAAGTTGTTGATGACCATGCCGAAGAGGAAGAACCGGAAAACATGGACGATGAGGAACTGACCATTGAAGAGTCGGAACTGTCCAACCTGTCTGTCCCAGAAGGGGTCATCGTCGATGATCCTGTCCGTATGTATCTTAAGGAAATCGGCCGCGTGCCCCTGCTTTCAGGAAATGATGAAATCAAGCTGGCTAAACGGACCGATAAAGGCAATCAGGCCGCCGTCATTTTGGACGGTCAGTCCCCCGGAAGTTGAACGGGAACCTGTCAATAAGCGCCTGAGCGCGGCGAAGCTCCTCGATACGATCGAGCAATACCTCAAGGAAGAGGAAATTTGGTGTGACAGCAGGACTGTATCCATCGTCTATCGCTTTATCCTAGCGGAAACGCAGGATAATCCAAGCCTTGATGAAGCAGCTATTGAAGCCTACAGCCCGGCCTTTACCGTAGATGAACGCAAGCGCCTGCAGCGGCTGCTTCTTGAAAAAGGGTATCATCTGACCCGTTCGCCCAAGACTGGCAGCGGAGATGAGGAAGTGGACGACAAGTCTTATCTGCCTGAGCTCTATGATCTGTTTGCCGCTGTTTCTGAAAAAGTTGAAACAAAACCGGACGAATCACTGAGCATCCGTCTTGAAGAGGACCGTAAGCGTTTTAACCGTGTCCTGCATCGGGCCGCTATGTGCGGTGAAAAAGCGAAGAAGGCCCTTTCGGAAGCCAACCTGCGGCTTGTTGTCTCCATTGCCAAACGGTATGTAGGCCGTGGCATGCTTTTCCTTGATTTGATCCAAGAGGGCAACCTGGGCCTCATTAAGGCTGTTGAAAAATTTGACTATAATAAGGGATTCAAGTTCAGTACCTATGCTACTTGGTGGATCCGTCAGGCCATTACCCGTGCCATCGCTGACCAGGCCCGTACAATTCGTATTCCTGTACATATGGTTGAAACCATCAATAAACTGGTTCGCGTTTCCCGCCAGCTCCTGCAGGAACTGGGCCGTGAACCGACTCCGGAAGAAATCGCTCAGGAAATGGATGTGCCTGTTGAACGGGTCCGGGAAATCCAGAAGATCGCCCAGGAACCGGTTTTCCCTTGAAACGCCGATTGGCGAAGAAGAAGATTCCCATCTGGGAGACTTCATTGAGGATCAAGAAGCTCCCTCACCAGCAGAAGCCGCTTCCTATACATTGCTTCAGGAACAGCTGGGAAAAGTCCTTCAGGAGCATTTGAGCCCCCCGCGAACGGCGTGTCCTCGAATTGCGCTTTGGTCTTCTCGATGGACGTACGCGTACCCTCGAAGAAGTTGGTCAGTACTTTGGTGTGACCCGTGAACGGATTCGTCAGATCGAAGCCAAGGCCCTGCGCAAGCTGAGAAGTCCGAAACGGAGCAAACCCCTCAAGGAATTCCTCGAGTAAGAAACGTTGACAGCGCATCTTTTTCTGGGGTATAATTCCTACATTGGGCCTATAGCTCAGCGGTAGAGCCCCCGGCTCATAACCGGTTGGTCCTAGGTTCGAATCCTAGTGGGCCCACCAACTTCACTCTATGCGAACCCTCTGTCTTTGGACAGGGGGTTTGTTTTATACATAATTATTTATCCAAACACCTTCCCTCGGGAGGGTGTTTTTGCATGCAATGAAATCAGCATTCGTGATGAATTTTTACATGAATTTACTAAACAAAATCAATAAAAGTTTTTCAATTATTACAGTTTGCATCCAAATTAGCAGTTAGATGGTGAATGAATTTACAAGCCATGACGAATGTGGTAAAACTAAAACAATAAAGGCGAATAAAATGAGTAATATTCGAGTTTTCTCGAATATTAAAAAACTTAACGTTAATTACATGCGGGAAATAAAGGGATACCCGATTTTTACCGAATCTGGATCCGTATGCTTACCAGTTCCCGATGCTTCAACATAAAGAAAGGGGGAGTATTTTTTAGTTGCCTGTATTTAATCCACATAAAGAAAGGAAGAATGACTATGGAAACAAAGAAAAAGACATTTATGGATCGGTTTCTTAACTTTGTAGAAACTGTTGGAAATGCCCTTCCCGATCCAGCCTCTCTTTTTATTATCCTCGCACTTATTACCTTGGTCCTATCGGCCATCTTTGGAAGTATGGGAGCTTCTGCCGTTCACCCTGGTACGGGAAAAACCATCAAGGTCCTCAATCTTATGACTCTTGATGGCTTCCGGATGATTTGGAGCCAAGCTGTCAATAACTTTGCAAGTTTTGCACCCTTGGCCATGGTTCTTGTCTGTGTCATCGGCGCAGGCCTTGCTGAACGAAGTGGCTTTTTGGCCACCTTTATGCAGGTAGCCCTTGGCAAAGCCGCTCCGGCTGTTGTTACCTTTGCCATTATTTTTATTGGAATTAATGGCAATGTGGCCGGCGACTCTGCTTTTGTTGTCCTGCCGCCTGTAGCGGGTGTTGTGTTCCTTAGTTTGGGAAGGAATCCCTTGGTTGGTGTATTCTGCGCTTTTGCTAGTGTTGCTGCTGGCTTTTGTGCTAACATGATGCTCGGTATGTCTGATTCCTTGGCGTATGGCTTTACGGAAGCGGCCGCTCGTCTCATCGATCCAAATTATCAAGCTTCTCCTGCCATCAACTATTATTTCATGGTTGCATCCTGTATTGTTCTTAGTCTAGTTGGAACTTTTGTAACGGAGCGTTTCATGATTCCCCGCTTTGCTGGGGAAGATCTGAGTCAGTACGAACTTGATAAGGATCTGACAAACATCACGCCGGGAAAGGTGTCAGCTGTCAAAAAAGCCTGTATTGGTGCGCTCCTTACGATTATCGTCATTGGCCTCATGTGCGTCGGTGAGGATCCGATTTTAGGAAACCCAAAGACTCATTCCGTCCTTGACCCTAAATCGCCTTTCATGACGGGCATCATCCTCATGGTTACGTTGGTTCTTTTCGTTCCTGGTGCTGTCTTTGGCTTTGCCAGCGGGAAATACAAGAATGATAAGGATATGTTCGCCGATATCTCCATGGGCTTCAAAGATGTATCATCTTACATTTTACTTTGCTTCTTCTGTGCACAGTTTACGAAGTTCTTTGCTTGGTCGAATCTTGGCGTAGTCCTTGCTATCAATGGGGCAAATCTTTTGAAGACTTGGAACTTTACGGGTGTTCCGCTTATCATCGGTCTTATTATTGTGTCCTGTATTGTCAACATTTTCATTGGTTCTGCTTCAGCAAAATGGGCAATCTTGGCCCCAGTCATGGTGCCCATGATGATGCTCTTAGGCTACGATCCTGCTCTAACCCAGGCGGCCTATCGTATTGGGGATTCCATTACGAACCCCCTTTCTCCGCTCTTTTACTACTTCCCTTTAATCCTTGGCTTTGTCCGGAAGTATCAAAAGGATGCAGGCATGGGAACCATCATCGCCAATATGATCCCTTATTCCCTGTCCTTTGCTATTAGCTGGATTGTCCTCATCGCCATTTGGGTCATCTTCAATATTCCCCTTGGCCCTGGCGGTCCTATTCTCCTTTCTCATTGAGTTGAAGCAATGGTCCTGCCGATTTTGGCAGGACCCTCTTTGGCTGTTTATAAACGTTAAGGAAAAGGTGATTATATGGATTTACGTAAGGCAATCTGTGAGCTTTCAGAAACGCTCACAAGAGACAGACATGAACTTCACGAGCATCCAGAACTTTCCTTTAAAGAAGCAAAAACGACGGAATATATTGCTAAAAGACTGGAAAGCATGGGAATTCCTGTGATGCGCTATCCCTCCTATTATGGTCTAGTCGGGACCATTGCCGGCAAAGCACAGGGCAAGACCGTTCTTTTGCGGGCCGATATTGATGCCCTTCCCATAAAAGAAGCAAGCGGCGTATCCTTTGCTTCCCAAAATATAGGTGTTATGCATGCCTGCGGTCATGATGCCCATACGGCGATGCTTCTTGGCGCAGCAAAGGTACTTAAAGAGGAGTCTAAAAATTTTTTGGGGACCGTGAAGCTCCTTTTTCAGTCGGCTGAGGAATCGGGTAATGGGGCGCCCTTTTACATTAAAAACGGCATCTTAAAGGATGTCGATGCGGCTTTTGCAATCCATGTGCAGCCTGGACTGCCTCTTGGAACCATCTCTCTTGATGCAGGTCTCCGCTCCACGTCCTGCACCAACTTTAACCTGACCATTACGGGAACTTCGGCTCATGGATCAACGCCTCATCTCGGTCACGATGCAATCGTGGCCGCAAGCGCAGTGATCATGGATATCCAAACCCTTGTGAGTCGGATCAGCGATCCCTTGAATCCCCTTGTTGTGACAATCGGAAAGGTGGAGGCTGGAAAACAGTTCAATATCATCTGTGACGAGGTGAAACTGGAAGGCACCATCCGGACTTATGACCGTGACCTTTTTGAAGGGATTCCCAAAAAGTTGGAAGCCTTGGCACAAGGCACGGCGGAAGCCATGGACTGCCATGCAAAGATGGACGTTGTCACCCACGAACCACTGTGCAGCAATGATGACCCAGCGCTCCTCGACGCAGCTTCCAAAGCTGCTGTTTCCCTCTGGGGTGAGGAAGCCCTTGTCACTATGCCGGCCATGATGGCGTCTGAAGACTTTGCTTTTATCATGGATGAAGTTCCCAGCGTAATCGCCTATTTGGGGACGGGTACAGACACCGATAAGTCCCCACTTCACAGCAATACGTTCCGTATTGATGATGCGGTCCTTCCTCGCGGGGCTGGAATTTATGCCGGTTTTGCACTGAATGTATTGGGAAAGGAAGGCTGACTTATGGATGAACTGAAAAAAGACGCCCTTGCCTTGAAGGACTATATCATCAAGGAACGCCGTTATTTCCATAGCCATCCGGAACTGGGCTGTCACGAACTGGGAACGACGGCGCACATCAAAGAAGCCTTGGAGACTATTGGCGTTGAAGTGCAAACTTTCTCCGGAATGACGGGCTGTGTGGGCATCATCCGGGGCAAACAATCTGGAAAGACAGTTATGCTCCGCGCTGATATTGATGCGCTCCCCATTACGGAACATGCGAACGGAAGGGACTATGCTTCGCAGAACCCTGGGGTCATGCATGCCTGCGGACACGATGCCCATATGGCCATGCTCCTCGGTGCCGCCCGTCTCCTTGTAGAGCGGCGGGAAGAAATCTGTGGTACCGTCAAACTGCTTTTCCAGATGGGAGAGGAAATCGGCACCGAATCGCGCCATTATGTAGAAGCGGGCGCCTTGGATGATGTGGACGCCATTTTTGGTCAGCATATTTGGGCACTCCTTCCCGTTGGGACTGCCAATCTCGAAGACGGTCCCCGCATGGCGTCCAGTGACCGTTTTACCATTACGATCCATGGAAAGGCCGCGCATGGGAGCGCACCGCAAAATGGCCATGATACCATCGTCGCTGCAGCAGCCACTGTCATGGGCCTTCAGACCCTTGTAAGCCGTGTCAATGATCCGAAGAATACCTTTGTCCTTACTGTAGGAATGATGAATGGGGGGACCCAAAGCAACATCATTGCTGATAAAACGGTACTTGTGGGGACTACGAGGGCTCTTGTTAACGACTTCCGTAAAAAGATCCCCGGTCTCATTGAGAACCTTTCAAAGAATCTTGTCAAAGCCTATGGTTGTACGGCAGATTTGACCTATTTCTTTGGCCCTGATCCCCTCGATAACAGTCATCACGAGCTCAATGAAATCGGCCGGGCGGCTTATCGCTATATGCTGGGGGGCGATGCCCTTGTTCCCATGCGAAAACAGATGGGTGCAGAGGATTTTTCCGTCTACATGGCAAAGACCGCCGGCGTTTTTGGCTTCTTGGGGACCCGCAATGAAGCAAAGGGCTCTGTTTATCCTCATCATCATCCGGATTTTGTGTTGACGAGGACTCCCTGCCCTATGGAGCTGGTGTGTACGCATATTTTGCCCTCCATTATTTGGCTGGGAAATAATAACTAAGGGACTATAAAAGCCGCAAGGGCAGCGCTAAACCGCTCTACGGGAGGGCGGTGAATTGTTCTTTAACACGGTCCGTGAATCAAATCGCTGCGACAGGAGTCTTGCGATTAGCGGTTTTGGCCCATCGAAAAATGTTCCTCGCTAGTCGCTCGGAGGGAGACGTCGGGCTCCCCTTTTATTTCTACTCCGAGAAAAAATAGGGGGAGAGGGGATTTTGTCCACTCAGCATGCATAATTAACCACGCAGACCCGAATGAAGCAAGGATTAGGTCTTTCAATTCACACTAAGCTCCAAATGCATACACGGTTTTGAAGAAAAAGTAGTTGCACCATGCATAATCGTGGAGTAAAATGTATTTATATTCATTTCGCAAAATTGACACAGTGAGGAAAGGGATAACTATGGAAAATTTACAAGAAACCATTCAAAATAAAGTATCCTTCTACCGTGACGATATGATTACCTACTGGAAAGACCTTGTTAACTACCAAGCAGGAAGCAAGGAAGCAGAACTCATCACCGCCCTCCTACAAAAGGTGGCGGACCGTTTCACCAAGGAAGGCTTTACGGCGACAATGCTTGATACGGGCTGCGCCATCCCCATGCTGCGGGCAACCTTGGGCGATGATCGACAGGGAAAACCCATTCTTTTCTGTGGTCATGTCGATACGGTATTCCCCAGTGGGTCCTATCCTGATCAACCTTTCCGTATTGAAGACGGAAAGGTCTATGGACCGGGCTGCGCCGACATGAAGGGCGGCGTCGTGATGCTTTTATATGTCATCAAGATCCTGACGGATCTGGGATATAAGGACCATCCTTTCAAGGTCGTCCTTGTCGGCGATGAGGAAACGACCCATGTGGGATCTCGGGCCGACCAGATGCTTGCCGAAGAAGCGAAAGGTTGTCTCTGTGCCTTCAATATGGAAACGGGCCGCATGAATCACGTCCTTACCGTCGCCCGTAAGGGGTGCATGGATGTGTGGGTCAAGGTCCACGGCAAAAGCGGCCACGTCGGTAATGCCTATACGACGTCGGCAAATGCCATTGAAGCTATGGCCGGTATTATCACCAAGATGCGGCGCTGACGGACCTTGAAAAAGGACGCATCGTCAGTACCGATGTCATTTCTGGCGGCGTGGTCTCAAACGCTGTCCCCGATTTTTTGTCGCATCGAAGCGGATTGCCGTGTCGACTACAATAAGGATTTTGGAAGAACTTTAAAACGGCCATTCGAGCCATTTGTGAGCATCTTGACGTGCCGAACACAAGGGCGGAGGTGGAATTTCCAACAGAAATGCCTGTTTTTGAAAAAAACGAAGGAAATCTCAACCTCCTTGCTCTCTACAACGAATCTGCAGCGGAATTTGGCATTGAGCCCTTTGGTCCTTACCATCCAGGCGGCTGTTCTGACGCCTCGTACCTTGCCAAGGCAGGAATCCCCATCCTCGATTCCTTGGGCCCCGAAGGGGATCATGCCCATACCATGCAGGAATATGCCGTTCTTGACAGCCTCTTTACCCGTACAGCCATGCTGGTCCGGACCATCTTGAAACTTACGGACGTTACCCTATAAGAAAAAAGGAGAACTCACGATGAGCGAAAATCCTCAGCAGGCGGCAAAGCCCGTCCAGAACAAAAAAGTCTCGGTCCCAAGTCCTATTATGATCATTGCGGTCATCCTCGTCTTAAGTGCCATTGCTACGTATATTGTACCGGCTGGTGAATTTGTCCGCATCAAGGACGCAGCCAGCGGCCGTATGATTGTTGATCCGAACTCGTTCCATTTCATTGCCCAGAAACCAACGAAGATCCTGGATTTCTTGATGTCTATTCCAAAGGGCATCAAAGGCGCGGCCAGTATTGTTGGCTTCCTTATGATCATTGGCGGTGCCCTGAACGTCATGGCGGAAACAGGCGCCATCCACGCTTTCATGGGCCACGTTGTCAAAAAGATGGAAGGTCACGAAACGCTGATCATTCCTGTCCTTCTGCCGATTTTTTATCTGCCTCAGCGCAACGGCTGGCTGCAGCGAAGAATACATTGCTTTTATTCCGCTCATGACCGCTGTGTGCTACGCTTTGGGGTTCGACTCCATTGTAGCGGCTGGTATGTTCCTCTGTGCTGTTGGCGCAGGCTATGGTGCCGGTGTGACGAATCCTTTCACGGTTGGTGTAGCGCAGAGCATTTCAGGGCTGCCCATGTTCTCAGGGATCCAGATCCGTCTTGTCATGCTTGTAACCCTCATCATTGTTACGGTGATTCCACTCTACCTTTATGCCCGTATGGTCAAGAAGCATCCGGAAAAGAGCTTCATGTATGACTATGACCAGATCTACAAGGAAAAGATGAACATCGAATCCATTATGGGTGAAACGGGCACTATGACCCGAACCCATAAGCTTGTCCTTTTTGGTTTCTGTCTTGTTGTAGCCGGTATCCTTATTGGCGTTTTGAAGTTTGATTTCTATATGGATGAAATTGCGGCTCTTTTCATTGCCCTCATCATTTACACCGGCATTGTGTCCCGCATGAATGCGAACAAGGTCGCCAATGCTTTCATCAAGGGCGTTGCCGGTATGGCGCTTCCTTGCATGATGGTCGGTATGTGCAAAGGCGTGACCATTTTGTTGGATAATGGCCATATCCTTGATACCATCATCTACTACCTAGCAAACTCCCTGAACGCCGTGCCGAAATCCATGCTTGGCATTGGGATGTTCATTGTTCAGGATATCTTCAACATGGTGGTTCCTTCCGGTTCCGGTCAGGCCGCCATCACGATGCCAATCATGGCGCCGTTGGCTGACCTCGTCGGCATTACCCGTCAGACTGCTGTCCTTGCCTTTCAAATGGGCGATGCCTTCACCAACAGTGTCACTCCTGCAAGCGGTACGACCATGACCATCCTCAGCATTGCTGGCATTCCCCTGCGCCGCTGGTGGAAATTTGCTATCCCCATGCTGGGCATTTGGTGGATTGTAGCCTTTGTGGTTCTCTTTTATGCAACGGCCGTTCAGATCGGTCCCTTCTGATTATGGAATAAAAGCCCTTTCCTGCTGTTTTGCGGCAGGGGAGGGACTTTTT
>ENA-OQBV01001222-OQBV01001222.1-human-gut-metagenome-genome-assembly--contig:-NODE-1222-length-13093-cov-2.656486_pt1 | contig 13093 bp, 15 predicted proteins | sample MGYA00242750_ERZ504559 | MGnify/ENA primary metagenome ERZ504559 (study PRJEB26092, sample SAMD00036230) | human gut metagenome | host: Homo sapiens | study: EMG produced TPA metagenomics assembly of...
CGGGAAAATTTGCGGAAGGCTGCCGTCAAGCCCTCCGACCGAAAGCGCCAGCGACACTTGACGTTCTCCCTGTCCGCAGTAGCTTTGCACGTAAAAAACGGCTCCCGACTACGAGACTCAAATGGTTGTCAAGCCACATTCGTCTTACATTTTTCGGAGAACAGATTATCACCTTGCAGGCAAGTATCCATATATATGAAGAATATTCTGAAACGCCGTTGCCGTTGTGAGAGCCTGTAAAATGGAGCAAAGCGTAGTCTTGCAGGCTCTCTCTATGGCAACGGACTGGAAACTTCCATCAATCGTAGTAACCTGTCAGCTGGAACTTACTTGGTGTCATAGACACGGAGTAAGTCAGCAAACGAATTTTCATAGTATCACAAAATCTCATAACCTCTCACATAATCCAATGTTTAATGTATTGCAAGCAATTTTCATAAGCCATACCTTTAGGACAAAATACTGATTTATAGTAATATATGTATAGTCAGATGCCAGCTGACCTAATATTCTATATATTATATAGCAACTCAATCGAATAGAAGTATGGCAACAATTAAAATCAAATTTCGTGCATCCTCTTCCACAGAGAATGAGGGTACCTTATTTTATCGAGTAACACATAATCGGATAGTACGACAAATTAGTTCAGGGTATAAAGTCTTTCCGCAAGAATGGAACGCTGAAAAAGAATGCCTCGTTTTACCAGTAGAATCAGATTCTATACGACGAAACTATTTGGTTTCGCTGAAGGAAACTTTATTAGATGATACCAAACAACTGAAAAGTATTATCAACCGACTAGAACGGAGTGGCGAGGTGTATACGGCAGATAAAATTGTATATCTATTTTTACATCCGATAATAGGACATGGTTTTATCGCTTTTGCTCGTCAAGAAATTGAAAATCTTAAAAAGATAGGAAAAAAAAGTAAAGTAAAGAGTTATACTACTACATTGAAAAGTTTCTCCCGATTCCGTAATGACAAGGAATTATTACCAGAAGAAGTGAACTCTGATATAATAGAAGCATATGAAACGTATCTGGAATCCGTAAAAGTATGTCCAAACACTATCTCGTTCTATATGCGTAATTTACGAGCAATCTACAACCGTGCCGTAGCCAAAGAACTAACCGTTCAAAGATTTCCATTCAAACAAGTCTATACAGGTATCGACAAAACAGTGAAACGTGCAGTATCGATAGAGGTTATTCGGCAAATAAGAGATTTAGATCTAACCTTGCATCCTTCGATGGAATATGCGAGAGATATGTTTCTTTTTTCATTTTACACTCGTGGTATGTCCTTTGTAGATATGGCATTTCTGTTGAAAAAAGACTTACAAAATGGAGTTTTAACTTATCGTCGCCATAAGACCAACCAGTTATTGTTCATTAAATGGGAAAAACAAATGCAAGAAATCATTGACAAATACGACACTTCTAACACTAATTACTTGCTACCTATTATCAGAAATAAAGACCAAATGATCGAAAACAATATGAAAATGAATGTCATCGAATTAACCGGAATCTAAAGAAGATTGGCAAACTCATAAATCTTTCTATACCACTTACTACCTACGTAAGCCCGTCACGGATGGGCAAGCATTGCGCAAAAAGAAGAGATTCCTATTGCAACCATAGCCAAAGCAATGGGACATGATTCGGAAAAAACAACACGTATTTATCTTGATTCTCTTGATACATCTATTGTGGATAAGGCAAATAGTACTATTCTTAATTTATTGTAAGCTTAATTTGTTGAGCAAATTTGCTCTTCTCTTTTTAAGAGACGGACATTGTAATAAAATCCACTGATTATTAAATATATAAATAATTTAGAATACTCTTTTACTCAACAAAGTGCTGAATATTTTTTGTTTGATATACTTGTTTTTCTAAGAAATAGCATATTTTCGTCTCAATTATAAAGTATTCTCATTATATTTCCATAACTTTGTACTCGGTGTACTTCTCTTAAAAAGAGAAGTACACTCAAGATGGTTAAAAACAACTTTTTCCATCTTTTCCCCAATAATAGGAAAGTATTATTATGGGAATAATATAAGAAATTAAAAAAGAAAATGCTTGAATATCAAAGTCTGACATGTAAAAGCGGCAGCTCTATTATTTAAGTCTTATCGAAATTTCTTTTACATCTTGGGTTAATAACAAAAAAGATATGAGGCAGATAGAAAGAGCAAGTGTTGTAAGAATCGTCTCTGATTTAATAAAAGCAGATGGCATAATAGATATAAGGGAAATAGATTTTTTTGATGCCCTTAAAGAGAAATATGGCATTATAGAAGAGGATGAAATATTTGCTGAATCATGTACTTTGTCCCAATCTTTAAGTGTTATAGCCAATTTTGATGAAAAAGATAGACATTCTTTAATGAACGACTTTTGGAAGACTACCATGTCTGACGATTTTTGTACAAAAGAAGAAGCCTTATTACTACTTGCCTTACGCCTAAATCTCACTGTTAAAATACCTAATGAAGTTACTGTTCTTTCTGTTGAATCCTCTACATTAAATTTCGAGAAATCGCAGATTTTATATTTGGAAAGCGAATATAATAGTGTAACGAATAATCAAATGAAGCTATTGTATCGGGAATTATGTACGGAAGTGAGATTGGCTGGCTTTGAATTGGTATATCTACCCAAACTCTCAGAACACTATAATAGTATTTTGGAAGCCGATTTACTTCGGATTGCAAAGTTCCTTTATCCAAAAGTGAGTAATGAACGTATATATACTATTGTAAAACAGGTGCAAAATTTATCTACCGCATCTTTTTGCTGTGATCATTTGGCAACTAAATTATCTATTAAAGAACTTCGTGTTATCAATCCGTCATTTCTTATTAAAATAGGGGAATCGATTGTTAACGATAAAAATATCTCTAATTTTCTATTAGTAGAGATAGTGGATAATCCATTATTTACGATAAGAATGATCTTGGATTTATTTGCCGAGAGTTATCATAACCTACGTTTGAATTATATACAAGAGGACAAAGGAAGATTCGTTTTTACAGGTTATTATAAACTGATTTTTGATATCCTAATGCTAAGGAAAAGTGTAAGAAGTAGTGTTGTGGTAGATCCTATGCGAGAACGAATATATTTTCCTGAAGCGGATGTTATGTTAGAGAAAGTACATAGACGTGAGAAAGCTCTATATGCTTTATTTCTAATGGAGTCTGCCAGTGGAGGAATTAATTTCAATCAGCCGCAATCTCCCAAACAAATGGAGCGATATGAGAAACGCATGAAAGCAATTATACATAAGTATCAATTAATTTATAGAATGTTCGGAGGAGATGAAGATAAAGTCCCTAATATTGGAGTTCCAGAAATTCGGCTTCCTATGATAAGTTTATTGAAACGGCAACTCTCAAAATTAGATAATGTGCTGTACCATGTAGATGACTATATGATACAACGGAATGTATATGGTAATTATGCCGTGAATATATCTTCTTCATTATGCCTTTGTTGTGGGGCTGAGAAAAACGATATCAAACTCTTCACTGAATCGGAAGATTGGATAAAGATAGCGGCATTATAGGTAGTGGTTAAATAGGGTTCAAAGGTTGCAACCATAGTTCTTGTATTTCGAGTGATAACAGTTGTAACATTTCTGAAACCAAGAATATAAGAGAAGTCATTTATAATTTTGCATCAAAAGAAATTCAAAATTAAAACAACAGTATTATGATTAATCTTGAAAAAGGACAAAGAATCAGCATGGACAAAGGTCTTACGCTGGTGGGCGTTGGTCTCGGATGGGATCCCAATAAAGGAACAGGCTATGATTTTGATTTGGATGCTTCGGCATTTATGCTTGGTAGTGATGGGCAAGTTCCAGCACAAGAATATTTTGTGTTCTATGGTAATCAAAAATCACCCGATGGTTCTGTAGAATCGAGTGGTGATGATTTAACTGGAGGAAACAGCGATGGTGGTGATGACGAGACATTAAATGTTGATTTAACCAAAGTTAGCTCAAATATACAAGAAATTATATTTACTGCAACTATTTATAAGGCAGAAGAACGTAGGCAAAACTTTGGACAAGTACGCAACTCGTATATTCGCATATATGATGCTAAAACAAATATGGAAATCGCTCGTTATGACCTAGATGAGGATTTTTCAATTGAAACAGCTGTAGAATTTGGGCGTTTATACCGTCGTGGTACTGAATGGAAATTTGAGGCTATGGGGACAGGTAATAAAGGAGGAATGCAATCACTCGTTCATAAATATGCGAGTAAATACGAATAACCCATGGCTATCAATCTTGTAAAAGGACAACGGGTAGAAATAGACAACAGCTTATCCCACTTGAAAGTAGAAATGGGCTGGAAAGTCAATCCCAATGCCAATCCGCCTTATGATTTGGACGCTTCTACATTTTTGTTAGGTAATAGCGGACAAATTGAACATGAGTACAATTTTGTATTTTACGGTTCTTCAAACAAAGTTCCTGCTTTGGATAATGAAGAAAAACAAATATATGACGGGAATGGTAATCCTGTCTATCGCCCATGCTCAGTAGATAAAAGTGTGCTTGGTTCTATTGACGATCTTGGTGATGATGAAGACGATACAGGTGAAGGAAGCGAAGAAATTGATGTTGACTTGACTAAAACATCTTCAGCTGTAAAAGAAATACTCTTCACTGTAAGTATCTATTGGAATCCTAATAACCTCAATGACCCACGTCGCAAATATAATTTTGGTCAAGTTCGTGATGCTTTTATCCAGATTAAAAATGCACTAACTGGAGAAATAATTTGCCGTTATGATCTAGATGAAGATTTTTCTACAGACAAAGGCGTTGAGTTCGGCCGATTGTATCGTCGTGGAACTGAATGGAAATTCCAAGCTGTTGGGGATGCTCATACGGATGGACTTGAACCTATTTGTAAGAAATATGCTTCTAAATTTATGTAGACATGGCTATCATTCTTGAAAAAGGTGGGGATACACATCGTATCAATTTGGAAAAACGCGCAGGTAAACCTCTGATTGGTGAAATTGTCGTCAATCTTGATTGGAATAAAGGCGGTTTTTTCAAAGGCCTATTGGGTAAAGCTGTAGATCTTGACCTTGGCTGCTTTTATGAATTGTGTAATAGACAAAAAAGTTTAATAGACGGTTTGCAATTCTCACATGGTCGTGGTGGCGACCGCCATCATGTTACCCGTCAGGGTTGCTACGATAATGCGCCTTATATATGGCATCAAGGGGATGACAGAGGTGGTGGTTCTTCATCCGGTGAAACAATATTAATTAATTCTGCCGGTGTAAATAACATCAAGCGTATCATTGTCTATACTTTTATATATGAGGGTGTTGCAAAATGGTCTGAAACAAATGCTGTAGTCAAGGTTAAAGTTCCAGGTTATGAAGATATTGTCGTAGAAATGGGACAGCAATTCAGTAACAAAAAGTTTTGTGCAATAGCAGAACTCAACTTTGGAGGTGATAATTCCATAACCGTGAAGAAACTCGTTACATTTCATGATGGTCATCGTGACTGTGATATGCAGTATGGATGGGGGTTCAATTATTCACCGGGTAGTAAAGATTAATAAAATAAAAAATTATGGCAATAAAACTTGAAAAAGGACAACGTATCAATCTTGAAAAAGAATCTGGTGCAAAACTCACAAATTTTTGTGTGGGATGTAATTGGGGAGCAATAGAAGTCTCTAAAATGAAAGAGATTGTCGTAAATGAGGGCTTCTTAGGATTTGGACGAAAAAACAGAAATGCGTCCTGTAAAAGAAGAAATAGATGTAGATATTGACTTGAGTTGTATCATGCTTGATACTAATGGGAAACTTGTTGATACATTATATTCTCCATTATACAAAAAAAGAGTTCTTCACTTCTGCTGGCTTGCCTATAGGAAAAGATTGGTCAACTGATAAAGCTATGTATCATACTCCTGATGATACAGAAGGAGACAAAGGTGGAGATGATGGATTAGACAATGAAATAATAACTGTTGATTTAACAAAAGTAAATCCTCAAATTGACCAAATCTTTTTCTTTCTAAACATTTATTCACCTAAAAACATTGATTTTCAGAAAATTCCTTATGTGGCTATTCGCATGTATGAAGGAACTCCAGAAAAAGTAACATCAGTTTTTGCTCAGTATGATGTTGCAAAGAATGCTCAGTTCACAGAAACCGATGCTCTTATAATGGGAAAACTTTATCGAAGAAGCAATAATTGGAAGTTTGCTGCAATAGGTGATGCATGTAGAGATAATAATGATCTTCGTAAAACAATCAAACGAATCATAGAAAACTATTCAAAATAACGAACAATGAGAAGATTACCTGTTTATCTGTTGCTCGATACATCGGGTTCGATGTACGGAGAGCCTATTGAAGCTGTAAAGAATGGCGTTCAGACTTTGATCTCTACGCTTCGAAGCGATCCTTACGCATTGGAAACTGCTTATATCAGTATCATAACATTCAATTCTTCGGCTCAACAAGTAACACCGCTGACAGAATTGGCTGCATTCCAGCAACCTAATATTGATGCGAGTGGTTGTACTGCTTTAGGAGGCGCATTAGATCTTTTAGCCAAGAAAATTGATAGTGAGATTACCAAGACAACCGCAGAAGTGAAAGGTGACTGGCGGCCTTTGGTTTTTATTATGACTGACGGTGTGCCTACCGATGATATGTCGAAAGGACTTGCTGAATTTAAGAAACGCAAATGTGGTATGGTTGTGGCTTGTGCAGCTGGACAAGGAGCAAGTACAGATACCTTAAAGCAAATCACAGAAAATGTGGTTCAACTGGATACTGCGGACAGTGCCACAATCAAAGCATTTTTTAAGTGGGTATCTGCCAGCATCAGTACAAGTAGTAAATCTGTTGAGGAAACGGCGGCAGAAGCTACTACAATGAGTGAACTTCCACCTCCCCCTCCAGAAGTAAACATTGTTGTATAATGGACATTGACCCGAAAGACATTGATAAGTCAAATGCCTTTCGGGTATAAAAACTAAAATCATGAGTAGAAGATTACCAGTATATATTCTTATAGATACAAGTGGTTCCATGAGGGGTGAACCTATTGAGAGCGTCAAGGTCGGACTTTCAGACATGATTGCGTCATTAAGATTGGATCCCTATGCATTGGAAACAGTTTGTGTTAGTATTATTACGTTTGACAGTAAGGTTGAGCAAATTCTTCCTTTGACAGAATTGGAAAATCTCCAGCTACCTGATATTCATGTGCCAGACTCAGGTGCTACATTTCTGGGAGCAGCATTGAATTTGATGTGCCAACGTTATGATGAAGAAGTCAATATGGGATCACGTGAGCAGAAAGGAGATTGGATGCCTATAATGTTTGTTCTGACAGATGGGAAGCCTGCAGATTTAATGGCATATGATGAAGCTATACAGAAAGTGAAACGCCATCAGTTTACTAATATCGTAGCTTGTGCAGCTGGCCCGAAAGCAAAGACAGAACCTTTGAAAAAGCTTACCGACAATGTATTTACGCTTGATACAATGGATAGTAATACATTCAAGAAGTTTTTCCAATGGGTAACTATCAATGTACAACAAGGAGGGCGAACAATGGGTGTGACGGATCAGGTTGAATTACCGCCTCCACCAGCAGAAGTCAACTTGGTAATTTAATAGAAACAATGATATGAATTGCAAATTTGTTGGATATGAATTTAAGACACTTGAAGTCTCATTGGCTCCAAGAGAGGAATTTTATGCAGAACGTGGCAGTATAGTTTATGTAGAGGAATCATTGCAGCGCGAAGTTGAATTTACAAATGGTGGTACCGGTTTAGGAACTATTATTGGTGGAGTGGTTAAATCAGCTTTGTCTGGCGAGTCCATATTGATTATCCGTTTTTCTAATCCAACGAATACGGAGAAGAAACTTGTGTTGTCAGGTTCTTCTTGTGCTTTACTTCCTGTTAAATTACAAGGAGAAAATCTTATATGTCGTCGAGGACATTATGTTGCTTCAACTGGTCGGGTATCCTTGAACCTCAATCTGAATCTCCAAGGTCTACTTGGAGGTATTGGACTATTTCAAAAAATTGAAGGTAATGCAACCGTCTTTCTCAATTCGTTGGGAAATCCCATTGAAAAGCAGTTAAGGAATGGTGAAACTATAGAAGTGGATGAAAATCACATCATTGCCTTACACGGATTTTCTTCTTCACAGATACAGGCAGGATGGTCTGTCGGTAATGTTTTGCGAGGAGAAGGATTAAGTCTTATGAAAATAACAGGACCTGGGAAAATCTATCTCAGTCCTTTACCTATAATTATCAATCGAAATTAAATTAGTATAAAACAATGAGAAGATTACCCGTATATTTCCTTGTTGACGTTTCAGAATCAATGGTTGGTGCCCCTATCCAACAAGTTCAGGATGGCATGAGAATGATTGTACAGGAATTGCGTACAGATCCCTATGCTCTTGAAACTGCGTTTATATCTATTATTGCTTTTGCAGGAAAGGCAAAATGTATTTCACCGTTGACAGAGTTATATAAGTTTTATCCACCTATATTTCCTATAGGTGGTGGCACGTCTCTCGGTGTTGCTCTGAATTTCTTGATGGATGATATGGATAAGAATTTAGTTAAAACCACAACGGAGCAAAAAGGGGATTGGAAGCCGATAGTTTTTCTTTTTACTGACGGTACACCAACTGATAATCCATCTTCTGCTTTTGCTCGCTGGAACAATTCATATCGCAGAAAGGCAAATATTGTAGCCATATCCATTGGAGACAATGTAAATACTCAACTTTTAGGACAAATATCTGACAATGTACTTCGGCTAAATAAGACAGATGATATATCATTCAAAGCGTTCTTTAAGTGGGTGACGGCTTCCATTAAGGCTACCAGTGTATCAGTGACCGATGTAGGAGATGATGATGTAAAATTGGCTTCTACCAATGGTATTAATTTGGAAAAAGTTGATACAACCAAGCCCTGCATGGTGGATGAAAATTATGTAGTATTGCTTGGTAAATGTTCCAATACCAAGAGACTTTATTTGGTTAAATATGCAAAGCATCTTGCTAATATAGAAGGGCTTGAAACTCTGAATATAAAAACAACAGACTTCAAACTCGTGGGAGCCTATCCTATTGATGAAGAAAATTACAATGATTTGAGTGATGGAAAATCGAACCGTAATATCAATACGATGTCATTGCGGGGTGTGCCGACTTGTCCCTGTTGTGGAAATCAGCTCGGAGTAGTAGTTTGTGAATGTGGTAACATTATGTGTTCGGGCGGTCAAACGACAGCTTGTCCTTGGTGTGGTATGGAAGGAACTTTAGGTGAAATTGCTGAAGGAGGAATAGACATTACAAGAGGAAGGGGGTAAAATATGGATATTGATAAAATCATAGACACTCTCATTGGAAATAAAGATGATAAGAAAGTAGAAAATTTTCTCCGTTTTTTGTCAGACAAATTGTGGAATTTATACAATGACTATCTTATGGATAAAATAAAAATGGCAGAGAATAAAATTGTGTGGGATCTTAATATACCTAATGCAAAGGAAAATCAGGAATATGAAGTGACTGTAGATATGCCTGTTTTAGATCCCGATGGATTAGACGGTATGGAGATTGTTCTCGTAAGCGTATCTGGACTCGATAAAAATATTCATGGGTTGAGCCTTGTAACAGCTGCAGATGGGAAGTCTTTTACTATCTCAGGATGCCCGTCTTTGGAATATTTCCGTAAAAATGGTGCAACAGCTCAATCAACATTTGATTTGATTATACGCTATCAGTTTGTAGGTGTGGATATGCCAGAAGAACATCCTATTTTGGAACGGAAAGTGCCTTTCGTAATTAATCAAGATCCTCGTAAATTGTGGAAAGACCTACCTGTGGATTGGGGAAATATGCCTGAACCAAAGTATCAAAATAATGATATTCAGGTAGAGTATATAAAAGTAGAAGCCCTTGCTGACGGAACACCTCAGAAAGATATTGTGGCAGCCAGTAAGCGTGGACGTAGCCATGCACAAGAAGCTAAACCTCGCGATGACCATTTCAAAATGGCTCATATGGACAATGGATGGTATGTTATGGCCGTAGCTGATGGTGCCGGTTCTGCTAAATTTTCACGTGAAGGTTCTCGTATTGCATGTGAGGAATCAGTGAACTATTGTATTGTACAACTTAATGGCAATAAAGATTTTGAAAATGCAATATTGAAATACAACGAACAGATGGGTGACGGCGAAAGCGATGCACGCAAACAAGTTGGAGATCATATATATAAGATTGTTGGAACTGCAGCGTTTAAGGCTCATCGTGCGATTAACGCTGAAGCGGCCACCGTCAACAATCAACCTAAACAATATGCGACAACACTTTTGCTTGTCATTAGTAAAAAATTTTCTTTTGGATGGTTTCTAGCTTCATTTTGGGTGGGTGATGGTGCAATTTGTCTTTATGACAAACATACACATACGGCTAAAATACTTGGTGTACCGGACGAAGGAGAATTTGCAGGGCAGACTCGATTTCTCACCATGCCGGACATTTTCAAGGATGCCAAAAGTTTATACCAGCGACTTCGTTTCAATATAGTAGATGACTTCACCGCTCTTTTTATGATGACAGATGGTGTAAGTGACCCGAAGTTTGAAACAGATGTCAATCTGAACAATCCTGACAGATGGGATGCTTTGTGGAACGACCTTAAAGAGAATGGAGTGGAACTTACTGACGACAACGAATCATCAAAAGAGCAATTATTGAATTGGCTTGACTTTTGGTCGCCAGGAAATCACGATGACCGCACTATTGCCATTTTATATGAGGGTGAAGAGACTGATCCAAAATGTGAAGAAGTAACAGAACAAATGGCAAAAGAAATCTCCGATACAAATGAAACAGGAACTATTTCTTCTGATAAAATCAATGTAGAATCTTAAAAGGAAGAAGTTATGGCTAATATAATTAAACTGACTGCATCCGACGGTTCTACCGTTGAGTTCTATGACGAGATTAAGGCTCAAGGCGGAGTTAAGGATGTATATTTCTCAACCGATAAAACTTATGTTGTGGCATTCTACCGTAATCCTACAAATGCCAACGACAAAGCCCGATTGGAAAACATTGTTGGGGTGTATCGCGAAAAGATTTTCGTTCAGAACTCAGATGGAGATTACTGGAATGACATATTTGCATGGCCTACTAAAATGGTGGAATGGAAAGGACTCACGGGTATTGTTATTCCTTTCTATAACAAAAAGTTCTTCTTTACAGGAATTGATGCCCAATGGCCTTTCATTAAGAACGGTCAGGAAAAGAACGGCAAATGGTTCTCTTCGGCAAAACTCATCAACAAGTTCGTTCCTGCCGATCAGAAAGGTACATTTCTGTCGCGTTTGCATATGTGTTTGAAGATAGCACGTGGTATTCGCCGCATACATGCCGCAGGACTAGCTCATTCGGATCTTTCCTACAATAATGTACTTGTTGACCCCCTTTCTGGTTCGGCCTGCATTATTGATGATGATGGATTGGTTGTACCCGGCAAGTTCCCGCCAGAGGTGGTAGGTACTCCTGGTTTTATAGCACCCGAAGTTCTCGCCACAAAGACACTAAAAATAGACGATCCAAAAAAAAATTTGCCTAAGATTACTACAGACCGCTACGCACTTGCAGTACTCATCTATACTTTTCTGCTCAACCGCCATCCTTTGGACGGTGGAAAAGTGTGGAATATAGACGATCCACAAAAAGACGATGATATGCGTTATGGAGCAAAGGCCTTGTTCATTGAACATCCCACTGATTCTACCAATCGCGTTAAACCTAACCAGCTGGCACCGTCCCAATTGCCACAAGGCGATCCAAATCGGCTCCCCTATACTATTTGTGGTCCGTATTTGAAAAATTGTTCGACAAAGCATTCATTGATGGGCTGCACAATCCATCTATGCGTCCCAGTGCGGCTGAATGGGAAGATGCACTTATCAAGACATGTGATTTGGTACAGCCATGCCAAAATCCAGATTGTCAGGCTCACTGGTATGTTTTCGACAATACTACCAAGCCTCACTGTCCGTTCTGTGGTAGAGAATATAAAGGACAGCTACCAATTCTTAACTTTTATTATGCACCTGCTCATGGAAAGTTCATTTCGGAAAACTATCGCTTAATGATTTATGATAAGCAGACTCTTTATCGGTGGCACTCCAACAACTTGGTATCAGCAAATGAAAAGACAAGCGATAATGATAAGAAGCCAGTCGGAGACTTTCATTTCCATAATGGACAATGGATACTTATCAATAGGCGTCTCCCTGATATGCGTGACATTACTGAACAAAAAGATATTCCAATCGGCGGATATGTTCCACTTACAGAAGGTCGGCAGATTCTCCTTGACAAAAGTCAAGGAGGTAGATTAGTCATTGTTCAACTTGTTAATAATTAGATTTATGGCTATAAAGGATCAATGCGAACAATGCAAGAAATATAATAGTACTTGTATAGAAAATATAGAATTTAATGGGCAGTCATGTGACCATTATATAAAGCGTATAAATTTGGAGAAAAAAACAAATCAAGTCATACATGACAATGCAAATTTCAATCAACAGGAAAAAGCATCTTGCCCTCAAATAGATTATCCTAATCCCAATGATAACATTCATGGATGGTTAGGATTTCTACTTTTTTTCCATTGGTCTTGGTGGTCTGGTAAGTGCTTTATATCCTATACTTACTTATAATATAGAAGAATATGGGAGTCATTTTTTAGCACTTGCAGATGTGTTTTTGGGTATAATGTTATTAGCCTTAGCCATTTACACTATCTATGCTTTCCTCCAAAGAAAGCCAAATGCAGTTTATTTAGCCAAGGTATATATAGCTGCTGTCTTTATATCAAATGTTATAACTCTATTTAGTGGTGAATTTGAGGAATCTGGTATGGGGAGTATGCCTCGTCTTATACGTTCTTTGATATGGAGTATCGTTTGGTTCTTGTATCTGACAACTTCTAAGCAGGTCAATAATA
>ENA-OQBV01001223-OQBV01001223.1-human-gut-metagenome-genome-assembly--contig:-NODE-1223-length-13092-cov-5.160123_pt1 | contig 13092 bp, 10 predicted proteins | sample MGYA00242750_ERZ504559 | MGnify/ENA primary metagenome ERZ504559 (study PRJEB26092, sample SAMD00036230) | human gut metagenome | host: Homo sapiens | study: EMG produced TPA metagenomics assembly of...
TTCACCAGGCCCTTGGACTCGTAGACGCGCAGAGTCTGCGGATGCATGCCGGTCAGTTCGGCCGCCACGCTGATCATGTACAGCGGTTTGTTCCTATTGTCCTCGGCCATGCTACCTGACCCCTTTCCGTCTCGTTATCGTCCATCATAAGCCCGCGGGCGTGGGCGTGCGCCGCGACCGCCCTAGTACGTCGCCTTGTAACGATTGACCTTCTCGCGATAGTCGCGCGTGTCGGCCTCGCGCAGCTTGGTCATGGCATCGCGCTCGTCATCGGACAGGTTCGTGGGAACCTGCACCTTGATCTCGACGAGCAGCGCGCCCGTACGGCCACGGTGCTTAACGTCGGGCGCGCCCATCTCCTTAAAGCGGAACTTCTTGCCCGTCTGGGTGCCCGCAGGCACCTTCAGACGAACCGTCGCACCGCCGGGCGTAGGCACGTCCACCGTGCAGCCGAGCGCCGCCTCGTAGACCGAGACCGGCACCTCCATGGTCACGTCGGCGCCTTTGCGCTTAAACAGCGGGTGCTCCTCCACATGCGTAGTCACGACCAGGTCGCCGCGCTCGCCGCCGGCAACGCCATACTCGCCGCGACGTTTGTAGCGCAGCTTGCCGCCGTCGACCGCGCCCGCGGGCACCGAGACCGTAATGGTCTGCTGTTCGCCCGTCGAGGGAATGCGGTAGGTAACCTTGTGCGTCACGCCACGAAACGCGTCCTCGGCCGTCACATCGACGGTCAACGACAGGTCGCCGCCCTTGCGAGCGCGACTGCGACCCGCGCCGGCACCGGCAGCGCCCGCAGCCCCGGCGAAACCCGAGCCCCAATCGCTGCCCCAGGCGCCGTTGCCGCTAAAGATGCTGTCGAAGATGTCGCCCCAGCCGCTGGCGCCCGCACCGGCACCGTAGCCGCCGCCATACGCGCCGCCCGCGCCCGGCATGCCGCCAAACATGAGCATCTGGTCGTACTCTTTGCGCTTCTTCTCGTCCGAAAGCGTCTCGTAGGCCTCGCTGATCTCCTTAAACTTGGCCTCGTCGCCGCCGGCATCGGGGTGATATTTTTGCGCGAGCTTGCGAAACGCACTCTTAATCTCTTTGTCGGAGGCGCTCTTGGATACGCCCAGGATGTCATAGAAGGTTTTGCCTGCAGCCATCGTAGCTCCTCTCCTGTTATATCCGCCGCCCCTGCGGACGGCGGCTCATACTGTCATATGGCACTAGGCCAGAAAGGGCCCCGGGTGTTGCCCCGGGGCCCTTCTCAATTACTCCTCGGTGCTCTCGGCCGTATCGGCCGTAGCATCCTCGGGCGCCGCTTCGGGCTCCGGTGCGGGGCGCTTCTCGCCACCGTAGGTCACCGTCACCATCGCGGAACGCAGAATGCGATCCGCCATGCGGTAGCCCTTCTGGTACACGTCGTTGACAGTCTCGTCGTACTGCGATGCGTCCTCGACGCGACCCACAGCCTGGTGCTCGAGCGGATCGAACGCCTCACCCTTGGGATCGATGGGCTCAACGCCCTCGTGCGCAAACACATCGAGCAGCTTGGCATGTACCGCGTCAACGCCATCGACGAACTGCTTAAAGTCGTCGGAAAGCTCTTGGCTGCGGGCATGGTCGATCGCGCGCTCGATATCGTCGATCACCGGCAACAGCGCGGTGACGAGCTTCTCGGTCGCGCGCTCGCGCTCGGCGATGCGCTCGTTGGCGGTGCGGCGACGGAAGTTCTCCCAGTCGGCCTGCAGACGAGCGGTTCGCTCGGTAGCGTCCTTCGCCTTGTCCTCGGCGGCCTTCTGAGCCTCTGCCGCAGCATCGAGCTCATTGCGCACGTCGGCAAGCTCCTTTTGGGCCTGCTCGAACTTGAGCTTAAAGTCGTTGTCGGCGGCTTCCTCACCGGCGCGGATAGCGGCTTCCACCATCTCGTCCTCGGTCATCGTCGCCTCCTTGTTGGAATCCTCTACCTGGTTCTCGGCAGCCTCGGCGGCCTCGGCCTCATTGACCTCGGTATCGTCTGCGGCCTCTACGGGAATCTTCACGTCCTTCTCCTCAGAGTCAACGGGGGCGGCGCCGGCGGCAGCCGCCTCCGTGCGAGCTTTACGGGCGGACATGATTACTTGTCCTCGTCGTCCACAACCTCGTAGTCGGCGTCGACTACGTCATCGTCGGCAGGCTGGGCACCAGCGGCACCGTCGGTCTGCTGCTGAGCGTCGGCGTAGACAACCTGGGCCAGCTCGTAGGCCACGGACTGCAGGGACTCGCCGGCGGCCTTGATGGCCTCGACGTCAGAGCCCTCGAGCGCCTTCTTGGCGTCGGCGATAGCGGCCTCGGCCTTGGACTTCACGTCAGCGGAAACCTTGTCGCCCAGCTCGTTGAGGGTCTGCTCGGTGGAGTAGCACAGGCTGTCGGTCTGGTTGCGGACCTCGACCTCTTCCTTCTGCTTCTTGTCCTCCTCGGCATGAGCCTCGGCGTCCTTGACCATACGATCGACTTCGTCGTCGGACAGAGCGGTAGAGCCGGAAATGGTGATCTGCTGCTCCTTGCCGGTGCCCTTGTCCTTAGCGGAGACCTTGACGATGCCGTTGGCGTCGATGTCGAAGGTGACCTCGATCTGCGGCACGCCGCGACGGGCAGCCGGGATACCGGTCAGCTGGAACTTACCGAGCGACTTGTTGTCGCGGGCAAGCTCGCGCTCGCCCTGGAGCACGTTGATCTCGACGCTGGTCTGGTTGTCGGCAGCGGTGGAGTAGACCTCGGTCTTGGAGGTCGGGATCGTGGTGTTGCGGTCGATCATCTTGGTCATGATGCCGCCCATGGTCTCGACGCCCAGCGACAGCGGGGTAACGTCGAGCAGCAGGATGCCCTCGACGTCGCCGGTGAGCACGCCGCCCTGGACGGCAGCGCCGTCGGCAACGACCTCATCGGGGTTCACGGACATGTTGGGCTGCTTGCCGGTCATGGTCTTGACGAGCTCCTGGACAGCGGGCATACGGGTGGAGCCGCCGACGAGGATGACCTCGGTCAGATCGGAGAGCTTGAGCTTGGCGTCGCGCAGGGCGTTGGTGACAGGCTGCTTGCAACGCTCGAGCAGGTCGCGGGTGATCTTCTCGAACTCGGCGCGGGTCAGCGTGTAGTTGAGGTGCAGCGGGCCGGACTGGTTCATGGTGATGAACGGCAGGTTAATGGTGGTCTGCTGGGCGGCGGAGAGCTCCTTCTTGGCGTTCTCGGCGGCCTCCTTCAGACGCTGCAGGGCCATGGGGTCCTGGCGCAGGTCGACACCGTTCTCCTGCTGGAACTTATCGGCCATCCAGTCGATGACGCGCTGATCCCAGTCGTCGCCGCCCAGGTGGTTGTCGCCCGAGGTGGACAGAACCTCAAACACGCCGTCGGCGAGGTCGAGGATGGAGACATCGAAGGTGCCGCCGCCCAGGTCGAAGACCAGGATGCGCTGGTCGGTGCCCTGCTTGTCCAGGCCATAGGCCAAAGCAGCAGCGGTCGGCTCGTTCACGATACGCTTGACGTTGAGGCCGGCGATCTTACCGGCGTCCTTGGTGGCCTGACGCTGGGCGTCGTTGAAGTAGGCCGGGACGGTGATGACGGCGTCGGTGACGGTCTCGCCCAGATACTTCTCGGCGTCGGCCTTCATCTTTGCGAGCGTCATGGCGCTCACCTGCTCGGCGGTGTAATCCTTGCCCTCGATGTCGACGACGGCGCGGCCACCCTGGCCCTCCTTGACCTCATACGGCACGGTCTTGATCTCGGAGGTGCACTCGGAGTACTTGCGGCCCATGAAGCGCTTGATGGAGAACACGGTGTTCTTGGGGTTGGTGACAGCCTGGTTCTTAGCGGCCTTACCCACGACGCGGTCGCCGTCGGCACGGAAGCCCACGACGGACGGGGTGGTGCGGTCGCCCTCGGCGTTCACGATAATGGTCGGAGAACCGCCCTCGAGAACGGCCATTGCGGAGTTAGTAGTACCAAGGTCGATACCAAGAATCTTACTCATTAGAAATTCCCTCTCTCTTTTGCGTTCGCGCCGCCTCGACGGTCTGTCGCGCGGCGCTTCGGCTTGTCTTTCAGGATGTAGTGTATCCCCTTATGGACCGGAATATACAAAATCTAAGTCAATTCATATAAGATTTCTTATCTCTGAGAGTTTAGGTTCTTAAATGCGCAGGTAGATGCGCTGATTGAGTTCTCGGCAAATCTATTGAGATCTATGTAGAGTTGACTGAGGTGCGAGCCTGAAACTGTGTCCCGCTTTGGACGTGGATTACGGGATGCGGTTTCCGCAAGCACGCTCAATCGCCCTATATTTCAAGTCACCTATAGCTAACATTTGCGCAGCTCAACGGCCTCACCTGCATATTTTTTAGTAAGCCGCGGCATACTCGGCGAACGGTATGAAGATGCCGGTCAGAGGGTATTGCAAACGGTCGCTCCCGTGGTATGTTTTTGCCCGAATCAAACCGGCGCGCATCGTCTGTAGCGTCGGTCAACAGAGAGGAAACTACCATGGCTCATCCCGTAATTGATGCCGACGAGTGCATCGCTTGTGGCGTTTGCGTCGACTCCTGCCCCGCTGGCGTTCTGGAGCTCCAGGACGTCGCTACCGTCGCTGACGAGGACTCCTGCGTCGCCTGTGGCGCTTGCCAGGACGCTTGCCCCGCTGGCGCGATCACCGAGATCGTCGAGGAGTAACAACTCCCCACTTGCACACTCAAAAGTACACCGTGCACAAAAAGGAGGCCTCCGCATCGCCGCGGAGGCCTCCTTTTTTGTACGGATAGCTAATTTAGCACCGTCGCAGGTTGAGCCCACGTCAGCGAAAACGTCCCTAAGCGAGCAAGGTGACGTGAAAGAGGAGGGAAGCGTACTTTGGTACGCGACCGACGATTGAACGTCAGATTGCCGCTTAGGGGCGTTTGCAGCGTCGGCTAAGAGAGATCGTCTTCGTAGGGCATCAGATCCGCCAGATAGCCCTTTTCCTTGAGTGTGGTCTCGATCTCGTCGAGGGTCTGCTCATCCTCTGCCGCAATGCGATGGAAGTGGTAGCCGCTCGTCACCGTCAGCAGCGGAAAACTCTTGCCGCTGGCAATACCTTCCAGATAGCGCTCGATATCGCGACGATTGCGAATGTCCAGATCGGCTGTGATCTTGCCATACACGCGATGGTTGACGATTACATTGAGCACGGCACCACCCGCGTCGACGATGCTCGTGAGCTCGTCACCTGCCTGCTCCACGCCATGGTGCACCTTGACCAGGCGCGTGGGCACGGCGGGGCTGCTGGGGGCCTCCTGCAGCACGTAGCCGCGATTGGTCGCCACGATATCGTGCCCATCGGCGCGCAGCAGGGCGATGTCTTGCACGACAATCTGGCGGCTCACACCCACCTCACGAGCAAGCGCACTGCCCGAGACAGGGTCTTTGGCTCCCTCGAGCACGCCCATGATGGCACGGCGACGCTCGCGGGCGTCCATTATTTACCGTCCAGCAGACGAAGGTGCTTAAGCGAGAGGTCGAGAATCGGCGCAGAGTGCGTCAGCGCCCCCGAGCTGATAAAGTCAACGCCCAGGTCGGCGAGCGCGCGGATATTGCTGGCGTCCACGTTGCCCGAGCACTCGGTCTTGGCGCGACCGGCGATAAGCTCAATCGCGGCGGTCATGTCGTCATGGGTCATGTTGTCGAGCATGATGATATCGGCACCGGCCTCAACTGCCTCGCGCACCATATCCAGGTTCTCGCACTCAATCTCGACCGTCGCGGTAAACGACGCATGGGCGCGCGCCATCTCAATCGCGCGTGCCACGCCACCGGCGGCGTCGATGTGGTTGTCCTTGAGCATGACAGCCGTCGACAGGTTATAGCGGTGGTTGCTGCCACCGCCGATCTCGACTGCAGCCTTCTCGAAGACACGCATGCCCGGCGTGGTCTTGCGCGTGTCGACAAGCACGGTCTTGGTGCCCTCGAGCGCAGCTGCCATCCGATGCGTGTAAGTAGCGATGCCGCTCATGCGCTGCAGGTAGTTGAGCGCCACGCGCTCGCCCGAAAGCAGTACGCGCGCATCGCCGCGCACCTGGCCCACGTGGTCGCCGGCGTGCACCTCGTCGCCGTCGGCAACATCAAACAGCACCGAGCTCTGCGAATCCAGCAGCTCAAAGGTGCGAGCGAACACATCCAGGCCCGCGATAATGCCATCGGCCTTGGCGATAAGCTCCACCGTGGCGGGACGCGCCGTGGGGCACACGCTCGCCGTGCTCACGTCCTCAAAGGTAATGTCCTCGCGCAGAGCCTGCAGAATCAAATCATCGACGACGAGCTTCATGGTAATGGGATTCATGGTCTACTCCTCCACGGCCTGCGTGCCGGCGGCACGGGCCAAATCATCGATTGCCAGGGTGTCGGCGCTCAGGGCGCGATGACGGCCATCGAGCGCGGGCTCGCCCGCCTGCTCCACGGCCAGCGACTCGCCGGTGCGCATACGCCAAGCGGCGCGGCGACCCCAGACTAGGGACTCGAGCAGGCTGTTGGAAGCTAGGCGATTCTTGCCGTGAACGCCGTTGCAGGCCGTCTCGCCGGCGGCATAGAGCTCAGGCATCGATGTGCGGCCGTCCTTGTCGACCCACACGCCGCCCATAAAGTAGTGCTGCGTGGGCGTAACGGGGATGGGCTCGTCCAAGATGTCGCGGCCGTCCTCCAGGCAGCGTGCGCGGATGTTGGCGAAGTGCCCGGTCACCACGTCGCGCTCGACGGGGGCAAAGCTTAGCCACTCGTGCTCGGTGCCGTCCTGCTTCATCTGCTCGCGAATAGCGGCGGCGACCACATCGCGCGGCTGAAGCTCGTCGGTAAAGCGCTCACCGGCGGCATTGAGCAAAATCGCTCCCTCGCCGCGGCAGCTCTCGCTGATCAGGAAGGTGCGGCCCGGCTGCGGCGAGAACAGACCCGTGGGGTGAATCTGCACGTAGTCCAGGTGCTCCATCTTAATGCTATGCTCCTGAGCAATGTAGCAGGCATCGCCCGTGAGCTGCGGGTAGTTGGTCGAATGGTCGTACACGCCGCCGATACCGCCCGTCGCCCACAGCGTATGGCGGGCATGGATCTTAAACGGCTCGCCGACATGCACGTCCTCGGCGGCGTTTGCCAGCTCGTCGGCGGGACGAACCGAGTTGTCCTCGTCCACGGAAACGGCGACGACACCGGTGCACACCGTGGCGCCGTCACGCTCGCCCGTCAGGATGTCGGTCATGGCCACGTGCTCCAAAATCTGCACGTTATCAAGCTTGCGAACGGCCTGGAGCAGCTTAGTCGTGATCTCCTTGCCCGTAATGTCGGCATGGAAGGCAATGCGCGGACGGCTGTGTGCGCCCTCGCGGGTAAAGTCGAGGCTGCCGTCGGTCTTGCGCTCAAAATCCACGCCCATGGCCAGCAGGTCGTTGATGACCGAGCGGCTCGAGCGGATCATGATGTCGACGCTCTCGCGGCGGTTCTCGTAGTGGCCGGCGTGCATGGTGTCCTCAAAGAAGGCATCGTAGTCTGAGCCTTCGGGCAGCACGCAGATTCCGCCCTGCGCGAGCATCGAGTCGCACTCGTCGACAGCGCCCTTGGAGAGCATGACCACGCGCGTGCTCGTCGGCAGATTGAGGGCCGCGTACAGACCCGCCACGCCGCAGCCGGCAATGACGACGTCGCACTCCATGTCGGGGTATTGTTTGGTTTCCACAGGAATCCTCTCCCTTGTAATGTGACATAAGGGACCGTCCCTCATGCCACATTGTCCTAGCGTGCTGCGTACTCGAGCATACGGTCGAGCGTGAGCTTGGCCTGGTCGGCGGCCTCGTCCGACACGCCGATCTTCACCTCGCCCTCGCCCGTCTCTAGGCAGCGTACGAGCTTTTCGAGCGTGATGAGATCCATGTTGACGCAGGTGGGCTGCACCGCGGGAAAATAGAACTTTTTGCCGGTGCCCTCGCAGCGGCGCTCGAGCTCGTAGAGCACGCCGCGGACCGTCACGATGATGAACTCACTCGCATCCGAATCCTCGGCGTACTTGATGATGCCGGCGGTGGAGCCGATGTAGTCGGCCTCGGCAAGGACGTCGGCCTTGCATTCGGGGTGCGCCAGCACGAGCGCGTTGGGATGCGCCTCCTGCGCATCGACGATCTGCTCGACGGTGATGATGTGATGGCGCGGGCAATAGCCATTGTTGAGGATGACGTGCTTTTGCGGCACCTGCTCGGCTACGAAGCGGCCCAGGTTTTGATCGGGGATGAACAGGACGTGCTGCTGCGGCAGCTCGGACACGATCTTGACGGCGTTGGAGCTGGTGACGCACACGTCGCTCCAGCTCTTGATCTCGACCGTCGAGTTGACGTAGCAGACCACGGCAAGGTCGTCGCCGTACTCGGCGCGCGCCGCGTCGACCGTCTCGCGCTTGACCATGTGTGCCATAGGGCAGTCCGCGCCCGGCTCGGGCAGCAGCACGGTCTTGGTGGGGTTGAGCAGTTTGGCGCTCTCGCCCATAAACTCCACGCCGCACAGCACGATGGTCTGCTGCGGCAGGCTTTTGGCGAGCTTTGCCAGGTAGAAGCTGTCGCCGACGTAATCGGCCACAGCCTGGACCTCGGGTGCCACGTAATAGTGTGCCAGGATCACCGCGTCGCGTTTGGTTTTAAGTTGCTGAATGGCCTCGACGAGCTCTGCGGACACCAATGCCGCGCGCTCCGTTGCCGTCGTTGCCGATGCCAGGCCGGCCGCAATGTCGCGTGCAAGCTCCGATGCATCCATGTTCGCGCTCTGTGCCATCAAGGCCCCTCTCTTTTGGCGAATCTTGGGACTTTAGTATGACACCTAGGTTTACAGCTGACAAGACAGCTGTAAACCTAGGTGTAAAGTTGAAATAAAGATTCGATCATGCGGCAGGTCCATTTTCGAACTGGCAAGCTGAGGATAGCCGAAAATGGACCCGCCCCATGATTCGAGCAGCCCGTTTTGTCCTGGGCCAAGGGGCAGTGGTCAAAAAGGGCCAAATATGAGTACTGTCACCAAATTAGTAGCATCGATTTTCCGGTCCAGAGCAGCAAAATCGCCTTGTTTGGAGCCCGATTGCAACTCTGAAGGACGAAAATCGATGCACTTTTGGCCTCTGGCACCGATTTTTGAGGCCATTTGGCTGCCACCAAACTGGTAACAGTACTCATATTTGGCCCTTTTTGACCACCGGGTTTCCGGCAGGCCCCAAAAGCGGGCCCGAATCGCTCGATCCGGGCCCGCTGGGGGTAGCGAGCACAATCGAGGTGTAAGAAGCAAGAGAGGGCCATCGCCTAGAATCGTCAGCGCCTAGATATTCAACGAGAGGAAAGACAATGGTCCGCAGCGACATGCTACCCCAGCCGGACCGGGGGCTCGGCCTCGACCGGCCCCAGACCGAGGCATTTCACCGACGAGTTCAAGAGGAAGATAGTCGATCTCCACAACGCCGGAAAGCCCAGGCGCGAGGCCATGGACGAGTGCGACCTCGACAAGAGCACCGTGGAGAGGCGGGTCAAGTCGATAAACGAGACCGGCTCGCCGCGCGCCGCGGACAACCGCACGCCCGAGCAGAACCGGATCCTGGAGCTCGAGCGCGAGAACCGCAGGCTCCGGATGGAGGTCGACGTCTTAAGACGAGCGGCGCCAGCATACGCTCGGAAGTCAGGGCCATGGCGGCCAACGGGGGGGCCGCTGCCCCATATCGGCGCAGCGCTGGCATCGAGGCCTTCTGACCTGTGTCAAGATTTCGGACACGCAAGCTCGAGGAATCAAGCGGCCATAGGCATGGCCTCGGGCTTGGGCTCGGTTCTCTCGAAGAAGGCCGCCATGGCCTCGGCCGGCACCTTGTAGCCGATCGTCGAGCGGGGCCTTCGGCGGTTGTAGTACGCCTCGATGAACTCGACCACCGCGTGCTTGGCGGAATCCCTGGTCGGGAAGCTGCGCCTGTAGTACATCTCGTTCTTCAGCGTGGCGAGGAACGACTCGGCCACCGCGTTGTCGTGGCAGTTGCCGGTGCGGCTGCAGGACAGCCGCACGTCGTTGTCGCGCGCCCATTCGGCCAGAAGCCTGCTGGTGTACTGGGCGCCGCGGTCGGCGTGGAATATCGCGTTGCCGGCCACGTAGCCGCGCGATTTGGCCGACGCCAGCGCCGAAACCACGATGTCGGCGGTCATGCGCTCGGAGAGCGACCAGCCCACCACCATGCGGGTGTTGAGGTCGATGACCGTCGACAGGTACAGCCATCCCTCGCCGGTGCGCAGGTAGGTGATGTCGCCCACGAGCTTGTAGGTTGGAACGGGACTGGTGAAGTCGCGGCGCACCAGGTCGGGCCGGGGCCTGGCCTTCGGGTCGGGGATGGTGGTGCGCTTCCTGGCGTTGGGCGTGCAGCCGCGTATTCCCAGCTCGCGCATCAGCTTGCGCACCCTGTACAGGGTCAATCCGGAGAACTCGCCGGGCAGGAAGCATTTCACGAACCGGAAGCCGAACCTGCGGTCCGACTCCAGCCACACGCGCCGGACCGCCTCGCGCTCGGCCGACCAGTCTTCTCGCGGGCAGCCGTTGGAGAGCCACGAGTAGAAGCCCGATCGGCTCACGCCGAGCACGCGGGCCATCATTTTCACCGGGAATTCGGCCTTCTCCGCCAACATCATCCGGTAGCATGCGGCTACGCCTGGCTTTTGGCGAAGAAGGCCGCGGCTTTTTCAAGAAGGCGTTCTCCATCTCGAGCTCGCGTATGCGCCTTTTCGCCTCGCGAAGCTCGCGGTCCTCGGCCTTGGGGTCGGGCCCGCCGGCAAGCTCGCGCCGGCGGCTCTGCACCCACTTGTTCACGGTCTTGGAATTCAGGCCCAGTTCTGCGCAGCATTCCGTTATCGGCCTGCCCGTCGAGATGATGTAGTCGGCGGTCTCGCGCCTGAACTCGTCGGTGTACTTGGCGGCTGGGTTGGACATAGCATACCGTCCTCTCGGTCGTCGATGAATGCATTCTAAAGGATTGGGCCTCTAGCATGCGTGTCCGAAAAGACGATACAGGTCAGACAACCCAATCAGACGTCGTCTCGAGCACGTCCTCTGCACGGTCGAGCGTGCTTCTGGCCTTGGCACCCTGTTTGAACCACGAGCGCAGGTCCTCGAGCGTGCTGCCCGCTGCGTACACCTTGATTTTGCGACCGCCTTTCGTGGTCACCGTGCAACGGTCGCCGCTCTCGCTATCCTCGTGCGCCGTGACCTTCTTGAGATAATCGCGGCGGAACGCCACGACGCGGGCGTTGCTGATCTCGATGAACCAATCGTCGTCGACAAGCGAGGTGCCCGTGGCACCTCGGCTCGCCATCTCCTCGGCGAAGGAGAAACCGAGTTCGCGCTCCTGTCTGCCGATCCCGTAGATACCACGGGCGGGCATGCTGAGCATGAGCAGAGGCAGGAGTCCCCCTATGAACAGGAAGAGGCATGGGACGAGCAGGAGCAGACGAGCACCGGCGTCGGTGAAAACAGCCATGAAGGCGATCACGAGCGAGAAGACGAGCGCCATACCGTTGAAAACAATCGTCAACGGCTTGATGGCAGACCAACACAGACCCGCCTTGGTCATCGGGCCGTCAACAGCGTCCGAGACCTCGATGCCCTCTTCCTCCAGACGGGCGAGGAGGTTGAGCGAGCACACCCCCTCGAGGCTTATCGAGCAGAACTTCCGGTCGCCCTCGAACAGGTCGATCCTCATCATCTGCGTGTGAAGCGTTGCACGGGTGATGTTGCCAAACGTCGTCTCCTTGCGGATGCCGAAGGCGTTACGCGAGAGAATTCGCTCACCGTCCACGTCGATGCGCGGGATGCTCAGCAGGGCCCAGATGGCCATGCCCGCGAGCGCCATGGCGTGACCGAACCACACAAGTTCGTGGTCCCACTCGCCCAACGAGACGCCCTGCCAGACGTAGACACCCAGCATGAGCAGTTCGAACGCGACGGCGCAGCAGGCGATGATCGTGCGAATGGCAGCGGGCATGCGCACCGTGAAGCGATCGAGGCTGTCCGTCGCCTCACTGCGCTCGCGCGCGCCGCGACGGGCGACCCATGCAGTGAGCGGACCGACGATGAACACCACCATCGCCACGCGCAGGAACGATTCGAGTATGTCGCCCATATTAACCACCATCCCAATAGAAAACGTGAATTTGGGAGACTATAGCAGAGCGAAGCGATCTGCACGGCATCGTCCGGGTGTTTTCGGCATACGGTGGAAACCAGCGGCAGCGGACGTTGAGAACTCACCCAAAAGACGCGATTCGACCGAAGCGATTCTTCTTGACTTGGTCTCAATGTGATACGACATGCGCCACTACCTGCGCGGTCTTGCGGCCCTGATCGAAGAGGGTCACACCGATGAGGCACTCGGGCGCATCGACGCGCTCTGCGAGACCAACGACCGCACCGCCGTGCGCCGCTACTGCGCCAACGAAACGGTCAACATTGCGCTCTCGTCGCTTTCCGCGGACATCAACGCGCGCGGCATCACCGCCGATCTGCGCGCCGCCGTGCCCGAAACCGTCCACGTGGGCGATGTCGATCTATTCAGTGTGGTATCGAACGCCCTGGACAATGCCATCGCCGCGGCGAGCGCCGCCCCCGAAGGCAAGCGGTTTGTCGACCTGGACCTTCGCTACGAAGACGGTCAGCTTCTATTGCTGGTTTCCAACACGTTTGGCCGTGCGCCGCACATGGTCGACGGCATGCCCGTGGCTCAGCACACTGGGCACGGCTTTGGCACCAAGAGCATTATGCTTGCCGTCGAGCGCATGAACGGCAACTGCCAGTTCCGCATTAACGGCGACCGGTTTGAGCTGCGCGCCGTGATGTAGGGGCTGCCGCCAACCTCGCTACAGCGGTGCAGCCGCCGGGGTCAGCTGCTTAATGTAGGCCCACATGCGCTGCTTGGCGGCTTTGTCAGTGAGCGCCGCCTCAAAACCGTCGAGCGCGAGCACGCGACGACCCTGCACATGGGCGACCAAGCCGGGCTTGAGCATGGCGGTATCGAAGTCGTCGATTGCCACGAGCATGTCGGCATAGGTCTCGCGCATG
>ENA-OQBV01001229-OQBV01001229.1-human-gut-metagenome-genome-assembly--contig:-NODE-1229-length-13064-cov-2.121667_pt1 | contig 13064 bp, 12 predicted proteins | sample MGYA00242750_ERZ504559 | MGnify/ENA primary metagenome ERZ504559 (study PRJEB26092, sample SAMD00036230) | human gut metagenome | host: Homo sapiens | study: EMG produced TPA metagenomics assembly of...
TTCGATAAGATCGCCGAAAAGGGCCGTTCCACGGGCCCGACGTCTCCCGCGAAGGCGTACAGCGCGACATCCTGCCCATCGTCGAAGGAGCTACGGTCAACACCAAGTACGGCCCGGTCAAGACGGACCACATCCTCTTCATCGCTGCCGGTGCCTTCCACGTATCCAAGCCGAGCGACCTCATTCCGGAACTGCAGGGCCGCTTCCCAATCCGCGTCGAACTCCAGTCCCTGACGGTCGACGATTTCCGCCGCATCCTGACGAACCGAACCAGTCCCTGGTCAAACAGTATAAGGCCCTCCTGGAAACGGATGGCGTCACCCTGGAATTCACCGATGACGGCATCAATGCCATTGCCGAATACGCATACCGCGTCAACTTGGAAACGGAAAACATCGGCGCCCGCCGGCTGCACACGATTTGGAAAAAATCCTCGAAGATGTGGCCTATGAAGCACCGGATATCGACGAAAAGCACATCGTCGTCAATAAAGAATTCGTTTCGGGCAAGCTGAACGACGTCGTCCAGAACGTCGACTTGAGCCATTATATTTTATAAAACGGGGGAAATATGAACCGACCTTATGCGAAATTAACGATTACCAAGAAGGGGGAACGGGCTGCCCGCAGCGGCCACCCCTGGGTATATGGCGAAGAAGTGACCCATGTCGAAGGCACGTACCAGACAGGGGACATCGTCGACGTCTACAGCGACAAAGACCGCTATCTCGGCACGGGCTTTGCCAACGACATTTCTAAGATACGCGTGCGCATCGTGTCGCGCAATGCCAACGACCGCTTCGACGAAGCTTTCTGGCAGCGCCGGGTCAAATATGCCCTGGACTACCGCAAGACCGTCATGGGCGATAAAGACTTCGCCTGCTGCCGCCTCATCTTCGGCGACGCCGACGACATGCCGGGCCTGACCGTGGACCGCTATAACGACGTCCTCGTCGCCCAGACCCTGTGCTACGGCATGGACCAGGTCAAACCGGTCATCTTCAAGGCTCTCGTCGACGAACTGGCCGCCATGGGCGTCACCATCCGCGGCATTTATGAACGGAACGACGTCAAAGTCCGCGAACTGGATGGCATGGAAGAGTATAAAGGCTGGTATCAGGCCGACTTCCTGCCTCAGCCGGGCAGCGTCTTGACGACCATCGACGAAAACGGCATCCTCTACGATGTCGATGTGGAAAATGGCCAAAAGACGGGATTCTTCCTGGACCAGAAATACAACCGCCTGGCTGTCGCCAAAATCGCTGCCGGCAAGCATGTCCTGGACTGCTTCACCCATACCGGAGCCTTTGCCCTCAATGCGGCCAAAGGGCGGGGCGGCCAGCGTCACAGCCGTCGACATTTCCCAGGAAGCCGTCGACATGACCAACGAAAAATATCCGCCGCAACGGCCTGGAAGACATCGTCACGGCCAAGCAGGCCAACGTCTTCGACCTCTTGACCGACCTGGCCGACCACAAGTGCCATGACTATGATTTCATCATCCTCGACCCGCCGGCCTTTACCAAGTCCGGTCATACCGTCCACAACGCCATCCGAGGCTATAAGGAAATCAACTTGAAAGCCATGAAGCTCCTGCCCCGCGGCGGCTATTTGGCCACCTGCTCGTGCTCCCACTTCATGCGCGACGACCTCTTCCGTCAGATGCTCCACGATGCTGCCAAAGACGCCGGCGTCCACCTGCGTCAAATCGAAGGCCGCCAGCAGTCACCGGACCATCCGATTCTTTGGAATGTCCCGGAAACCAATTATTTAAAATTCTACTTATTCCAAGTCGTATAATCGACAACGCCGCTATTTCAGTATCTCTTGAGATGGCGGCGTCTCTTTTTTTATTCGAAAAACATAACGTAATGATTAATTTGATATGGAGGGTGGTTGAAATTATGCCGGCCTCGATATATAATCGGCCTAAGAAGGGGATGTATACGATTTTTATTATTCCCATCGGATGGCGGCCCAGGGGCTCCATCTTCCTTGAACTGTGTGATGGAATGACCAGACGAAAGGAGTAAGCTATGAAAAAAATTCCGCACCCTTTTTACCCTCATCTTGGCCCTTTTCCTCCTTGCTGCTGCCGGCTGCGGCGGCGGAAAGGAAACAAAAAAAAGAAGAAGGCCGTGTCCTCAACATTTTTAGCTGGGCTGATAACTTCAATCCTGAAGTCATCAAGGAATTCGAGAAAAAATATGACTGCAAGGTCAACTATGACGTCTTTGCCAATAATGAAGAACTCCTTGCCAAACTGCAGGCCGGCGGCGCCCAATATGATGTTATCCAGCCTTCGGACTACATGGTCACGACCATGAAAAAACTGGGCCTTTTGGAAAACTCGACAAGAGTAAGATGCCCAATACGGAATTCGTCATGGATAAACTCAAAAAGAATACCTTTGACCCCAATGGTGAATATTCCGTCGTCTATACCTGGGGCATGACAGGCATCATCTACAACAAGAAATACGTCAAAACGGCTCCGACCAGCTGGCAGGATCTGTGGAACCCTGTATACAAGGGACGCGTCATCCTCCTCAACGACAGCCGTGAAGTCATTGGCATGGCCCTCAAGAAACATGGTTTTTCCAACAACGCAACGGATCCGGGCCAGATTGACATTGCCTTCAAGGACCTCAAGACCCTGGCGCCGAACGTCCTTGCTTACGATACGGATTCCATCAAGCAGAAATTCATTGCTGAAGAAGCGTGGATCGGGATGATGTGGTCCGGCGATGCCCACTTTGTCCATAATGACAATCCCGATGTCGGCTTTGTCATTCCTAAGGAAGGAACCACCGTTTGGGCCGATACACTGGCCATTCCCAAAGGCGCCAAGCACAAAGAGCTGGCAGAAGCCTTCATCAACTTCCTCTACGATCCGGAAGTCAGCGTCAAAAACTATGAATACATTGGCTACAATGACCCGAACACGAAGGCCACTTCCCTTCATAAAAAAAGACTTCATCAACGATCCCATGCTGAAGATGGCTGTTGACGAAATCGATAAGGGCGAATGGCTCACCGATATCGGCGATGCGATTACCCTTTATGACAAGGATTGGACGGAACTGAAGACCATCAAATAAATAAACTGGGACCGCTCTTGTGAGGGCGGTCTTTTTTTACGGCAAGAAAGACGCTCCTTACGGGGTATCTAGAATATCGATGGCTAAATGCCTTGTAATTTTTAGGAAAAGGACTACAATATTAAACGCGGCAGGGTGATTCCCCTGCCGCTGATTTTGCGAGGGGGTAATGACCATGACAGAAAAAGATTATGAAACCAAGGTCCAGGAGATTGCGCAAAGCGCCTGCTACGACAAGGCAGAGAAATTGGACCTTACCTATAAAGGCTACCACGTATTTGATGCCCAAGGGACTTCAAGTGTCCTTTCCGGCTATCCGCTCTTCATCCTTGCGGGAAAAGGAACGGTCCGCCGCGCCGATATCCATGAAACATACGATATCATGGGAGCACTGACGCAGGAAGCACGCTAAGAAAGTCAAAAGGCGTGCGAAGGAATGCAGATTTCTTCGCACGCCCTTTTTCTTGTCTGGGACAAGGTCCCATAGTATACTGAAGATATAAGAAATCATTTCATGAAGAAAGCAGCGTGATACAAGCATGGATTCTCAGCAAACTTCTGTTTTTTCAAATGGACTCCTCTGGTTTGGTGCCGGTATTTCCATTGCGGAAATCCTTACAGGCATGCTCCTCTCCCCTTTGGGATGGGAAAAGGGCCTCTGGGCCATCTTCATCGGCCATATCATTGGCGGTGCCGTCATGCTCGGAGCGGGCATCATGGGAGCCCGGAGCCGGTGCAGCGCCATGGAAACGGTCAGCTTTTCCTTTGGTAAGGAAGGCGCCAGGTTCTTTGCCGGCATCAACGTCATTCAGCTCATCGGCTGGACGGCTGTCATGATTGTCAGTGCGGCAGCAGCCGCCGAAATCATTGTGCCTTTGGGAATGGCGCTCTGGGACCTCATCATTGGCGCCCTCATTGCCCTATGGATTATCATGGGAATGACAACCCTTGGACGGGTCAACGTCCTTGTCATGACTGCCCTCTTTCTTTTGACTGCCGTCCTTTCAGGCACCATCTTTGGCGCTGACACTGCCGCGGCGCCAAGCGGCACCATCACCTTTGGAGGCGCCGTGGAACTAGCTGTCGCCATGCCGCTTTCCTGGCTCCCGGTCATTTCGGACTATACACGAGAAGCGGAAAAACCGGTGAAAGCAACCGTCGTCAGCTGCCTGACCTACTTTGCCGCCAGCTCCTGGATGTTTGTCATCGGTATGGGCGCGGCCCTTTTTACGGGTGAAAGTGACATTGCAAAGATTATGCTCGGTGCCGGCCTTGGCGTATCGGCCATCGTCATTATCCTCTTGTCGACGGTCACGACAACCTTCCTTGACGCTTATTCAGCAGGCGTATCCGGCCGGGCCCTGACAACATGCCTTTCGGAAAAAAGGACAGGCCCTCATCGCAACGGCCCTTGGCACACTCCTTGCCATCACCGTTGACGCCAGCCGCTTTGAAGACTTTCTCTATTTCATCGGTTCCGTCTTTGCTCCTATGACGGCCATCATGCTGGCGGATTACTTTTTTATCCATGAAAACCACCAAAAAGAACGTGTAAGCATCCTGAAACTCCTGATTTGGGCCATCGGCTTTGGCCTTTATCGCTATCTTCTCAATGCCGATACGCCGCTCGGCGTAACCTTCCCCGTCATTGTGGCCGTCATAGTGATGGATGTGGTTGTGAGTAAAATAGTAGGTCAGTCCAAAAATCGGGCTGATTTGAAGTAGAACGTGAGACCCTAACTTTAGAATAGATGAAAGGGAAACGGCGCGGCTTCTCATCCACCACCAATAAGGCATGCTTGCCTCATTTTATATGGCAACATGCAGCCTTCGCTTCCCGCCTTGGCAAAGGCAGATCGATGCTGCGCACCGAGTAACTAAGGCAGAACACGAAGGCGTGTCGTTCCGGAAGGTATCGCTATCTTTCTGCCTTTTCTGCCATCAACCACTTGCAAAAAATAGGTAAAATGTAAGAGCCCTACCCCGAATCTGCGCTGATGTTCGGGGTAGGGCTTACTTGCAGGCTTATGTTTTTGGGTCTTTTGCCTTACGAGCAGGAGCAAGGCACATTTTTCGATGGTTCAAAGCCGTGAATCGCAAGACACCGCGAAGCGATTTGGCAGTAGGACCGTGTGACCAAAAAATCAATTCGATGCCCTCCCTGAGGGCGGTTTGGTGCCGCATGTTTGGTTCTTTTTTCCTTAGCGGGGTTACTTTTACAACACAACACTGCCCTCCAGCGGCACGATGCTTGCTCTGACTCAAAATCAAAGCTTGACAGCAGCGCAGCCATGGCTGCAGCCAACAAAAAAACTCCCCTTCCCGCAGGAAGAGGAGTTTTTTACTGTTAGGTTAGATGTGGAACAGGCCGAGAAGGGCACCGCAAAGAAGGGAAATCCAGGACAGGACCCACAGTCTCGGAGCACAGAACTTCAGGAGTTCCTTGATTTCGATCCCAGCAAGACCGCAGGCGAGGAAGGTCGTTGCAGCATGCGGGGTAACGAGAACGCCGTAGTTCTTACCAATGAGCATGGCCATAGCCATATCATGGGGATCAACACCGAACTGCTGACCAACGCCGATAGCCAGCGGCAGCAGACCAAAGAAGTAGGAGTCCGTACCGAGCATCATGCCGATAGGCACAGCAAAGATACCGAAGATATCCTGCAGGTGACCGCCCAGTGCCGTCGGAACGAGAACGATGAGCATTTTGGCCATTTCCTTCATCATACCGGTCTTGGACAGAACGCCCAGGAAGACACCGGAAGCAAGAAGGATCATCGGCATGGTCAGTGCCGTGGCAGCGTGCATTTTAATGGCACGAGCCTGATCGGCTGCAGAATGGAAGTTGGGTGATCAGCGCAATGGCAAGGCCAAACATGAAGGCGGCATACATCGGAATCTTAGTGAAGCAGAGCAGGCCGATAACAAAGAGAGTCAACAGTCCGTTGAACCAAATCATCTTTGGACGAGCCATGAATTCCTTATCCGCATCACTCAAAGAGTCATCGCTGCTGTTGGAGTTTTCTTCAGAAAGTTCAGCGGCTTTGCCCGTCGGAACAAGGCCAGCACCGCGGCGTTTTTCCATGACGCCCATGTAGGCGGCAAAGGCAACGAGGATAACAAGGCCTACGCCCTGAAGAGGAATGAGTTCCTGCCACAGAACGTTGACGTCAGCATTGAGGACAACGCCCGTACGAGCGACAGGACCGCCCCAAGGAAGCAGGTTCATGATAGACATGGCAGCACCGATAATGCAGACGAGCACAACGGGGCGCATGTGAAGTTTCTTGTAGATCGGCAGCATAGCCGGGATGGTGATGAGCAGCGTGGAAGCAAGGGCGCCGTCAAGGTGGGAGATAACAGCGATGAGGCTCGTTGCAACCGTAACCATGACGATGTTGGAGCCCGCTTTCTTGACGAGCCAGTTAACCATCGGATCGAAAAGACCCATATCCCCCATCATGGAGAAGTAAACGATGGAGAAAATGAACAGAACTGCCGTGGACCAGGTCTTACCAACACCAGCCTTGACGAATTCAAAGATCTGTGCCGGCGTGAACCCGCAGATCAATGCGGCAATGACCGGTACAATAACAAACAGAGGCACAGGGTTCGATTTGGAACGAATCAGTGCCGCGACGATGATGACAATCATCGCAAAGCCAACAACACCCAAAAACATGATACAACCTCCTTAAGATTCTTTAGGTCCTAGAAACCGGGCGATGTCTCGGGGGCCGTTTTATGAATTGTAGGATAATTTCTTACTGTCAAGCGATCGGAAAGTATCGTTTGAAACAGTACGCCCTTCATCTTTCCTCTGAGAAGAGAATAGCATATGACAAACTTGAAAACTAATATAAGATTTGAAATATTTTCTATAAGCTTATCCTTATGTTATGTCTATTTCCCTAGGAAGAATCAGGTGTTTCGGGTTTCGCTCTTATTTATCGAATTTAAGTTATTTTAAGAAAATTTTAAAATTAGGGATATCTAACCTTTATTTCAGTCATTTCTTTTTTTCTCATTTCCCGTCCCCTTTTTTGGCATCCAAGAAATCAAGAATAAGAGCGTCAAGGGGGTCCTCATGTTTTAGCTGTTTTTTCCATAACACGCCGCTGTCAAAAGCGGCATGGATAAGGGCCCTATCTAAGCGTTCTTCCAAAAAAAGCTGACCCCCTTCTTTGGGGATCAGCTCATATGGTTGAAGTTTGCCGGTTAGGTCGACGGCCCTTGCAAAAGAGACTCCATACGGTAAAGGAAGATGGATAGGATGAGCAGGTCCGCACAGCCGCCAGGACTGATGTGACGGGCCACAAATCATCGTTGAGCTTCCATACGGCAGCAAGTCCTTCTTCCGTAAAGGCCCCGCCCTTTTGTAGAATGTCCTGGGCTGCCTGTTGAGCATAGTATAGGGTTTGCCGGTCGCTCCGACTGAGGATATTCGTGTCTTCCACGCCAGCCATGAGGCGCAGGAGGGTTTCAATATAATCTCATTGGTCCCCTTTTTTCAGTAAAGAGTTCCCGTAAAGCCGGCAGGCCAATGGATGAAACAGCGGGGAACCCATCCATCGCTTCCCCGCGGATCCCGCGGCAGCCTTCCTTTATGTAAAGGACTTCCCCATGGGTGTGGGGATGATAGGGATCGATCTTGCGGAAGGTCTTCCTTCAAGGATGGGCGTCACGGTCTCCCCCTATCTTCCTTAAGGATGGTTTCCGCCTTTGCAGCCTACGGTCCTGCTAGGGCCCGCAGCGTAAAGGCAGAGACCGTTCCTAAAGAAAAGATGATGCCTTTATGGGTATTGACGTTTCCCGTAGCCCGGAACATGGCCTTTTCCGCGGCAGCCCCCATGGGGCGCAGGGTACGAAAGAGCGCCTCACCACTTCCCGCAAAGTTCCATCCCGTTTCGGCCATGCTGAGGAGATGGGGCAGGATTGCTTCCGTGCTTTTTTTGAAGGTTTCCTGGTCCATATCATCATGAGCACCAGGATTGTCAAGGTCCACCAACCCGGTTTGGGGGTTGCTGCCACTTCTCCCCAAAGGGCTTCTTTCATGGAATCCCGGTATGGGAAAGGACGAAATCGGTTAGGATCCGCTCCACATTACGGATCAGGACGGGCAGGCTGTGTTTGCGGCTCCGGGCACAGCCTTTGGCGGGCTCACTGCAGACAAAGCAGCGCCGCTCAGGAAGGCCAAGTTCCTCCCGCGACAGCTTCCGTCCGTTGGTATCAAGGACATCCATATCAAAAAGACGGCCCAAACGGTCCTCATTTTCAAGGCGTGCCGCAATGTCTTTTACGGTCCCAGCGGCCCCGTCGAGGACATAGTATTTTTCATAGCCGGTCTTATAATCGATGACTTTATGAAAAAGTATGGGAATCCCTGCTCCTACAAGGGCCTTTTCCAGACGGCGTACGCCTTCTTCAAACCCTATACGGATAAGGGGCGACACCTTCTGCGGTCCAGGGATGTTCATCGTAAAAAACAGCAGCGGTTTGTGGAACCGCTCGAGGAGCTTCCGCTGAGCCAAGGCCCGACCGTCCCGAGCCCGCAGCATATCGGGGACTTCCACGCGAAGTTCCGGAGGTACAGTGAGTTTATTTTTCATTCGTCGGATTGATCCTTTCTTTTTTCCCAAGGGTCCTGATGAGTTCGATAAAGGCCCGGGCATAGGGGCTCAGGTACGCGTCTTTTCTCGTGCAGACATAGCAGTAGCGCTTATTGGCAACGCCCAGGAGCGGATAAAGGACACAGTCACCCTGCTCCATAAAATAATGGTCCAAATAGACATCCGGACAGATAAAGACAGCATCCATGGTGCTGACAAGCCGCTTCCCCACTTCGATGCTGCTGGTTTCAAGGACCAAATGGGGTTTGATGTCGTATACGTCAAAAAGGGTATCCTGGACCTTACGGACGTTATGCCCTTCTGTAATGGAAATAAAGTCTTCATTCTTTGCTTCCGTAATATGGATGGGCACACCGGGATCGATGCGCTGGGCCAGCATGGTCAGCTTATTGGCGACCAGTACGACGTCTTCGGTCTCGACAAGTTCGTAAATGAGTTCGTCGTTTCCCGGTGACGTCGTCATGATGGCAATATCGACATCGCCGTTGAGGACGGATTTTTCCGTAATGTTGCTCCCTGCTTCCTTGATTTCCAGTTTGATGTGGGGATAGCGCTGGCGGAATACGGGCATGACCCGGGGCAGCATCTGCATTGCCCGCTGAATAGGGATTCCCAGACGCAGGGTGCCGTACCCTTCATATTGGATGTCCGAGACTTCATGAAGCAGGTTCGTACTGATGGTAATGATCTTTTTTACGGCCGCAATATACTTTTTCCCCGCTTCTGTAAGCACGATGGGTTTAGTATTGCGAAGAAAGATCGGTGCACCAAGATATTTTTCCACAGCCTTGATGGTCTGGCTCAGGGCCGGCTGTGAAACATGCATGGTCTTGGAGGCATTGGTGATGCTGCCTTCCTTGATGATTTCCATGATATACTGCGCGTGCTTCAAGTTAAGTCCCATTCTTTGCTTCTCCTGTACAGGTTAGGATGGATCATTTCTCCGTGCTCTAAAAAAGCCCTCTTAGGGCTTTGCTTTTGCTTGGTTCCGGCAGGAGAAATGCATCTCATTTAACATCATTTGGTCCCGTATTCAGAATGTTTCTTAATTTCACGTCAATTAAGAAAACAGTGTCAATCGGGCCAACCCACAAGGGATGCGGGGTTTGACAATATAATAAGATTCGACTTATGGTCATTATACCATTATTTATATTAGTTTTCCAATTTTTCCTGTGCTACTATCAAGGTGTAAGACTGTAAACAGTTCTTTTCTAGAAATGAAGGAGGAATTTTCATGGAATTAAAGAAGGCAGCCATGGCTGGCACCGTTGAGTCCTCCGATGCCCAAATCACCGTTGAACCCGGTACGAATGGCATCGAACTCAATATTGAAAGCAGTGTCATCCAACAGTATGGCAGACAGATCAAGACTGTTGTCTTGGAAACCCTGAAGAAACTCGATGTTAAAAACGCTAAGGTTTCCGTAGTTGACAAAGGTGCACTCGACTGCACGCTGAAAGCACGTGTAGAAGGCGCCGTTTTCCGCTCCATCAATGATGATCCGGATACGCCGAATCCTTGGGAGGTCTTATAATATGGCAGTGATCAATACGAACCCCAACTTCAAGCGTCTCAGAAGATCCATGATGTTCTTGAACGCTCAAAAACCGAGCCTCATCAAAGACCCGTATGTATATAAACCCGATTCCATCATGCTTGACCTGGAAGACGCCGTGGCTGAAAACCAAAAGGATGCCGCCCGCTATTCCCTGTTCCATGCCCTGAAGGAAATCGATTATCATGGCTGCGAACGCGTTGTCCGTATCAACGGCCTGGAAACTCCGCACTGGAAAGGAAGATATCCGCGTCTGCGTAGCTGGCGGGGCCGATACAATTCGTATTTCCAAAACGGAATCCGCTCAAGATGTTAAACTCGTAGAAGAAGCCATCACGGCTGCTGAAAAGGAATTCCATAAGGAAGTGGGTTCTACCCTCATCATGGCCGCTATCGAATCGACGAAGGGGATCCTCAACGTCTACGATATCTGCCAGGCTTCTGACCGTCTTTTTGGTGTAGCCCTTTCCGGCGGCGACTACACCCGTGACCTGCAGACCTCCATTTCCAAGACCGGTGTCGAACTCATGGGCGCCCGTCAGCAGATGGTCATTGCTGCACGCGCTACGGGCCGTATGTGCTTTGATACGGTCTATACCGACCTGGATGACATGGAAGGCTTCCGCAAGGATGTCGAAATGATCAAGACCATGGGCTTTGACGGCAAATCCATCATCAACCCGCGTCAGATTCCGGTCTGCCACGAAGTCTTCACGCCGAACGAAAAACAGATTCGTTGGGCTGAAGCCGTTGTCCGCGAAATCGACACCAAGAAGGCGATGGGGATTGGCGTATTCACCCTGAACGGCAAGATGCTTGACGTAGCTTTCTATGATGGCGCAAAAAGAACGATCGCCCTGGCAAAAGCTGCCGGTGTTTATAAGGGGGATTTATAATATGAAGAATGCAGTAGGTAGAGAAATTCCAGAGGAAATCCTGAAAGCAACCGGTAAGGAACCGTTCCAGGGAAGCTTCTCCAAACACCTCGTTGCTTATCAGGCTGCCACCCATACGGTTGCACCTGTAATTGACCCGAGTTACAGCAAAGTTGTCGATTCCATTGAAGATGTCCTGAAAAAATGCGGCATCAAAGATGGCATGACCCTCTCCTTCCATCATCATTTCCGTGAAGGGGACTATGTTGTCAACATGGTCATGGAAGCCGTCCACAAGATGGGCATCAAAGACCTGACCATTTGCGCGACTTCCCTGGGTAAGGCCCAGACCCCGATTGTCCCGATGATCGAAGATGGCACCATCACGAACATCCAGGCTTCCGGCGTGCGCGGCAAGATTGGTGAAGCCATTTCCAACGGCAAACTGAAAGGCCTTGCCATCATGCGCGGTCACGGCGGCCGTGTCCGTGCCATCGAATCTGGTGAAGTCCATGTTGACATTGCCTTCATTGGTGCTCCTTGTGCCGATGATATGGGCAACTGCCGGGCTTTCGGCAGCGCTAACGGCAGTGACTGCGGTGTTCTCGGCTATGCAGCCGTAGATGCCCAGTATGCTGACAAAGTTGTCGTTGTCACCGATACGCTCGTTCCCTTCCCCAACGTTCCTGCTTCCATTGACATGACGAACGTTGACTACGTTGTCAAAGTTGACGCCATTGGCGATCCCAGCAAGATTGCTACGGGGGCTGCCAAACCGACAACGGACCAAAGAAAGCTCCTCATGGCCAAATACGCGGCTGATTTTATGACCTATATGCCTTGGTACAAAGATGGTTTCATCTACCAGACCGGTGTTGGCGGGGCTTCCATTGCTTCCACCAAATACCTGGCTGACCATCTGAGAAAAGATGGCATCAAGATTGGCGTAGCCATGGGCGGTATCGCTCAGCCGATCTGCGAACTGCAGCATGAAGGCCTCATCGACAAGATTGCTGATACGCAGGATTTTGATACGGCTGCCATTGAAGACATCAAGACGAACCCGAACCATTATGAAATCACGACGAGCCAGTATGCTGACCCCTTCAACAAGGGCGCTTACGTCAATAAACTGGACTTTGTCATCCTCGGTGCCCTCGAAGTTGATACGAAATTCAATGTCAACGTTGTTGTCGGCTCCGACGGTGTCATCACCGGGGCACAGGGCGGTCATCCGGATACGGCTGCCGGTGCTAAATGCACCATCGTCATTGCGCCTCTGCTTCAAGGCCGCAGCCCTGCAATCTGCACGGAATGCACGACCATCACGACGCCGGGTGAGACCGTTGACGTTGTTGTCACCGATTACGGCATTGCCATCAACCCGAAACGTACGGACATCATTGAAGCTGCCAAAGACTGCGATCTGCCGATCTGCACCATTGAAGAGCTTCGCGACAAAGCTTACGCCATGGTTGGCGAACCCGACCCCGTCCAGTTTGATGACCGCGTTGTCGGTATCATCGAAGCCCGTGACGGCTCCATCATGGATGTTGTCCGCAAAGTAAAACCTTACGAATTTAAATAATCTGTATGCTGAAAAGCCGCTCCCTTAGGGGCGGCTTTTTTTATAAGACATTAGGACCTAAGTTTGCAGCCTCTTTTCTTTTCAGTATAAAAGGGTCCCTTGCCTTATCCCCTCGTTTCAGCCTTTTCGATTATTCATTTCCCTGAACATAAAAAGAACCTGTAAAAACGAAATGTCAGCGTTCTGAAATGTACCCTCTTTACTGGACACCCAGTAAGGAGGGTACATTTTGCGTTATACGACTGAATTTAAGCTGATGTGTGTAGAACTTTATCGTCAAGGTAAGTGGGTAAAAACACCTAAAGGAATTA
>ENA-OQBV01001231-OQBV01001231.1-human-gut-metagenome-genome-assembly--contig:-NODE-1231-length-13049-cov-4.653459_pt1 | contig 13049 bp, 9 predicted proteins | sample MGYA00242750_ERZ504559 | MGnify/ENA primary metagenome ERZ504559 (study PRJEB26092, sample SAMD00036230) | human gut metagenome | host: Homo sapiens | study: EMG produced TPA metagenomics assembly of...
CTTTTGATTGACAAAGGAGGAATCCGCCCGCTTCATGTATACGGACATCCTGAGATCTTTACCAGAATTCGCAGAATGCTTTATAACCTGGCCACTCATTATCGGAACAGCAATACCGTTATCGGAGTACAGTTAGGAAACGAAGAGGGTTTCAGTTTCCTGGATCAGAGCGATTACAATCCCATAACTCAAGAACTTTTCGAAGAATGGAAGGCAAAACCAACAGACCAGTTACGAACAGTTTAAGAAGGAAGCCATGAACTGGTGGTGGAAACAGTTTACTTCTGCTTATCATGAAGGAGATCCTTACAAAATACTATCCTTTAACCTGGATGCCGGACAAGCAGAAGCCGGAGAACCTGAACGGGTCAAGATGACCGGAACCAGTGCTTCCACTTATGCAGACGGAAATCTGGACGCCATCGGAACCATGTTATATAAACAATGGGGATATCAAGCCTTGCTCGGACTTGACACCCGGTACAATGAAGGAAGCTACAACTACAGTCTGCCGATACTCGTTCCATCCGAAATCGGTATCGGATATTTTAATACTCCGCATCACTTTAATTCGTTTGTTCTGCATTCTTTAGAAAGAGGAGCCCAGGGATTCGGAGTCTACTGCTATGGAGAAGTACGAAAAGAATTACCGGACTCTTTGAATGCCCGTCTCACTTTAACCAATATGTTTAAAGCGATCAAAGAAAACGAAGATATCATTTATGCAGGTCTTCCCGGTTATGGATACATGCGATGCATCCCTGAAGAAGGACATTCTTTCCACGCGAGTCATCTGCAGGTAGACAACAAAGAAACGCTTGCGCTCATATATCATTCTCCATTCGCAGCTGATCAGGATTCTGTCCATGCACAACCTGCCGATCTTACCATTCAGCTGGAATGTATGGCAAGCGGGAAATACCAACTGGATATCCATCGACTGGGAAAGAACACAATCCAAAAAACAGTTAAGATGCAAAAGGCAAAGCCCCAGTCCATTACCATAGAATCTCTCACACCGGAAGATATTCTATTCATCCGAATCAAACAAAAAGAATAAACCTATTATCACTAAAACAATATTACTTATGAAACATCTCACCACATTACTGACAGTCTGTTTATGGGCTTTCCTCACCCTGACAGCCCGAGCTGACTATCAGCCAACTTATTCTACTGCGGGTTTCTATGAGCTGCCGAATACCGGACGAACCGTTTATAGCATGAATCCCGGATGGCGCTTTCACAAAGGAGCAGCAGAAGGAGCTGAACAAACAGACTACAACGACCGGGAATGGAACGTTGTATCACTGCCCGACGGAATAGAATACCTGCCTGCCGAAGCCAGCGGATGCATCAACTATCAAGGAGAAGTCTGGTACCGGAAACACTTTACTCCCGAAACATCCTGGAAAGGAAAAAAGCTTTTCCTTCACTTCGAAGCCATCATGGGCAAATCAAAAGTCTGGGTGAATGGAAAACTCCTCAAAGAACATTTTGGAGGATTTCTGCCGGTAATCGTAGATGTTACCTCAGCTTTGAAATATGGTGAAGACAATATTATCGCCGTATGGGCCGACAATAGTGACGACCCGTCTTATCCGCCGGGAAAGACTCAGGACATGCTCGATTTTGCTTACTTCGGCGGTATTTACCGGGATTGCTGGATGATTGCACACAATGATGTGTACATCACTGATCCCAACTATGAAAATGAAACAGCAGGAGGAGGACTTTTCGTTTCTTACGACCAGGTATCTGACCAGTCCGCAAAAATCAGAATGGATGCACACATTCGTAACGAATCCGGAAAGTCCTTCAACGGAAAACTGGTCTATGAATTATGGGACCGGGAAGGGAAACAGATATTTACGCAGGAAAAAAGCTTGTCCGTCGGCAAAGGAAAGGCACGTCAGTTTTCTGTCCAGACTCAGGTAGAAAATCCTCACCTGTGGTCACCCGACTCTCCGTACCTTTACTCGCTGCGTGTCTATGTAAAAGACAAGAACGGTCATGTGACAGACGGATACAGTCGCCGTATCGGTATCCGAAGCATTGAATTCAAAGGAAAAGACGGATTCTGGCTAAACGGAAAACCTTATCCGGAACCTCTGATCGGAGCAAACCGTCACCAGGACTTTGCCATAATCGGCAATGCCTTGTCCAACAGTCTTCACTGGCGAGATGCCAAGAAATTGCGTGACGCCGGTTTGCGTGTCATCCGGAATGCCCATTATCCGCAGGATCCGGCCTTCATGGATGCTTGTGACGAACTGGGACTTTTCGTCATCGTCAATACTCCGGGATGGCAGTTCTGGAACGAAGCTCCGATTTTTGCCGAACGGGTATACAGCGACATCCGGAACATGGTTCGCCGTGACCGCAACCATCCTTCGGTATGGATGTGGGAACCGATTCTGAATGAAACCTGGTATCCGGCAGAATTCGCCAAGAATGTAGTCAATATCCTCAAAGAAGAATACCCTTATCCGTATTGTTATGCCGGATGTGATGTCACGGCTTTGGGCCACGAATACTTCCCGGTTCAGTTTACTCACCCGCTAAACGGCATGGGAGGGGCATTCAATACAGATAAACTCGATCCCAATATCAGTTATTTCACCCGGGAATGGGGAGACAATGTAGACGACTGGAACTCCCACAACTCCCCCAGCCGTGTCAACCGGGGATGGGGAGAAGTACCGATGCTCCGTCCAGGCACAAGGATATGGCCAAAACAGATTATCCATATACATGCTACGATGTTCTTTACCGCAATCCGAGACAGCATGTCGGCGGATGTCTCTGGCATTCTTTCGACCATCAGCGGGGATATCATCCCGATCCGTTCTACGGAGGAATCATGGATGCTTTCCGCCAGCCTAAACTTTCCTATTATATGTTCTGCTCTCAAGGCCGGCTCAAAAAATCCGGAACTGATTGCCGACAACGGACCGATGGTGTACATTGCCAATGCGATGACTCCTTTCTCGCCCAAAGATGTCACGGTCTACAGCAATTGCGAAGAAGTCCGCCTGACTTTCTGCAAAGATGGCCAGACACAAACTTACCACAAGCCGCAGACCAAGGAAGGAATGCCCTCACCCATTATTACGTTCAAGGATGTATTCGATGTGATGCATGACAAGCAGTTGGCACGCGACCGGAAGCATGCCGATTCTTATCTGCTTGCAGAAGGACTGATCGACGGAAAAGTAGTAGCTACTCATAAGGTTATGCCTTCACGCCGTCCTTCCAAACTTCTGTTATGGGCAGACGATGAACAGGTACAGGCCACAGCCGATGGTTCCGATATCGTAACGGTAATCGCAGCAGTCAGCGACGATAACGGAAATATCAAACGCCTGAACAATTATGAAATTCAGTTTGAAATCGAAGGTCCGGGCCAGTTAATAGCCAATGAAGAGACCTTTACCAATCCGCGTCCTGTTTTGTGGGGAACCGCTCCTGTACTGGTTCGCACAACGACTACTCCCGGAGAGATCAAAGTGCGTGCGTCCGTGGTATGGCAAGGAAAACATACCCCCGTATCGGCCGAACTGATCATTCCGACCCGTAAGGCGGCTCATCCGCTCATTGCCAATCCGGAAGAAGTCAGGGAAGCTGAAGCAAAAGATGTACGCAATTCTGCCAGTACGTCCGTTGGCACATCCGACTGTGAAAAGCGGATCCACCAGCTACAGCAGGAGCTGAACCGTCTGAAACTGAAAGAGGTGGAGAAGCAGCAAAGTGATTTTGAATAAATCTTTCCATGATGCCCAGGCGAAGATGCCCCGTTGTTACAGGGGGATCTTCGCCTGAACTTTAACAACAGATTCCAACTGATTTAAAGTCCGAATATTCCGATTTTTTTCTAATTTTGTTCGGACATTAAAACAATTACCATGAAAATCCTTCCTTACTTGTTTTTCCTGTTATGGACAATCACAATTACTTCCTGTGCGCCGCAGGAAAGTTTTTCCGGTAAAAATACTGCCACCCAGGTACATCAGCTACTGCAGGACGGCAAACGGTTTGAACAGGAAAACAAGGTCAAACAGGCACTGATCTGCTACTGGGATGCCCTGGATCTGCTGGGAGAAGAACGGGATACAGTGTTAAAAGCCAATACATACAATCAGTTAGGCGATCTGCTTTTCCGGTACGGTCTTTATGAAAAGGCTGTTGAAAACCATCGGAAAGGCTACAACCTTGCACAACGTACGGAAGATCATCGGCTTCTGTACGAAACAACCAGCCGGCTCAGCCTCGACTATACTTTATTGAATCAGGGAGACACCGCCCGCTATTTTAAGGAACTCAGCCAGCAGATTGCAAGCAAAAACAACCTTTCCGGCCTTCTTTCCGAAAGCACCCGGCTGACTTCATCAATCCTTGCCGAACAGAAAGATTCCATCTGTTCACTGTACGAACGTGAGCAATTGCTGAACTGGGAGGCACGCTACAAACAACAAAAGGCTCAGCTGCAGGCTGAACGGATCCGGAATGAAAGACTGACTCATCTGTCTGTCGGACTGGGAATCATCTTGCTTCTGCTCATCCTGCTGTTCATCACCTACCGCCGCAAAAAGCACGAAGAACAACGCCGGGAAAAAGAAATCCAGTGGTTCAAAAGTCTGCTGGACGAAAACCGGAAGAAAATCGAAAACTACCAGACTGAACTTTTCAACAGCCATACACATATCCGGGAACTGCAACGGACGCTGGAAGAGAGCCACGCTTCGCTCGAAGAAAACCGCCTGCTCCACGAAGAACTGGCGTACTACCTGCAACAGGAACAGCAGATGCGGGAAAAGGAGCAGTCTCTCCGTAACCGGGAACAGTTACTGCTTTCCGAAAACAGTCTGAAAGCCGTGGAGCTGTTGAACCGGATGAAAAACAAACCGGCTTTCATGCCTGTCTCCAGCGAAGAGGACTGGCAGGTTCTGATCGGTTTCATGGATATTCTCTATGACGGATATTCTCAGACGATCCGGAAAATAAAAGGACTGACCGGACGTGACCGGGAACTTTGTTACCTCATGCGTCTGGGATTCACAACCGGACAAATGGCCATATTCTACGGAATCTCACCGGGATCTGTCACGAAAGCCAAGTTCCGGATCCAGAAGAAAATGGAAGCTGAATTACCATCAGCATCCTGCAGAGAAGCAGCCTCCTGCGGATAGGGAGACGGACAAATGTCCGCATGCCCGTTCTTGACAGATCAGACATTATCTATTGATTATCAATAAGTAGAAAAAGATAACGGACTCATTAAATGTCCGCATCCCTTGCTTGAGTGTCTCTTCAATCCGGAGTAACTTTGTCGCATAAACCAAACTGATTGATTATGCGATCCTATCGAACCATCAACCGTGTGTGCGGATGGGTATCTTTTATCCTGGCCGCCATCGTCTATACGCTGACAGTAGAACCTTCTGCCAGCTTCTGGGATTGTCCGGAATTCATTCTTTCGGCAGCCAAACTGGAAGTCGGTCATCCGCCCGGTGCTCCGTTCTTCATGCTGACCGGTAATGTCATTTCCCAACTGGCCGGAGATCCTGCACAAATTGCTCTTCTTATTAATATCATGAATGCCCTGCTGAGTGCCGGCTGCATCCTGTTTCTGTTCTGGACCATCACTCATCTCACCCGGCTGCTGATTGCCGGTAACGGAGACGGAGAAAACCTGCGGCCCGAACAGATCTTTCTGGTCATGGGATGCGGATTTGCCGGTGCGCTGGTCTATACGTTCAGTGATACCTTCTGGTTCTCCGCGGTGGAAGGTGAAGTCTATGCCTTCTCTTCCTTCTTCACGGCCGTAGCATTCTGGCTGATGCTGCGCTGGGAAGAAGAAGCCGACTCTCCCCGAAGCGACCGCTGGCTGATCCTGCTGGCCTATCTCATCGGTCTGTCCATCGGGGTTCATCTGCTCAATCTACTCTGCATTCCGGCTGCCGGACTGCTCTTCTATTACCGGAAATGGAAACAGCCTACCCTGAAAGGTACCTTACTGGCCCTGTTCCTTTCCTGTCTGCTGGTAGCCTTCGTGCTTTATGGTATTGTTCCGGGCGTGATGAAAGTGGCCGGACAATTCGAACTGGCTCTGGTCAACGGCCTTCATGCAGCCTACAACTCCGGTATGCTGCTCTATGTGCTGCTGTTGATGGGAGTCCTGATCTGGAGCTGTGCCGAAAGCATCCGTTCCAGTCATCCGATGCGCATGAGCCTCGCTTTCCTGCTCAGTCTCCTGCTGCTGGGCATCACCATGCAGGGAAGTACCCTTTTTTTACCGTGCTGCTTTCAGCCATCCTTGCCTTCGGATGTCTCTTTTTGCTCCGGCGTTATCTCAGGCAACATCCGGAAGGAGCTGCATGGCGCATACTTCATGTACTAAGCTTCAGTCTGCTGATGATGACCGTCGGTTATTCGTCGTATGCCGTCATTCTGATCCGGTCGGCCGCCAATACACCGATGGACCAGCAATCACCCGAAGACCCTTTCACGCTCAAAGACTATCTGGGGCGTGAACAGTACGGTGACACCCCGCTTCTGTACGGACCGACCTTCGCTTCTCCACGGGCTCTCAAGGAAAAAGACGGATACCTCAGCTACGACTACCAGGAAACAGAGCCGCAATACCGGCGGAAAGACTGGACTGCTGACAGTACCCGGCACGAATATGTAGTAACCGGACACAAACTCAAACCGCTATATCAGCCGGAAACCTGCGTATGGTTTCCCCGTATGTATAACGACCAGTATGCCGATGCTTATAAGAGCTGGCTGGGAACCATGCAGGGAAAAACCATAACCTATTATGACAAGGCTTCCGGAGAAATGACTTCCATAGAGATTCCCTCGGCCTGGGATAATCTCCGTTATTTCCTGACTTATCAGGTCAACTTTATGTATATCCGCTATTTCCTGTGGAACTTTGTAGGCCGACAGGACGATGTACAGGGAAACGGACTACCAGATCACGGCAACTGGATAACCGGCTTTTCCTTCATCGACCGGCATCTTACCGGTGACCCGGAGGCTTTACCCGACTCGCAGAAACACAACAAGGGACACAACGTATATTACGGACTTCCTTTGCTGCTGGGTTTACTGGGTATCTGCTGGCAGCTGCGAAAAGGACAGAAAGGAAATCAGCAGTTCAACATCGTCCTGCTATTGTTTCTCATGACCGGACTGGCCATCATTCTTTACCTGAACCAGGCTCCCACCCAGCCACGTGAACGGGACTATGCATACGCCGGTTCATTTTATGCCTTTGCCATCTGGACCGGAATGGGAGTTGCCGGCATTGCTGCTCTGCTGAAACGGAAACTGAAACCGGCGACTGCCGTTCTTCTGGCCGGAATAGTGGGAATCCTGATTCCCCTGCAAATGGCAAGCCAGACATGGGATGACCATGACCGCAGCGGAAGAATGGTCTGCCATGACATGGGACAGAATTACCTGTACACATTGCAGGAGAAGGGAAACCCCGTTCTGTTTGTCAACGGTGACAACGAAACCTTCCCGCTGTGGTATAGCACTGAAGTGGAAAACATACGCACCGATACACGTGTCTGCAACCTGATGTATCTGAGCGGAGGCTGGTATGCAGACCAGATGAAACGTCCGGCCTACAGCTCGCCCGGACTTCCCTTCTCCATTCCGCGGGCTTATTACCGGGACGGAGTGAATGATGCGGTCAGCGTAAATCCTGTTGTCGGGCAGGATGAAAACGGAACTGCTATCCGCCTGAAAGAACAGATTGAAACTTTCTATCGGGAGCATCCTGATGAAAAGCCTTTCGGGGAAGATCCCTGGGAATGGAAGAACATTGTCCGCCACTGGCTTACAAGCGACAAAGCCGACTTACGCTGTATTCCGACGGATGAAATCCATATCCCGGTAGACAAAGAGGCAGTACGCCGTTCAGGAATGCTGATTCCCGAAGGCACAGAAATCCCCGATACCATGATCATCCGTCTGAAAGGACGAGGCTACCTGACCCGCTCCAGCCTGATGCTGATTGATCTGATCAGTTCGTGCAACTGGGAACGCCCGCTCTACGTTGCCTCCACGATGAGAATCGAGGAATATCTGGACATCAGCCGCAATCTGGTACAGGAAGGACTGGCACAACGCATCGTACCTTACGATGCTGTGGCTGCCGGAGCTGCCATCGATACGGACAAAACTTACCGGAACCTGATGGAGAAATTCCGGTACGGAGGACTGGACGACCCGGATCTGTATCTGGACGAAACCAATATCCGGATGGTACTTTCCCTGCGACGCATCATGACGGAAACTGCCGAACGTCTTTATCAGCAAGGAGATACCCTGCGGGCCCGCCGCCTGCTCGACCGCTGTTGCCAGGAGATCCGGAATCCCGCCGTACAGACCGACAAATATGGTTATTCCGACCGGATCGGCATACTTTACCAGCTGCTGGGAGAAACTTCCCTGGGAATCAGGCATTGGATGGACTGGTATACCGACCGGACCCAATATGCAGACTGGTATCTCACCCTGTCACCGGAACGGCTGCTGGCCTGTGATGAAGAGCTGGTACGGATTCTCTATGCACAAAGCGACGGACTCCAGAATGCTCTCCGCTGCGGCATGCCGGTTGAGGAGAAAACGATTACACGCTACCTCCATACCGCACAGACTGCCCGGCTGCGGCTCCAGCAATGCGGAAGCAGATATACCAGACTGATTGACGAACTGACGACTCCTTTCAACGGAACGGAAGGAGATACTATTCATTGATGGCACCACAATGCGGACAAACTCCTTTTGTCCGCATTTTCGCGCCACAGGCTCCGCAGGCATAAGGATAGGCTCCCGATTTCCGAAGACGGGACACACACCAGGCAGTGTAGGCCACAAAGCAAAGATAAGCCAGCCAGATCCAGACCATCGTGAAAAAGATATAAAGGAAAATGCAGCAGGCTGCCAGACCGACCAAATAAAAGAAGGCAACCTCCAGCGAAGTCTGATGGAAAAGATCGTCGAGCAATGCCACTGATACCAGCAGGATCAGCGCCACGCTGATGATGAACAAAGACAAAATAAACGGCAGTTCAAAAGGATTCAGCGTCGGATTATAGTAATAACGCTCCCAGGTCTCAGGCACAAAATGCTGCAGACTGTTATATAGCGTCGCAGCAGCAGCCATGAGCCAGGAAAGCGTGATCGGGAAAACACTGTCAATGTCGTTCAGCCAGATCAGACGGATCTGTTTCCGGTGAACCGCCCGATAAGCGTAAGCCAGAAAAAACACACCCAGTATGATGAAGAAAGGCAAGGCGTGAGAACTGCTGAACCAATGGATGCACTGGGAAATCGGATCGACCGGAACAATCTCTTTCAGCAAGTCCTTTTCGCGTACCCAGCCGATCGTGGACTGATCGCGGGCCACTTTTACCCACCGTTGGCCGATCGTGTCTTCGCTGTGAACGGATATTTCAGCCACCACCAGCTCATCATCCCGGCAGACCGGAATTGAATCGGTGAGCGGCAGCTGGTGCAGCCACAAAGTGTCTGCCGTCACCTGAAAGTTCGCATTCAGCGAATACAGACAGCTGTCGGTCACCAGAGAGTCCGCTCCTTCCCTTCCCTCAGCCGGGACGACGGTCTCCGCAATCCGATAATGACAGGCTGCCAGAATAACCGTCAGCAGCAGACATCCGATCAAAAACAGTTTTCCCCTCATCTCTTCGTCATTTATTCTTCAGCCATCACTTTCATCTGACACGCCTTACAGTCAAACTGGAGCCGGAAACGGCGCCCGTCTCCGCTCACCAGATAAAATGGCTCCCGATAAGGCGAACGGACTTTCTGGTGCTGCGGACACCATCCCATGCTGTAACGGATGCAATGTTTGCAGAACATCAGGACTGCTTCACGGGGAGCTTCCTGTTCAAAGGCGGGAGCAATCCGTTTCACCCCATGCTGATGATAGAAACCGAAAGCTTCCTTGTTCATTACATTGCCCAGATAAGTCAGTTCCTTCTCAGGGAAAGCATGATGAGTAACGGGAAGTACGGCTAGTTCTGCCGGATAATTGATGCGGCGCGCTTCCAGCAGTTTTTCCACAGCCCGGCGGCGCAGGTCAGCGATCTCCGAAGAAGGAATGAACCAGTTATCCGTCAGGACCAGATCCAGACGTGTACATTCAAAAGGAGTATTTCCCAGTTTGCCCAGCTGGTTGCGCAGGTTGTCTGCCTGCGGAGTGCGGGCCAGTTCTTTCACACGCGGCAGGACTACACTGATGCGGTTGTCGTCTTCGTCCTCCAGACTCAGCGTAAAGCCGAAATTGTTTTCAGCCAGTGTCATGGATACGGCAATCTTCCGTTCGGCAGACTTCTTCTGCATCTGCTTCTCAAACTCCTGGTCGAAGTTCCGGTACAGCACGGTCTTAGGCTTCACACGCGGCATTTCCTGCGGGAAGAGCTTGTTGTTTTCCACCCGGTTTACACGGAATCCCTGCAGACGGCCCTGCTCATCCAGAAAGCATATGCCGTCGCCGTTGCTAAAGGGTTTCACACCTGCCACTGTCAGGTAATTACTGCGGATTTCCTTGATGGTTCCCATCTCCTCACCCAAAGACTTGGGGTATCAAACGAGAAAATGCCGGCATTGCGTCCGCGTACAAAATAATCCGTAAAGCCGCGGCTGAAACTTTTGTCCAGCTGCGGACGGAAATCCAGCCGGACACTTCCGGAAGAAGCCCGGCAATATTCCTTGCGACGCTTCAGAATCGCGTCCAGACGCTGACGGTAATAAGCCGTCACATTCTTGACATACGATACATCCTTCAGGCGGCCTTCAATCTTCAGCGACGAAGCTCCTGCATCCAGCAGGGCTTCCAGATTCTCGCTCTGATTCATATCTTTCAGCGAAAGCAGATGCTTGTTGCGGACAATCACTTTCCCGTCGGCATCCACCAGATCGAATCCCAACCGGCAGAACTGGGCACACTCTCCACGGTTCGCACTGCGGCCGTAACAGGCCTGACTGGCGTAACACTGACCGCTGTAGCTCACACACAAGGCTCCATGAACAAAAACTTCGAGAGGCGTGTCGGGACAATCCCGGTGAATCGCCGCAATCTCTTCCAGCGTCAGTTCGCGTGCGAGCACCACCTGACGGAAACCGGCCTCAGCCAGAAACTTCACTTTCTGCGACGTACGGTTATCCATCTGCGTACTGGCATGCAGCGGAATGGGAGGAAGCTTCAGGCGGGTAATCCCCATATCCTGCACGATCAGTGCATCCACACCGGCACGGTACAGATCCCAGATCATGGCTTCCGTGTCCTGAAGTCGTCGTCTTTCAGAATCGTATTGACGGTAACATAAATACGCGCATTGTAAAGATGTGCATAGCGCACCAGGGCGGCAATATCTTCCAGAGAATTTCCAGCTGCCGCGCGGGCACCGAAACGGGGAGCACCGATGTAAACGGCATCCGCTCCATGATTAATGGCTTCCATGCCGCACTCCAGGTTCCTGGCTGGAGCCAGCAGTTCGATAGGACGTTGTCTGATCATTCGTTGATTTCGTTAATATCGTAAGGAGTTTCCTGATATACATAATAGTTCAGCCAGTTGGAGAACAGCAGGTTGGCCGTGCTTCTCCAGCGTACCAGCGGTCCCTGTTCGGGATCATCATTCCGGTAATAGTTTTTCGGCATGTCAATGGGCAGGCCTTTCGCCAGGTCACGCCGGTATTCTCCGTCCAGCGTATAAGGAGAATATTCGGAATGTCCGGTCACGAAGAATTCACGTCCTCCGCGGGCCATCACCATGTGTACCCCCGAATCAGCCGACTCGGAAATGATCTGAAGGGCAGGACAGCGCTCTATGTCCTCGCGGCGCACCTCGGTGTGACGGCTGTGAGGAACATGGAAAACATCATCAAATCCGCGGAAGATCGGCAGTTTCTGGAAACCGTCGCAAATGTGATGTTCAAAGATACCGAACATCTTCCGGTCCAGCGGATGCTTGGGCACTCCGTAATGGTAGTACAGTCCGGCCTGTGCTGCCCAGCAGATATAGAATGTAGAAGTGACATGCGAACGGGTCCAGCGGAATATTTCCGAGATCTCTTCCCAGTAGTTGACTTCCTCAAACTCCAGATGTTCCACGGGAGCACCGGTAATAATCATACCGTCAAACTTTTCATCGCGCATCAGTTCGAAGTCACGGTAAAATGCTTTCATGTGCTCAATGGGAGTATTCTTGGAAGTATGACTCTTCAGTTTCATGAAACTGACCTCAATCTGCAAGGGAGAATTGGAGAGCAGACGGATCAGGTCGGTCTCCGTGGTTATTTTAATGGGCATCAGATTCAGCACGACAATCTTCAGCGGACGGATATCCTGGGTGCTGGCCCGTGAATTATCAATCACAAATATATTTTCTTCCTTCAGCAAATCAATGGCAGGAAGCCTGTCTGGTAAATTTAACGGCATGTCTCTAAATGTATTAATCTTTTAATCAGCAGGCAAAAATACGAAAAATACAGGAGGAAAAAGGTGCGGAAAGAAGATTAATTTGCGGAAAAAGTCATTTTATGAACCGGCTGCGACGTCTGCTTCCCCATGTTCTTCCGGCTTTCAGGAAGCTGTGCCGGGCTTTTGAAAAAACGTTTCGGCGAATGAAAGAAAACGTTTCGGCGTTTAAAGGAAAAGACTTCGGGCTTTTAAAAAAACGTCTCCGGCTTTTTTCATAGGAAACTGCGACGTATGGAAGAGGGTAAAGGAAGGAATAAAGAAGCAGAAAAAGCCTTCTGAAGAAAGGGCTGGAATTATGCGGTCGTTGGGGCTGAATCGTGCGGTCGATTGAGCCTCATCGTGCGGTCGTTGCGGGCTCATCGTGCGGTCGATTTTTTGCATTGACCGGTCGTTGTGACTATGCCTGAATTTACTTCACACTTTTTTGTTTATACTTACTGATTCACTTTACACGTTATTAAAACTCTTCCTGCTTTACTTTACATAAAGGTCAGAAGCGGACTTAAAGGCGATGTTTAAGT
>ENA-OQBV01001232-OQBV01001232.1-human-gut-metagenome-genome-assembly--contig:-NODE-1232-length-13040-cov-3.691783_pt1 | contig 13040 bp, 14 predicted proteins | sample MGYA00242750_ERZ504559 | MGnify/ENA primary metagenome ERZ504559 (study PRJEB26092, sample SAMD00036230) | human gut metagenome | host: Homo sapiens | study: EMG produced TPA metagenomics assembly of...
TGGGCATATTTTCACAAAAATAAAAAACTTTTTTTGAATTCTTTTTTGCAAATAAATGGGAAAAGTAGTAAAATAAGGATAGAATCCTCAGTGAGAAGCTCCTTGTCTGGATATATAAACCTGGCAGGGAAGCGTTTTCATTAGATGCACAATAAGCGCCAGGATAACAAAAGAAAAGTAAAAAAATGAAAGGAAGTGGAAAAATGTTTGAAACAGGCGAATATGTTGTGTATGGTCGTACCGGCATCTGCCAGGTAACAGGAGTTACCACAATGAGGGTGGATGGTTCCTCCGGCGAGAAGCTTTATTATGTACTGAGGCCCGGAGGAGAAACAGATGGGAAGATATTTACACCGGTGGAAGGTGGAAAGCAGGTGCTTCGCGGAATCATTACGAGGGAAGAAGCGGAGAGGCTTATCGATGAGATCCCATCCATTGAGACACTGAGTATTGAGAATGAGAAATTCCGGGAGGATAGCTACAAGAAATGCATCCGTACCTGTGAATGCGAGATCTTCTTCGGATCATCAAGACGATCTACGTCAGAAAACAGGCCAGATTATCTCATGGCAAAAAACAACCGCTACAGACGAGCGGTATCTGAAGCTTGCAGAGGATCATCTCTATTCTGAATTTTCCATGTTACTGGATATCCCCAAAGAACATATGGCAGATTATATTGAACAGCGAGTACACCAGCAGAAGGAAGCCGAAGAACAGGTATGCGCTGTTTGACAAAGCAGAGCGTATCTGCTATGGTATTTCCGGTAACCTTCCAGAAATCCTGTATCTGTGACAGAAGCTTCACAGGAAGTGGAGAACAGATCCAGGATCAGTCTGAATGTTATAAAGAAAAGGAGATGCCAGAGAAATGAGAGAACAGCTTACCCGCAAGGATGTTGAAAAAATAGAGCAGGAGATCGAACACCGTAAACTGGTAGTACGTAAGGAAGCCATTGAGGCGGTCAAGGAGGCACGTGCCCAGGGAGACTTAAGTGAGAACTTTGAGTATTATGCAGCCAAGAAGCATAAGAATCAGAACGAGAGCCGCATCCGTTATCTGGAGAGGATGCTGAAGACGGCATCCATTGTATCCGATGCTTCCAGATCTGACGAAGTGGGAATGGACGATATCGTGGAAGTTCTTTTTGAAGAAGATAATGAGGTGGAGAAGTACAAGCTGGTTACTTCCATCCGCGGAAATTCCATGGAAAACCGTATCAGTATTGAATCGCCTATCGGCAAGGCACTGCGCGGTCATCGTGTAGGAGACCGGGTGGAAGTAAAGGTCAATGATGATTACAGCTATTACCTTGTAATAAAATCCATCGACAAGACCGGATCTGAGGATGAGGAGATCCGCGGATTCTGATCACAGATCGCAGGGCAGCTCTGCTCATGAGCATGCAGCTCAGCGGAATGAGAATATCCGCAGCACAAAATACATCATAAGGATAAAAACCACTGTACGATATATAGGACAGAGAGATCCTGACGGGAAATCGGTTTCCCGTAACAGGATCCTCTGTTTTATTTTTTTACACAGATTTTACATTCCAGTGGGGGAAAATTTTACAATAGGCCGCTATTATGAAAATCGTTGAAATGAGAAAAAAGGAAATCAAACATATCAAAAAGAGAAAGTGAAGGAGAGTATTATGGACTTTTTCAGCGTACTGGCATTGCTTGGCGGCCTTGCTATTTTCCTTTATGGAATGAACTTAATGGGAGACGGGCTTGCGAAGGTTGCAGGCGGAAAGCTTGAGCGGATCCTGGAGACACTTACCTCCAATCCCATCAGAGCCGTTCTTCTTGGAATGGGTGTGACTGCAGTGATCCAGTCATCCTCGGCAACTACCGTTATGGTCGTTGGTTTTGTAAACTCGGGAATCATGAAGCTGTCCCAGGTTGTGGGAATCATCATGGGTGCCAATATCGGTACTACCGTAACCTCATGGATCTTAAGTCTTACAGGTATCCAGAGTGATAACTTTATTATCCGGCTTTTTAAGCCGACGTCATTTTCACCGATACTGGCACTGATTGGCGTGGTTCTGATCATGTTTACAAAAAGCCAGAAGAAAAAGGACGTGGGAGCGATCTTTGTAGGCTTTGCAATCCTGATGTATGGAATGAATGCCATGAGCGGAGCTGTGGAACCTCTTGCAGAGGTACCGGAGTTTACCGGAATGTTGGTGAAATTCTCCAATCCGATCCTTGGAGTTGTGGCCGGAGCAGTGCTGACAGCGATCATCCAGTCGTCCTCCGCATCGGTTGGTATCCTCCAGGCACTGTGCCTTACCGGAATGGTACCGTTCAGTGCAGCACTTCCTATTATCATGGGACAGAATATCGGTACCTGTATCACCGCGATCCTTTCAGCCATCGGAGCCAGCAAAAACGCAAAACGTGCGGCTATGGTCCATCTGTATTTCAAATCTGATCGGAACCATGCTGTTCATGGCAGTATTTTATGCGATAAATGCAGCAGTACATTTTTCATTTATGGCACAGGCAGCGACTCCGGCCGGGATCGCGATCCTGCACAGTGCCTTCAATATCACGGCAACTCTTGTCCTTCTTCCGTTTGGAAAGGCTCTGGAGAAGCTTGCCTGTCTTACTATCCGCGACAGGAAGGAAGAGGAGGAGAAGGTGGCAGCAGATCCGGATTTCATGATCCTGGAAAGCCGTTTTCTGGAGAAACCTGCATTTGCAGTTGAGCAGAGCAGGAATGCAGCGAAAAAATGGCAGAGGATTCTCACAGAACTCTGTTTACCGCCCTGGACCTTCTGAAGAATTTCAGCGCAGAAGGAAAGGCTCTGGTGGAAGAAGCAGAGAAAAAGGTAGACCGTTATGAGGATGAACTTGGAACCTATCTTGTAAAACTGAACCAGAAGGATCTTTCCGTTCATGACAGTCACAGTGTTTCCATCATGCTCCACTGTATCGGTGATTTCGAGAGGATTTCCGATCACGGTGTGAACATCATGGAATCCGCACAGGAGCTTTATGAAAAAGGCCTGAGTTTTCAGATAAGGCGCTGGGAAAGAGTTACGTGTCATGGAGCATGCGGTGGAAGACATTGTAGATATTGCTTACAAGGTTTACGAAAATCAGGATGTGCAACTTGCGAGAGAGATCGAGCCACTGGAGGAAGTGATCGATGAACTCAGCAAGGAACTGAAGTACCGGCATATCCAGAGACTTCGCGCCGGAGAATGTACCATTGAAATGGGATTCATCCTGTCCGATGTGACTACCAGCCTGGAGCGTGTGGCAGATCACTGTTCCAATATTGGTGTTTGTGTGACACAGGTTCATGAAGATGCTTTTGATACACATCAGCACCTGAAGCAGATCAAACATGGGCCGGACGAAACCTTCTACCGTGCGCTGGAGGTGATCCGGAGTCAGTATCAGCTTCCGGAAATAAAGGATGAGCCGGCGGCAGCCCAGATGGCAGCGGCAGGCGCCAATAAAAAGATATCGAAATAATGCTATGCCCTGGTTATCTGTATCAGCAGACGGCCAGGGCTTGTGCAGTAAAAAGAAAGCAGTTATACTGAAGGCATGGAACAAAAAAGATCAGACGATTATGAAGTGCCAACGGCAAAAAAACGAACAGAGAGGATATAGAATGATCTACTGTGTGGAAGATGAGAGAAATATCAGAGAGCTTCTTGTCTATACCCTGGAGACAACAGGCTTTGAAGCAGAAGGTTTTGAAACCGGGGCAGAACTTGACACAGCCATGAAAAAAATATGCCGGAACTGATCCTGCTGGATATCATGCTCCCGGGTGAAGATGGGTATAATATTTTGAAACGACTGAAAAGTGATACCAGGACCCGGGATATCCCGGTGATCATGGTCACAGCCAAAGAAGCGGAGTTTGACAAGGTAAAAGGTCTGGAGGGCGGCGCAGATGATTACATCACCAAGCCCTTCGGGATGATGGAATTTGTAGCCAGGGTCAAAGCGGTCCTTCGGCGCTGCGCAAGGCAGAGCGAAGAGAGAGAGCTGTACTGTAAGGATCTTCGTGTCAATGTGTCCCGTCACGAAGTCAGCTATCAGGGTGAGGTGAAGGAGCTGACCAGAAAGGAATTCGAGCTTCTGGAATATCTTATGGAGAACAAAGGACTGGTCATGTCCAGAAACCAGATCCTGTGCCATGTGTGGGGCTATGATTTTGACGGAGAAACAAGGACTGTAGATGTTCATGTACGGACTCTCCGACAAAAGCTGGGGGAAGCTGGAAATCTGATCGAGACAGTGCGTGGCGTGGGATACCGGATCGGAGATCATGTATGAAAAAGAAAATTCTGCATCATACAAGCATTATGATCATTTTTGCTGTTCTTGTCACGTTTCTGGCAGCAAGTGTGGTCACCTACAATAAATTAAACACATACATGCAGCGGGGAGTCCGTGAGGAAGCGCAGTATATCTGCCTTGCCATGGATGAGTATGGAGATTCCTTTCTCACAAAAAAGCTTCAGACAGTATCATCAAGTCGTGTGACTCTCATCCGTAAAGACGGAACCGTTCTCTACGATTCTGAGGCCTCTCCGAAAAAACTGGCAAATCACAGTGATCGTCCGGAATTTATACAGGCAGAAAAAAATGGAAAAAGCGAAAGTATCCGTTATTCAGAAACCTTTGCAAAAAAGACCTTTTATTATGCGGCGAAGCTGGATGACGGAAACGTGCTCCGTGTAGGAAAAACCGTAGACTCCATATATTCCACCTGGATCTCAAGTCTTGCTGTGCTGGGACTTCTGATGCTCCTGGTACTGATCCTGGAGTTTGTTTTTGCACAGAGACAGACCAGAGAGCTGATCCGTCCGGTCAACGATCTGGATCTGGAGCATCCGCTGAACAATGTGTGCTATGAGGAGCTGCGTCCCCTTCTTGTGCGGGTGGATGAACAGAACCGGCAGATCCGGCAGCAGGTAAAAGAACTGAAGGAGGCAGAGGAGATACGGAAGGAATTTTCTGCAAATGTTTCCCATGAGCTGAAGACCCCGCTGATGTCCATTTCCGGTTATGCGGAGCTTATGATGAACGGCATGGTTCCGGCAGATCATATACGGGAATTTTCCGGAAGGATCTACCATGAATCAATAAGACTTTCCAATCTGGTAGCGGATATCATCCAGCTTTCCAGACTGGATGAAAGCAACAGTGAGGTTCCTTTTGAAGAGGTGGATCTTTATGAGCTTGCGGAAGACGTAAGAAATAATCTCAGACATCCTGCCGGAAAGAAAAATATTTTCCTTGAGCTTGCCGGAAGTGCAGAGAAGATCAAGGGTGTCCGCCATGTACTCTATGAGATGCTTTTTAATATTGCAGACAATGCAGTCCGCTATACAGAACAGAATGGTCATGTGCGGATCATGGTAGGCAACCGGAAAGGGCATCCGTTCTACTGTGTGGCAGATGACGGGATCGGAATCCCGAAAAGTGAACAGGGAAGGATCTTTGAGCGCTTTTACCGGGTAGACAAAAGCCATTCCAGACAGACCGGCGGAACAGGTCTGGGGCTTTCCATTGTGAAGCATGGAGCAACGCTTCATCATGCACAGATCAACGTGGAAAGTGAACAGGGAGTTGGAACCAGGATGGAGATCGTTTTCCCGGAGAATACTTCTGACCGAAAATAAACTGAAAATAATCAGTAGGATTTCATGGTGAAGTGTAGTATAATAAAAAAAGGTTCAAAGGCCGGTCGGATGAGAATCTGACCGGCTTAAACTATGTATGGGAAAAAATCCCTGTATTTCTAAAAATCAGGAGGAACAAAATTATGAAAGAGCCGGTTCTGGTAGTAATGGCAGCAGGAATGGGAAGCCGCTACGGCGGACTGAAACAGATCGATCCTGTAGATCAGGAAGGTCATATCATTATGGATTTTTCCATTTATGATGCCGTACGTGCAGGCTTTAAGAAAGTGATATTCATCATAAAAAAAGAGAATGAACAGGATTTCCGCGATGCCATCGGCGACCGCTTAAGTGACAAGGTGGAGATCGTTTATGTGCATCAGGATCTCAACAACATTCCGGAAGGCTTCCAGGTTCCGGAAGGCCGTGTGAAGCCATGGGGAACCGGACATGCGGTATTAAGCTGTGCCGGAGAGATCGATGGACCGTTTGTGGTGATCAATGCAGATGATTATTATGGAACCCATGCCTTTAAGATGGCGTATGATTTCCTGATCCAGGCCCAGGAGGACACCGTACCTGCCCAGTATATGATGGTAGGCTACCGCCTTGAGAATACCCTGACAGACAACGGCTACGTTTCCAGAGGTGTCTGTGAGACAGATGAAAATGGATATCTTGCAGATATCAATGAGCGAACACATATTGAGAAACGTGACGGCGGAGCAGCCTACACAGAGGATGATGGAAAAACCTGGACAAGTCTCCCGGGAGAGACTCCGGTATCCATGAACATGTGGGGATTCACTGGTGGATTTATGAAAGAGCTGGTAAAACGCTTCCCGGTATTCCTTGAAAAGAGCATCCCGGAAAATCCTCTGAAATGCGAATATTTTCTTCCGTTTGTAGTTGACGAGCTCCTTCAGGAAAAAAAGGCAGCAGTCAGGGTCCTTACCACACAGGATAAGTGGTACGGAGTGACCTATAAAGAGGATAAACCGGTAGTGGTAGCCGCAATCCAGAATCTGAAGGATCAGGGACTTTATCCGCAGGGACTCTGGGATTAAGTAGTAAACCTGGTTTTCTGCTATTGTGGAAACAAAGGAACAGTGCTAAAATAAACAGGAACAGTTAGATCCAATAGAGGAGGAGAAAAACTATGGCAATTTTAGTAACAGGTGGAGCAGGATACATTGGAAGTCATACCGTTGTAGAGCTGCAGAGCGCAGGATATGATGTTGTAGTAGTTGACAATTTATGCAATTCCAGTGAGAAGGCTCTGGACAGAGTATCCAAGATCACAGGCAAACCGGTGAAATTCTATAAAGCAGATATCCTGGACCGCGAAGCATTAAATGAAGTTTTTGACAAAGAAGAGATCGACTCCTGTATTCATTTTGCAGGACTGAAAGCAGTTGGTGAATCTGTTGCCAAGCCGTGGGAGTATTATGAGAACAATATCGCAGGAACCCTTACTCTTGTAGACGTGATGAGAAAACATAATGTTAAAAATATTATTTTCTCTTCCTCAGCAACCGTATACGGAGATCCGGCAATGATCCCGATCACCGAGGAGTGCCCGAAGGGACAGTGTACCAACCCATATGGCTGGACCAAATCCATGCTGGAGCAGATCCTTACAGACATCCAGAAGGCAGACCCGGAGTGGAACGTAGTTCTTCTTCGTTACTTCAAACCCGATCGGTGCTCACAAGAGCGGAACCATCGGAGAGAATCCAAACGGAATCCCGAACAACCTGATGCCATATATCACACAGGTAGCAGTAGGCAAGCTGAAAGAGCTTGGCGTATTCGGAAACGATTACGATACACCGGATGGAACAGGTGTCCGTGACTACATCCACGTAGTAGACCTTGCCAAGGGCCATGTAAAAGCCCTTAAGAAGCTGGAAGACAATTCCGGATTAAGCATCTACAACCTTGGAACCGGAAAAGGCTACAGTGTTCTTGATATCGTTAAGAACTTTGAGGCAGCTACCGGCGTCAAGATCCCATATGTGATCAAACCACGCCGCCCAGGCGACATCGCAACCTGCTACTCCGATGCAACCAAAGCTGAGAAAGAGCTTGGCTGGAAGGCAGAGAACGGAATCCGCGAGATGTGTGCAGACTCCTGGAGATGGCAGAGCCAGAATCCTAATGGATATGAGGCTTAAGGAACAGAAAGCTTAATTACATAAAAACATAAAAGCGATATAAAACACGGCAGACAGCCCCGGAGGGATGTCTGCCGTGTTGTTTTTTTGAGGGTAAAAAAGTCGCTTATCATTTCCATAAGCGACAAGCAGGCCGGAAACCCGTATAAATGCGGACTTCCGGCCTGCTTTGACCATAATTCTGACTGCTAATAGTTCAGCTTTTCCATGCACTTCTGTTTTTGTTTTATGCTGCTGTGCACATAAATATCCATGGTGATCTTGACGGACGAATGTCCCAGAATTTCAGAAAGTGTCTTACTGTCAAATCCCATTTCCGTACAACGGGTGGCAAAAGCATGCCGGAGAGAATGAATGTTGATACTGGGGATTTCACATTGCTGAAGGAGCTTCTGGAATTTACGCTGTATATTTCTGGGCTCCATACATTTACGATTCGTACCCGTCAGCAGGTATGAATCAGGTTCAGCAGCAATCCGCTTCATTTTTTTCAATAAAAAATCAGGGATTGGAATATCCCTGATGGATGAGACTGATTTAGGAGGACCTATCATTAAAACGGTTTTGGGTTCGTCATCAGATTCACCAGAATAATCAAGATTTTTTATCCGTGAGATCGTTCGCCTTATATGAAGCAGTTTTTTATCAAAATCAATATCTTCCCACCGGATACCGCTGAGCTCGCCAACGCGGATCCCTGTATAAATACATAGCAGGATGCCGATGGGAAATTCTGAGTCCTCAGCAGAGAGAACTGTGATCAGCTTTGTGAGATGTTCATGAGAAATAAGCTGAAAAGGACTGGTATTTATTTTGGGATACCGAAATTCAAGCTGTGAAAGATTCAAATACCCCTGTTTTTCACCATAGCGTAAAATACTGTGGAACAGGATCAGAAGATTTTTGATGGTACGTGGCGAAAGCCCCTGCTGTTTCAGCTTTTCAGAGAAGGTATATACAGAAGCAGAAGAGATGTATCTCAGCGGCGTATCACCAAATTCCGGAAGGATATGTGTATCAAGAAGTGTTTCGTAGCAGGCATAGGTGCTGAGCTTTACAGCATAACGCATGGATAACATCCATTCTTCACTGAGGTTTCGAAATACATAACACTTTCCCGGAGAGTTTTGAAGATTATTCTGACATAAAACAGCCAGCTTTTTCTTTTTTACAGCCTCGTATGTACGACCATACAGATATCCGTACTGGATACGTCCATTCTGGTCACGACATTTTTCATAGCGTGCTTCCCATCGGCCATCTTTTCTTTTTCTGATATTTTCCCCTTTTCTAGGCATAATCGTAGTCTCCTTTTCGCACTATTATAGCAAAAGTCTGACCATTTTTGCGACCACTAATAAGCGAAAAAAAGGAAAATTTGTCGTATATAAAAATTTAACCGAAAAAACCTGCATTTTTGGTCGAAAGTGGTGCATTTTTTGTATCTTGACAGTGACAGGGTGCAATGCTATCATTGATTAAGATTCAAAAACTATGCAATTTGAGAGAAAATCACCTGTCGCTTATGGAAATGATAAGTGACAAAAATAATAATTTAGATAAGTTATATTATAATGATTTTCTTTGCAAAAAACGGAGAACCAAAATGAAAGAACCGGAAACCGGAAAAAAAGAAAACACCGGAAAAAGCGGCTACAGCATCACAACCTGGCGACTGCATCTCTGGTGTAGACATCCGGAATGGCTGCGGACCACACAGGAATTTATAACCGGATCGCTGAATTTTATTACAACCTGCTTCTGAATCATACGGATCTCTGGGAAATGGAAGCCAGCAGACTTTACGCGAGCTGGAGATCATGAGCATTCCGGGACGAGGCGGACGCATACCATCAGATCCCCTCCCCTGGCAAAAGGTTCCACTGTATTTTCGAAGAGCAGCAGCCAATGAAGGAATTGCTTCAGCCAAAAGCTATCTCAGCCGTTTTGCCCAGGATGAGAAGATCGGCAGAGCCGAGAAACTAAATGCAGCAGTTACCTATTACAAAGGAATGTATCAGGATTTTTCCGCTAAAGAGATCACGTTGCGTGTCTGGACAGGAGACACATGGACCTGGATGCATTGCCGGCTGTCAGGCAGAGACTTTCCGGAAAACGCCAGACTCATGTCACCATCCGTAGTTTTTGAATACAAATATGACATGCTGCATGTTCCAGTACGTCAGAACAATGAAAATACAGCAACCGTACGTCAGAGGATGCAGGCAGGATGCAGGATACTCTGTATTCAGTTTACAAACAGTGATGCCTTTGCGGTAGGCGTTGTTCTGGACGGAACCGGTCAGGAGATCGCAGTGAAGTTCTGGAAAGGCGGAAATGAATACAGCCACCATTGCAGAAAGCTTCTGGAAAAGATCCAGAAGTCCCAGGAAGCAACCGGAGGCAGACAGACAGGCAGAGTTGATCAGAAATACTGGATGCATCTGAAACATCTTTCTGAACACTATGGACACCAGGTCACAAGCCAGATCTTACGTTTTGCTGTAGAGCAGGACGTTTCTGTAATCGTACTTCCACGTTATAACCAGGAATATTCCAGAAACGTCATGAAAGGCTCAGGAAACTGGGGCCCGCTCCACTTAAGCACCAGGATTCGCCAGTACCTGGACTACAAAGCCTGGAAAAACGGAATCATTGTTATCGAAGTCCACGCCACCGGCATCAGCAAAATTTGTGCAAAGTGTGGTGCAGAAATCATTCGGACTGACACCAGAACAGAACTATGCTGCTGTGCCAACGGACACCAGACGAATCGGTATCTGAATGCTGTGAGAAATCTCGGGAAAAAGTGCCTGACACAGTTTGGACGTGGGGCATGAAGGGAAGAACAAAAGAAACAGAGCAGAATATCAGTATGAAAAGCGAGCAGGTGGATTGACCTTATGGCATGTCAGAAAACAGATGTCATAAGGTCAGTGCATCGGCTTTGCCGTGCTGACAAAAAGAAAGCGAAAGCAAAACACGGTGTATATCAGTGATAAACACCGCCGGGTTGAATACCGCCTGTCGTGTGTGTACCTGAAGAAGGTGTGGGCACGGCGAAGAATGTGCCGGCTTTTGAGTTGGGGAGTGTATTCGAAGTTATGAAAAATAAAAACTTGCATATGGAGGATGAATAGAAAAAAGAGAGAAAGCATGTAAGGAAATATTGAAATGACGAAGAATACGCCTACAGTAAAAATTATAGTAGCAACACATAAAAAATATGAAATGCCTCAAGATGCAATGTATCTTCCACTGCATGTTGGCGCAGAGGGAAAAACAGATCAGAATGGAAATCCGCTGGATTTAGGGTATCAAAAAGATAATACAGGAGAAAACATTTCAAACAAAAACGCTTCGTATTGTGAGCTTACAGGCTTATATTGGGCATGGAAAAATCTTGACACGGATTATACAGGATTGGCACATTATAGACGCCATTTTGGAAAGAAAACCAAGGCACCATTTGAAGGTGTTCTTACGTATAATGAGCTGCGCCCAATGTTGGAAAAATATAAAATTTTTGTACCTAAAAAAAGAAAGTATTATATAGAAACCTTATATTCCCATTATGAACATACACATTATGCATCTCAATTAGATATCACCAGAGAGATAATCGCTGAAAAATATCCCGACTATCTGAAAAGTTATGATGAAGTTGTAAAACACACTTACGGATATATGTTCAATATGATGATCATGCAAAAACGATATCTGAATGATTATTGTGAATGGTTATTTGATATTCTCTTCGAGTTAGAAAAACGCATCGATCCACAGGAATTATCAGCATTTCAGGGGCGATTTTATGGAAGAGTAAGCGAGATAATATTTAATGTGTGGCTTGATGGTGAGATTAAACTAGGGAAAATTAAGAAAAATGAGATTAAAGAGTTGCCTTACCAGCATATGGAAAAGATTAATTGGTGGAAAAAGAGTACAGCGTTTTTAAAAGCTAAGTTTGTTGGAAAAAGATATGAGGGGAGCTTTTAAATAAGAGGATTATGAATGAAAAAATATTAATTTCATATATTATTCCAGCATATAATGCGGCTGATACATTAGAAAGAGCTGTGGAAAGTATTACACATACTTGTAACATGGAGAAATATGAAATATTGATTGTTGAAAATGGATCAACTGATTACACCAATAGTGTTGCATTAAAATTAATTCAAAAATATGGAGAAAATATTAAACTAATTCATTCGGAAAAAGGAGTGTCAAGAGCTAGAAATGAAGGATTGAAAAACGCCAGAGGAGAATGGATTGTCTTTGTCGATGCAGATGATTATATAGTATCTAAAAGCAAAAAATATATTTACGAAGATATATTAAATGCTAAAGCGGATTTGTATGTATATAGTTACGAGATTGGTAATAGAGCAAATTATATAAACAATAAAGAAGAGAAAACATATTATTTTAATGACTCTGCAGAAAAAATGAAGTTGGAAATGATCGCAAATCCAACAAAATTCATGCAGGTTTGGGGAAAGATTTTTAGGAAAAGCATTATTTATGAAAATAGAATTAGCTTTAATACAAAAATGCAGCTTTCAGAGGATAGTGATTTTACATTACATTATTTAATGCATTGTTCCAGAATTAGCATAAGTGATACGATATTTTACCATTATTCTATAGACAATGAGTCTACGATGAGGAGTAACGCAGATAAAAAAGTGCTTCAATATATTGAAGCTATGAATATAACGAGTAAGTATATTGAAAAACAACATGAAAATGTACAATTGGCATTTAATGATTATATTTTAATGCATTTAAATATAGCCTGTGTTAGAGGTATATTTTGCGTTAATAATAAAGAAAATTATGTAAAAAAAATAGAGCATATAAAAAAAATTATAAATACACCTGTATTCAAAGATGCGATAAAAAAGTTCCATATAAAGAATAATTTTTCAGCGAGAACATTGCCTGTTTTTTTTATGAAATATAAATTGGTTCATATTGCAAGTATCATATATATTGTGCGGGCATATCAAAATTATATTTACGAAAAAAGTAGAAATTAAAATAGTCAAACATTAAATTGTGAGGAAACCTATGTATAAAATATTAGTTTTTGGTATGACAGAAAATCCAGGTGGGGTAGAGAGTGTTATTATGAATTACTATCATTACATGGATAAGAATATCTTTCATTTTGATTTTTTATGTAAATTCATAT
>ENA-OQBV01001233-OQBV01001233.1-human-gut-metagenome-genome-assembly--contig:-NODE-1233-length-13039-cov-4.080778_pt1 | contig 13039 bp, 9 predicted proteins | sample MGYA00242750_ERZ504559 | MGnify/ENA primary metagenome ERZ504559 (study PRJEB26092, sample SAMD00036230) | human gut metagenome | host: Homo sapiens | study: EMG produced TPA metagenomics assembly of...
ACTTGTCGTCTAAAACGTCGGCTACTTATTTGTAAGTTATGGTGAGCGCTTGTCGATCTATTATTGTAGCTTCGTTGATAAAGGGTGCGGTATGGTATGATTCACGCAACTTCATTAAGACTGAAAAAAAACATGCCAAGCATATTCTAGATTCCGAATTGACTACTTGCTTGGTTAAAGAAGCTTTTCAGGAATTACCGGAAGTGGCATTGGTTCCCGGATTTATTTCTACTGATAAGAACAGTGGTGAAGTGACCAATTTGGGACGTGGCGGTTCAGATTATACCGCTTCTGTCATAGCTGCGGCACTGAATGCGGATAGTTTGGAAATATGGACGGATGTGGATGGTTTCATGACGGCGGATCCGCGTGTAATCAGTACGGCCTATACCATTAATGAGTTGAGCTATGTGGAAGCGATGGAGCTTTGTAACTTTGGAGCGAAAGTGGTTTATCCACCGACTATTTATCCGGTATGTCATAAGAATATCCCTATTCTGATTAAGAATACGTTCAATCCTCAAGGCGAGGGAACTATCATAAAGCAGGAAGTTAATTCCGGTTCTAAAGCCATTAAAGGTATTTCATCCATCAATGATACGAGTTTGATTACGGTTACCGGCCTGGGAATGGTGGGAGTGATCGGAGTGAATTTCCGAATTTTTAAAGCATTGGCACAAAACGGAATCAGCGTGTTTATGGTATCGCAGGCATCTTCCGAGAACAGTACTTCTATCGGTGTGCGTAATCAAGATGCGGCGCTAGCTTGTGAAGTGCTGAATGAGGAATTCTCCAAAGAAATAGAAATGGGGGAAATCAGTCCGGTAGTTGCCGAAATGAATTTGGCCACCATTGCTATTGTCGGTGAGAACATGAAACATACACCAGGCATCGCCGGTAAGTTGTTCGGGACTTTAGGCCGTAACGGCATTAGTGTGATTGCTTGTGCGCAAGGTGCTTCAGAAACCAATATCTCTTTCGTGGTAGAATCCAAGTCACTGCGCAAATCATTGAATGTGATTCATGATTCGTTCTTCTTGTCCGAATATCAGGTGCTGAACCTTTTTATCTGCGGTACAGGTACGGTAGGAGGCAGTTTGATAGAGCAAATCCGTTGTCAGCAACAAAAGTTGATGCAGGAACGCGGTTTGAAGCTGAAAGTGGTAGGTATAGCCGATGGACATCATGCGTTGTTTACCCGTGCAGGCGTAGACTTGTCACAGTATAAGGAAGAGTTGGCAGAGAAAGGAATGCCTTCGTCCACCCAGGTGTTGCATGACGAGATTATAGGTATGAATATATTCAACTCTGTGTTTGTGGATTGTACAGCCAGTGCAGAAGTTGCATCCTTATATAAAGATTTTCTGATGAATAATATTTCGGTGGTAGCAGCCAACAAAATTGCTGCTTCTTCCGAATACTCCGTTTATAGTGAACTGAAACAAATAGCCCGTCGTCGCGGTGTGAAATTCTTGTTTGAAACCAATGTAGGAGCAGGGCTTCCCATTATCAACACAATTAATGACTTGATAAACAGTGGAGACAAGATCTTGAAAATAGAGGCGGTATTGAGCGGTACGTTGAATTATATCTTTAATAAAATAAGTGCGGATATTCCTTTCAGTAAGACCATAAAAATGGCACAGGAAGAACGCTACTCGGAACCCGATCCGCGTATTGACCTAAGTGGCAAGGATGTAATCCGCAAATTGGTTATTCTGGCTCGTGAAGCCGGATATAAATTGGAACAGGAAGACGTGGAAAAACATCTTTTTGTACCGAATGATTTCTTTGCAGGCTCATTGGAGGAATTCTGGAAGAAAGTACCTTCTCTGGATGCGGATTTTGAATCACGCCGTCAAAAGTTGGAGAATGAAAACAAACGTTGGCGTTTTGTAGCCAAGCTGGAAAATGGGAAAGGCAGTGTGTCTTTGCAGGAAGTAGACAGTAAACATCCGTTCTATGGCCTGGAAGGCAGCAATAATATAATTCTGCTTACAACCGAGCGATACAAAGAATATCCGATGATGATACAAGGATATGGGGCCGGTGCCAGTGTGACTGCCGCCGGAGTATTTGCCGATATCATGAGCATCGCTAATATTTAGGCTTATGAAACATATTATTATTTTAGGTGATGGTATGGCCGACTGGCCTGCTGAATCACTAGGAAACAAAACATTGCTGCAATACTCCAGTACACCCTATATGGATAAATTGGCTGCTATGGGACGTACCGGGAGATTGATTACAGTCGCTCCCGGATTTCATCCGGGTAGTGAAGTGGCGAATATGTCTGTTATGGGCTATAATTTACCGAAAGTGTACGAAGGTCGTGGGCCGTTGGAAGCAGCAAGCATCGGGGTGGAGTTGCAACCGGGCGATATGGCTATGCGTTGTAATATTATCTGCATCGAAGATGAGAAGATAAAAAATCACTCCGCCGGACATATCACTACCGAAGAAGCTGATGTGCTGGTTAAATATTTGGAAGAAAAATTGGGTTCTGACCGGATTCATTTCTATACCGGTGTACAATATCGCCATTTGTTGGTGATAAAAGGGGGAAATAAACAATTGGACTGCACCCCGCCCCATGATGTGCCTTTGCAGCCTTTCCGTCCGCTCATGGTGAAGGCGGAAGTACCGGAGGCGCAGGAAACGGCCGGATTGATTAATAATCTTATCCTGGCTTCTCAGAAATTATTGGCAGATCATCCGATTAATCAAAAACGTATAGCCGAAGGCAAAGATCCTGCTAATAGTATCTGGCCTTGGAGTCCGGGCTATCGTCCGCAGATGGAACCTCTTTCCGAGAAGTATCCGGCCATACAGAAAGGATCTGTTATTTCAGCGGTGGACTTAATCAATGGCATAGGACATTATGCAGGATTACGCCGTATTGCTGTAGAGGGGGCTACCGGTTTATATAATACGAATTATGAGAATAAGGTTGCTGCGGCATTGGAAGCATTGAAGACGGACGACTTTGTGTATCTGCATATTGAAGCCAGTGATGAGGCCGGTCACGAAGGAGATTTTAAGTTGAAGCAGTTTACTATTGAAAATCTGGATAAACGTGCTGTAGGACCTATTTATGAAGCAGTGAAGGATTGGGATGAGCCTGTGGCTATCGCCGTGCTTCCGGATCATCCTACGCCTTGCGAACTCCGTACCCATACGGCCGAACCTGTGCCTTTCCTTATCTATTATCCCGGTATAGAACCGGACTGTGTGCAGACCTTTGATGAAGTGGCATGTGTGGAAGGCAGTTATGGAATATTGAAAGAAGATGAGTTTATGAATGAATTTATGAAAAAATAATGTGGCAGTTTGCTAATTTGCCCCAATGGCAATCCTCCATGTAAAGCCCTTGGCACATTAGCACATTAACACATTGAAAAATTGTTTACTATGAAATATTACAGTACGAATCACCAGGCTCCCGATGCTTCTTTGGAAGAAGCTGTAGTGAAGGGACTGGCTTCTGACAAAGGTTTGTATATGCCCGAGGCCATCAAGCCATTGCCGCAAGAGTTTTATGATCAGATTGAGAATCTGTCGTTTCAGGAAATTGCTTATCGCGTGGCCGATGCTTTCTTCGGTGAGGATGTTCCTGCTGAAACACTGAAGCAGATAGTTTATGATACATTGAGTTTTGATGTTCCTGCCGTAAAGGTAAAAGATAATATTTACTCTTTGGAACTGTTTCATGGTCCCACATTGGCATTTAAAGATGTAGGTGGACGTTTCATGGCCCGTTTGTTGGGCTACTTCATTAAAAAAGAAGGGCAAAAGCAGGTGAATGTACTGGTTGCGACTTCGGGGGATACCGGTAGTGCTGTAGCCAATGGCTTCCTCGGAGTGGAAGGTATTCATGTGTATGTGCTTTATCCGAAAGGAAAAGTCAGTGAAATTCAGGAAAAGCAGTTCACGACTCTGGGTCAGAATATTACAGCGCTAGAAGTGGACGGTACTTTTGATGACTGTCAGGCATTGGTTAAGAATGCGTTTATGGATGCTGACTTGAATGCACACATGAAGTTGACTTCTGCCAACTCCATCAATGTGGCTCGTTTCCTGCCACAGGCATTTTATTACTTCTATGCCTACGCACAGTTAAAGAAAGAAGGAAAAGCGGATCATCTGGTAGTATGCGTACCTAGCGGAAACTTTGGTAATATCACCGCCGGACTATTTGGTAAACGCATGGGCTTGCCTGTCAAGCGTTTTATTGCGGCCAATAACCGGAATGATATTTTCTACCAATACTTGCAGACCGGAAAATACAACCCTCGTCCTTCCATTGCTACTATTGCCAATGCAATGGATGTGGGAGATCCAAGTAATTTTGCCCGTGTACTGGCATTGTATGATAACAGTCATGCTGCCATAACAGCGGATATCTCTGGTGCGACTTATACGGATGAACAGATTCGTGAAACGGTGGGTGAGGTATATCGGGAAACCGGTTACTTGCTCGATCCGCATGGAGCCTGCGGTTATCGTGCTTTATCCGAAGGATTGTTCCCCTGCGAGACGGGTATTTTTCTGGAAACGGCACATCCGGCTAAATTCCTGGAAACTGTGGAAGGTATCATTGGCGACAAAGTGGAGATTCCCACCAAACTGCAAGAGTTTATGAAAGGAACTAAACAAAGTATTCCGATGGAAAAAGACTTTGAAAGTTTCAAAGGCTATTTGATGAAAGAATAGCTTTTAGAAATTCTGATAAGAGAGGGGGCCAAAAGTCCAAAGTAACTATCCAATGGTTCACCGTGGGGGCGGATTGAATAGTTACTTTGGGTTCATTTACATGAAGAACAAAAAAGTTCCGTCACAGCAACATGCTCATTACTAACCACTTTCTGTGTGAAGGTTTCTCAAATCCCCCTCAATCGGTGGTATGCTTCCGGCTATCGAATCCTGTTACGTATGTAACAAGAGCCTATTCCTATTATATTTTCACTCCGTTCCATTTGATATTTCACCCGGGTGAAGCAACTGTTTCACCTAGGCGGAAACGGCTGTTCACCTAAGTGAAATCGCCTCTTCACTCGGGTGAAGCAACAAATGCAGATGGACAAAAATACGCCTTATGACGCTCCCCTGCAAGGAAGCAAACCGCAACTATGACACAGGAATTGGAACAACCAATATACGTCAAGTAGAATTTGGCAGCGGAGAATGGCAAACCGTTTCAGGGGAATTTAGAATATATTTGCACAGCATGTCGTTGATTTACAGAAAGATACTGTGCATAATTCGGAATGATTGATGCGTGTCTTTATTTTATTTCTTCCAGCAACTTTCCGAACGAAGTGAATGTCCGATGTTTCCCGTCCCGGGTGAGGTACAAGGCATCGGGGGCGATGACTTGTAGATGGGGCAGACCGGCAGGAGCGTTTTTGGCTTGCAGACAAGTATATCCGTGACGGTTCAGTGCGTTGATAGTCCAGTGCAGCAAGGTTTCATCTGTCGCTTCCACCGTTATTTCCTGCTTTCCATTCACGGTTGGATAGTAGATGCCATGATCATAATCGAACCGGATATTACTGTGTGAGAATAAGTTGTCCATCTGATGGCTTAGAATCATATCTTCCGTCACTCCACATTGCAATCCTTTCTCTTTAGACACAGCCAAAGCTTGTCCGACAGGACTAGAGCTTGTTCTATATCATGGGTTGATAGCAGAATAGCCTTGTTTTGTTCCACGGCCAGTCTGTGCAGTAAAGTCATGATTTCTATTCGGCTTACTACATCCAGAAAGGCGGTTGGCTCATCCAGAATAATCAGTGGACATTCTTGTACCAATGCTTTGGCTATCATTACTTTCTGTCTCTCTCCGTCCGAAAGTTCGGCTGTATAACTTTGTGCTTTGTGAGTGATTCCTACGGCATTTAGGGCTTCTTGAATGATGGCATGGTCATGCCGGTGCAATCTTCCGAAGAACCCGTGTGCGGCTGGCGTCCCAAAGCTACCAGTTCATACACGGTCAATCCTCCTGCTTGGGTCTTGTCCGTCAAAACCACGCCAATGGTACGGGAACGTTCTTTTTCCGAATAGTGTTGTAAAGGTTTGTCCAGTAATTGTAAATCTCCGGCTAAAGAGGGTTGTGAGGCGGATAATGTACGAAGTAACGTCGATTTTCCGGCTCCGTTGGCTCCAAGCAGACTGGTCAGTTCTCCTGGGTAAAGCTCGAAAGAAAGGTGTTCGTGCACTTTCTTCTCTTCTTTATGGGTGCGATAACCTATACATAGGTCTGTTGCGGTGATAACAGCTTGCTTTTCCACTAGTTGAAATACTGGATTTTACGTTGGTTCACAATGACATAAATAATAATGGGCGCACCAATGACCGGGGTGACGGCGTTTAGCGGAATGATACCTGCTTCGCCCGGCAAAATACAGATAAAGTTACAAACTAGTGCAATCACTCCGCCGGTCAGCATAGTGACGGGCAGCAAGGAATTATGATTGGATGTTCCCAACATCAGACGGGCGATATGAGGTACAGCCAGTCCGATGAAAGAAATCGGGCCGCAGAAAGCAGTTGTTATTGCTGTCAGTATTCCGGTGGCGATAAGCAGCAGGTTGCGTGTACGGCGAATGTTGATTCCTAGGTTTTCGGCATAGCGTGTGCCTAGCAGCAAGGCATTCAGAGGTTTTATCAAGAGTATGGTAATCAGCAGCCCTGTCGCTGTAACCAGAGAGAAAAAGGGAAGCTGTTGTAAAGATACTCCTCCAAAGTTTCCCATTCCCCAAATCATGTAGGAATGCACTCCTTCTGCCGTGGAGAAGAAGTTGAGCAGGGAGATGGCAGATGAGGTGATGTATCCTATCATGATACCTATAATAAGCAGCATAATGCTGTTTTTTATCAAAGTGGAGAAGAATAGAATGATTCCCATCACCAGCATGGATCCTATAAACGCTCCGATAATGACGGAAATAAAACCGGATAAAGTAAATACTCCGGCGGTGATTGTTCCTGCACCTGCCAGCATGACCAGAGCAACTCCCAGACTTGCCCCTGAACTGATGCCCAAGATGGAAGAATCGGCCAGGGGATTATTGAAAGTCGTTTGCAACATCAGTCCCGATGAGGCTAATGCCATTCCACAGAGTAAAGCCGTAACCGCTTGCGGCAGGCGGGATTCCCAGACAATAAAACTCCAACTCGCCTTTTCTACTTCATTGCCTGTAAGGATATGCCACACCGCCTCGGCAGGGATGTTTACCGAACCGAACAACAGGTTGGCTCCTGTCAATGCAAGGATGAGGAGGAGCAGTATGATACCGTATTTCGTTCCTTTATTCTTCAAAATCACTCCGCTAATTTAGTGAAATATTTTAATTCATACCCTTCTAAAAGCGTAGGATGGAATATTTTTATCAAATCTTTCAGCAACCGGTCGGGATGGAAAGGGGAATCTTCGTAAAAGTCTACCTTCCCTGTGTTGCATCCATAAATGTTGCGTTCCTTGAATGCGCGGAAACCGGTGTATGGAGCATAGTCCTGCTCCAATTCCTTATAAGTCTTGTCAATGGCCTGATTATATTTGATGAGCCAAAAGTCTGCATTCTGCCCTTTGTCAAACACGGTTTCGAAGGCTAGGGGAACAGAACCGCTATGCTCGTCATCGGCAAACACATAATTTGCCCCGGCATCCGCATAAATCCGTGCGGAGGTGCTTTTCCCTCCCGGAACATACCATGCCGAACCATTCTTCAGTTCGCTGATAACGCTCGGTGCAGATGAAAGGGGAGCAACCAATGCTTTCAGCTCATTATAGTTTTTTTCCACCTCGGCAAACAATCTGTCCGCTTTTTGTGCCTCACCGAACAGAAGGCCGTAGAAACGCATCCATTCGGCACGTCCCAATGCTGAAGTTTCCATGTAGTCTGCACATTCGATAATGGGGATGTTGAGTTTCTCCACCCGTCCGTATCCGCCACTGTTCTCAAAAGGGGAGAGCATAATGGCATCGGGATGCAGGTCGATTATCTTTTCTATATCCGGGTTCATTCCATTCCCTACATCGGCGATGCTTCCTGTGCGGCAGCCATCCTGCACTTCTTGCAGTTTGATATACTTCAAATCGCAGACTCCTCCAATACTTTTCAAAGCACCAATCTGGTTGAGCAATCCGCAATGTACGGATGAGTAAACAACGGCCTTACTCAATGGCGTGCGGACAAGTGTCCCTTCCGGCAAGTCGGCAGGCAGGGACTTTTCTTTGTCAACCAAGACATAGGTGTGCAGTATCCGGGTCGTATCCCATGGATTGCGCAGACGGGCAATGGTATAGTCTTCGGTTGCAGACAGGCTGAGGTTTTCTGCATAACGCAAAGGGATTGCTTTTTCTGCTTCTATTACAGAAGAACTCTTGCTTTTTCCGCCGCAGGAGGAAAGAAGGGCAAGTAAGAAGATGAATAGGATTACTTGTTTCATGTTATTTTTTATAATATCCGCCGGTTTTACGGGAACCTTTGTATTCTATTAATTTTTTATCTTTCAGTGATCGTAAATAACGCTCTGTCGTAGCAGCTCCTTTTTGGATATATTCTGCAATTTCATATCCTTTTGCACCGGGTTTCTTTTCCAAGAAGGTGAGGATAAGGCTTTCAAGTTCGTTTATTCCCTCATTTATTCCCTCATTTATTCCCTCATTTATTCCCTCATCTTTGTTTACTCCCTCATCAGCGATTCTGTCTATTACTGAAATGAACTGCATACCTACCGGCTCATTAATAAATTTTATATTCGGCTCTTCTTGAAGTGCACGTATAATCCCCGAGCCCAGCCCGCGATAAGGCATCGTTTTAGCACAGAAATTAGCAATGAAAGGATTGCGTACTACGGCGCTTCCCAGTTTGATGCTTTCCACCGTCAGCCCATCGGGAAGGCATCCCGGGCTGATAATCTCTACACGGTTATCAAAAATGAGTAATCTTATCGGTGCATTACGCGTATAATCACGATGTACCAAGGCATTCTGCAAGATTTCTTCTAATGCCACTTCTGATATTTCCAGTTTCCCGATAGAATTAAATCCTTGTCCTGCCTGTATATTATGAAGATTTGCTTTCAGAAAAGACATTCCCTTTTCAAATAATTCGGGCAGTGTGCCGGTGATATCTTTACTGTCCCGATAGTTGATACCTCCTATATCGTTACCAAAAAAAGAAACAGCTTTGATGACAAAAGTTGGACGGTACTGCTGAGGGTCTTTGCCGAAGAACAGCAGGCCTGCCAAAGTCATTCTGTCCTCTTTCATGATATGAAGGTTGTGTAAAAGTTCTGTGTATAGAATACCGAATGAATCTTTTTCGCGACCATATTCTTTGCGGATAAAGTTGTCCAAAGCATATCCGTTGATATCTTTTTCGGAAGTGAAAGGAATGGGTTGCTCGTCAGCGTACAGTATGCCGGAGCATTGGAATAAACGCATAATTTCACTATTCTCCATTACTTTGCGCTTATCCGCCCCTTGTTTAGTCCAGATTGTCCCGTTCAAATCCTTGTAAGGTTTGTTATCACCTTCTGCTATGTGGGCGATAAGAAGGGAACGTTCATCTACAATAACGGTTTCCGTCTGTATATAGATAACCGGGCGAAGCAAGTTAGTGGCTATATTGGCCAAGATAGAATTGAGTTGCTGGATTTCCTGATAAGACAAGCCGATGATTTCTCCCGTTTTGTCTTTTATGCCGAATAGTATCATTCCACCACGAGCATTGGACATAGCTACCATTTCGGCGGCAATACTGTCTTGGTTGGGAAAGCATTCCTTGAATTGTACCGTACTGGTTTCTCCACATTTTATAATGAGCTGTAATTCTTTGCTGTTCATTTTTCTAGGTTTGTTTGTGAATCCTGTACAAAAGTACGGTAAAAAAGTGAGGAAAGTTTTATGAGATTATTTAATTTATGAGGGAAATAATTGTAGTTTTGCTTCCTTCATCAAAAGTGAAGAGAAGCAAAACCATATTTTATTATTTCAGTAAGAAGGTTAATCCGCATGGACCTACCCCTACATTGTATTTGTTTGTAAATTTGCCGTTTGCCGAATATTCGTTTACATAGCCATCAGTGGTATAACTTGGCCATCCTCCAACCATATTGTAAGAACTGATATAAATGTTTCCGGTAAATGGATTGACTGCGATGCCACAAGGGCTATCAACAGGTTGATCTATTAAATTTTTTGTTTCATTTCCTGTTTTTGTATCTATACTGAAATAAGTATTTGCCGTTGCGCCATAAGGAGCATTGATAAGGTAAAGGGTATTATCTTTTACAGTCATTAATGTTGCTTCCGTTACATCTGTAACAACATTCATATTGTCAATTTTTTGTACTTTAGCTGATATGTCATTATAATTACCCATTGCTAAGACATATACGTTTCCTTCCGTAGTAGAACAAATTTTAGTGGGATTTAGTCCTACGGGTATTCTTTTTGCTTCTGTAAATGTCTTTAGGCCTATTTTAGAAACACTTTTTCCATTTGCATAATCTGTACCGTAATTCATTCCGTCTGAGTTAGCAACATACAGGTAGCCGTTGGCCACTGTCATCTCTTCTGGATTTGGACCAACGTTTAATGTTGCATCGATAGTTAGACTAAGGGTGTCGATACGGGAAACGTACCCATCATACATAGAAACATATACTTTTTCCATTAGCAGCTATAATATCACGTGGACCTTCCCCTTGAGTGGATGTCGGAACAATCTGTTTGATGGATTTAGCTGTATTTTTGTCTACTATTTCTATAATATTTGAACCATATATGGCAATATACATTTTCGAACCGTACACTATTGCATCTTGAGGGGTACTTCCCAAACTTCTTTTGTTTATGTCAAAAAATACATTATTGCTTGCTGTTCCTTTTTCAAAGTTAATAAAAGAAAGTGTTCCATTAACATTGTTGCTAAGATTACCTGCATTAATAACGTACAAGCCTGTTGCCTCGGTTGGCGAAGTTACTTCGGGAGTCGTGTCGGGTTGTGAAGAAGGGTCTTCTTCCGGATCTCTAGGAACTTCGATCTCATTGTCATCATCGTTACAAGCACAGAACAGCGGAGCTATACTAAATAAGGCTGCTGCAAAAAAATAAATGTTTGAATTTCATACTTATATAATTTTTAAAAATGAATACTGCAAGTTAGTTTATAGCTTCTACCCGGCATCGGGTAGCTTTTCACTATGTCATATTGTTTATTTCCCAAATTGATAATATCTCCCCGAAGATTGTATGTAAACTTCTTTATCTTGAAGCTGCGGTATAATGAAAGTCCGTATTCTATATATCCATCCATTTCATTACTTGGACGATTTTCGGAAGCAATATATCGTTTGCTCACACCTGTAGCATGAAGAGAAGCATTTATGAAAGGATTTTCCAAGGCTAAAGAAGCACCTGCGCTATGACGTGGGGTATATGCAATCTGATGTTTGTAATATACGACTTCCGGGTCTGTTTTATCTACTGCATATTGATAGGTATAGTTTCCAGTCAATAGTAAGGAATAATGTTTTGCAAGTTGGAAAGTGGTGTTTATATTGGCATCTACTCCCCAAATTTCTACTTTGCCTAAATTTACCATATTCCAGATAAACATATTATAGGGCATTGCCACAATTTTATCTTTTACCTTATTATAATACCCATCCAATGTCAGACTGATTGCTGGTAGCCAGCTTGTAAAGTTGTTCTGGTAAGTGATACCTATATTATATTGTTGAGCCTTTTCGGGACGAAGATCACGGCTACCCATCCGGTCAAAGTAGTTTTCAGAAAAAGTAGCCACTCTGAATATGTCTTTATAGGAAGCCCGAAGGTATAGCTGTCCGTCTGTACAAGGTTTCCATGAAAAAGAGAAGGAAGGGGATAATTTTCGCCGATTCTCAGCTCCGTTTCCTTCTTTTGCACCATTAAGATATATCGATCCGAGTAGTATGGCAACAGCTGTTATGTTATCAGTTTGATATCGGAGAGTTGCTGTTTGTAATATAGAATGCCGGTAAGGGCTTGTATTGTTAGGAGTATTGGCATTTAGGTTATTATATATGTAATCTGCCGCATAAACCATGCTCCAGTGACTAGTCGGAGTATATAGTAATGCTCCTGATGTATAGTATTCTCGTTGGAAATAACGGTCGTTTAATTCTCCTCCGGGGTATTTTCCTCCTTCATCGTGGTAATGAGATTGGCTCCAGTTAAATTTCCCATTGATTAACAAAGAAAGATTATTTTCCCAATAAGTACGGTAATGTACTTGTGAAAAGAAATTTCGTTCGCGTAACTTCTCACGGCTTTTCGCGTTGTAAAGAATGACTGCACCGGGTAATTGCTGATTTGTATCGTAATAATAAATCTTTCCGTTCAGTGTGCTTCTGTTATTAGGGCTGATGTAAAGATTCAGTTCTCCTCTGTAGGTTTGAATGTTGTTGTTATAGCGTTTTTCTTTGGAAACATAATCTCCGTTGACTAAAGTGAAAGGATATAGGTTATCTGCCCTCATAAATTCACCAGTGGTAGATGCTGAAATCTTTTCGTTAAACTTTTGTTCGTAGCGGATAAGGGGATTAATCATCCCGAAAGAACCTGTCTTTATCTGTCCCGTCAAGTGATTTTTTTTGTTTGAAAAATCCGGGGATATGCTTTGTAATTTTAAGGCGGCAGCAGAAGCAACTGTACGTGCCGGTACAAAAATATCTTCATTGTCCCCAATGGTCAGTGAAATTTGCTGGATATTGTCAATAGAGAAACGAGACAAGTCTATTTGTCCGCTTTGACAATCACTGAGTGTAACCCCGTCATAAACTACGGCTGTATGTTTGGCTCCTAAACTCCGAACGGAGATAGTTTTCATTCCTCCTGCACCCCCATAATCCTTTATGTTGACTCCTGAGAAGCGACGTAAAAGCACTCAGCAATATCCGTAATGCCTTGTTGTTGCAATTGCTTCTTGTTGAGTTGTTGGAAGGGCACTGCTACTTTTAACCTGTTGCTTGGTACGTTCAG
>ENA-OQBV01001234-OQBV01001234.1-human-gut-metagenome-genome-assembly--contig:-NODE-1234-length-13038-cov-2.822787_pt1 | contig 13038 bp, 11 predicted proteins | sample MGYA00242750_ERZ504559 | MGnify/ENA primary metagenome ERZ504559 (study PRJEB26092, sample SAMD00036230) | human gut metagenome | host: Homo sapiens | study: EMG produced TPA metagenomics assembly of...
GAGAGATCCACACTGTCTATGTGTTCAATCACAGTGGACGGGACTTGACAGATTATCTGGCACGTTTAGAAAAAGCGATTGATAATCCGGGGACAAAAGTGGTACAATGTAATACGGTGGAGGAACTGGTGCAAAGCAGCGAAATTATCTGTACTGCAACACCATCTGAGAAGGCAGTGCTGCCAAATGATAAAGAGCTGTTAAGTGGAAAATGCATTATTGCAATCGGTTCTTATACACCGACAATGCGCGAGATTCCAGATGTTGTATTTGAGCTGGTGGATGACGTTTATGTGGAACTGGAATATGCATGTGAAGAGAGCGGGGACTTAAGTCAGCCGCTGGCAGACGGGATTCTGACAAAAGACAGAGTTCGATATATGCATGAACTGATCGATTCAGACATAGATGAAGATGCACTTACTCAAAAGACAACATATTTCAAGTCAGTCGGTATGGGGCTGTTTGATGTGTGTATAGCACAGAGATTAATGGACGATGCCAATCAAAAAGGAATCGGGCAGCAGATTGAGTTTTAAGTAACAGTTCGGCTGATTTAAGTTTAGCAGTTGAACGGTTGCAAATGATGAGATAAAGGAGACGGGATTATGAAAGTAGTAGCAACAGAAAAAGCACCAAAAGCATTGGGACCATATTCACAGGGATATGTACATAACGGTATTTTTTATTCAGCAGGGCAGATTCCAATCAATCCTGAGACAGACACTGTGGAGGCAACAGATATTGCAGGACAGACAGAGCAGGTGTGCAAGAACTTTGCAGCTGTGTTGGAAGCAGCTGGAACTTCATTTGACAAAGTTTTAAAGACAACATGTTTCTTGAGCGACATGGGAGACTTTGCAGCATTCAATGAAGTGTATGCAAAATATTTTACATCAAAGCCTGCGAGAAGCTGTGTGGCAGTTAAGACATTACCAAAAAATGTGCTTTGTGAAGTGGAACTAATCGCAGTTGTAGAAGAATAGGAAGGAAATCAAGATGGCAGAACAGGAAAATAACGGAGCATGCTCTTCTGAGAGCTGTTCTGGCTGTGCACACGCAGATTCTTGTGCGAGCAAGAAAGTAGATATGACAGTGCCGGCAAATGAATACACACATGTTAAAAAAGTAATCGGTGTGATCAGTGGAAAAGGCGGAGTTGGAAAATCGATGGTTACAGCCTCGCTTGCAAGACTTATGAGAGAGCAAGGTTATTCGGTGGGGATCTTAGATGCAGATATCACAGGTCCATCTATTCCGAAGATGTACGGAATCCATGAGCACGCAATGGGAACAGAAGTTGGAATGTTTCCGTGTATTGCAAAAGATGAGACAAGAATTATGTCTGTCAATCTTTTGCTGGACAGTGAGGACACACCGGTGATTTGGAGAGGACCGGTCATTGCAGGTGTTGTAAAACAGTTCTGGAATGAAGTACTCTGGGGAGATTTGGATTACTTATTCGTAGATATGCCACCGGGAACAGGGGATGTGCCATTGACAGTGTTCCAGTCTTTGCCGGTAGATGGAGTGGTCATCGTGACATCGCCGCAGGATCTTGTTCAGATGATTGTGAAAAAGACCTACTATATGGCAAAACAGATGAATATTCCGATTATCGGAGTTGTTGAAAATTACAGTTACTTGGAATGTCCGGATTGCGGAAAGAAAATCTCTGTATTCGGAGAAAGCCATATTGATGAGATTGCAAAAGAACTTGGCATGAGTGTACTTGGGAAAATGCCAATCGATCCGAAGCTTGCTGAGATGGTGGAAGCAGAGAAATTCTATGAAGTGAAAAATGAATATTTGAAAGATGCAGTGGAAAGACTGCAGTAGAAAAGAAGACGTATGAGAGAGAATCTTGTGCGTCTTTTTTGTAAGCGAAGATCTTAAAACTGCAGAAAATTTGAAGTCACTATTGCAAACATCTGTTCTGTGTGATAATATAAGAAACAGAACATACATTCGAGTAAGAGGAGCAAAAAGATGAAAATCACAGAACAGATGTCCTTTTGAAAAAACTGAATATTTATCAGATGCGGCGAAATACGATGTGGCATGTAACATCGAGCGGAGTTGACAGGCAGAACGATGGCAATGGAATAGGGAACTGTGCGAAGGCTGGAATTTGTCATAGTTTTTCAGCAGATGGAAGATGTATTTCATTATTGAAAATTTTGTTTACAAATGAATGTATCTATGATTGCAAATATTGCATTAACCGTTCTTCAAATGATGTGAGAAGAGCATCCTTCACTCCGGATGAAGTATGTACTCTGACAATTGAATTTTACCGCCGGAATTATATAGAAGGATTGTTTTTGAGTTCCGGAATTCTGCATAGTCCGAATTATACGATGCAATTGATTTATGAGACGCTTTATAAGTTAAGGACAGAGTTCCATTTTCAGGGATACATCCATGTAAAGGCAATTCCAGGAGCAGATCAGGAACTGATACAAAGAACAGGATTTTTGGCAGACAGGATGAGCGTGAATTTGGAGCTTCCGACAGCAGAAGGACTTAAAAAGCTTGCTCCACATAAGAATAGAAAAAATATATTAGCGCCGATGCGCCTTGTGCAGAGTAAGATGGCTGAGAATCAGAATGAGGTAGCAGTCTATCGGAATGCGCCGCGGTTTGTTCCGGCAGGACAGAGTACGCAGATGATCATCGGAGCTACTCCGGAGACGGATTTTCAGATTATCAATGTTGCAGAATCTCTTTATAAAAAGTTTGAATTGAAACGCGTGTTTATTCTGCGTTTATCCATGTGAATGAAGATGAACATCTTCCGGCAAGAACGGGAGACGGTCCCCCATTGTTGCGGGAACATCGCTTGTATCAGGCTGACTGGCTGCTGCGATATTATGGATTTGAGGCGAAAGAATTGCTGTCTGAAAAGAACCCGAATTTCAATGTGTTGGTAGATCCAAAATGCAATTGGGCACTGGAACATCTGGAATGTTTTCCGGTGGAAGTCAATCGAGCTGATTATCATATGCTTTTGCGGGTTCCGGGAATCGGGTATAAATCTGCTGGAAGAATTGTCAAAGCAAGAAGAATGGGAACATTGGATTTTACGGATTTAAAAAAGATGGGGGTCGTGTTAAAGAGAGCGTTATATTTTCTGACCTGTAATGGAAAGATGATGTATCCGACGAAGATAGAACAAGATTATATTTTGCGCAATCTACTTCATGTAGGGGGAAAAACTGCCGCTTACAGTAGAACAGATGAACTACAGACAATTGTCGTTATTTGATGATGTAAGCTTTGGGAGCGAACGGGCAAAACAAAACAGAGTGGATAAAGTTTTTAGGTAATGGAGAAGATGATATGAAGCAGATTTTTGTATGCAATGATACGATTACAGGAATTTTTTCGGCAATTTACGATGCGTGGAAGATTGTACTCTCTTCCGGAGAGACTGGGATTGCGCTGAAAGGGATGATGAACCAGGAACTTTTTTGTGAATACACTGAAAGTGCGGAGAGTGAGGAAAAAGGCAATTGCAGTGGAGAATATGATAAAAAAGAATCTGGGGATGGAGGTGTACCGGAATATTTATTATGCAATATTGGCAGAGGATGCAAAGAAGGCGAATGCAGTTCTTGGAATGATGCAGGAGGCGAGGCGAATACACGATAAAAGGAAGATTATGGAGCATTTGTCGCATAAGCAGGTTAGAAAAGTGTTCGAGCTAAAGAGAACAGTGGAGAATGAAGCACACTGTTTTCAGGAATTTATCCGTTTTTCTGAGTTGGAGAGTGGAGTGCTTTTTTCGAAAATTGCACCTAAAAATCAAGTGCTTACATGCATCGCAGATCATTTTGCAAATCGTTTGCCGTTAGAGAACTGGATGATCTATGATGAGACCCACCAGATGCTTCTGATACATCGCAAACAGCAGAATTGGTTTCTTGTTTGGAATGAAAAATTGAATAAGAAAAGATAAACAGGGTATCCTATGCAGAGAACACGTACTCCGAACTTTGGAAGGGCTTTTTTTGAAAATATATCTATAGAAGAAAGAGAGAGTTACCAGAGACAGAGACAACATTTACCGATTCGGTTTCGTGGAAACATGGTTGAATTTGTACAATAATCGACAAAAATGAGTTCTAATTATACAATTCGACAATTGACGACAAGCGATTGAATTTGGTATAATAAAAAAATGTGTTTAGCAATACCATGAAAGGAGTGATCACAGTGGACAAGAAGTTTCAAATAAGACTATCTGCTACCGAAGATGTAAAAGAATTTGTAAGAGCAGCTGGGCAGTGCGACTTTGACATCGATGTATTTTATAACCGTGTGGTAATTGATGCTAAATCTATTCTAGGAGTTCTAAGCTTAGATTTGACTCAGCCTCTGACTGTTCAGTATGGTGGACAGAATGATAATTTTGAAAAGACATTAAGAAAATTTGCAGCATAGATATGTGATGGAAGGAAGCTCTGAATCTTTTTCGGTGTAAGCCGAAGGTTTGGGGCTTTTTATTTTACACATGGATAAATAAACATGCTATAATGAGGCGGGAGGAAATACAGATGGAAGAGAAGATAATTCGTATTTCTGTTCGCAATTTGGTGGAGTTTATATTGCGGGAAGGCGATATTGATAATAGAAAAGCGGGGCTGCCGGATAAAGAGGCTATGCAGCTTGGTGGAAGAATTCACCGGAAGATTCAAAGACAGATGGGATCTGACTATTATGCGGAGGTTCCGTTAAAGATTACGGTTCCCTGTGAGGGATTTGCGATTCAAATAGAGGGAAGAGCAGATGGAATTCAGAAGACAGCAGATGGAGTTGTGGTTGATGAGATCAAAGGAGTCTTGCGTGAGCTGGAATATATTGAGAAGCCCGTCAGCGTGCACCTTGCACAGGCAAAATGTTATGGGTATATCTATGGAAAACAGCAGGAACTGGATAGCATTACAGTACAGATGACATATTGTCAGATGGAGACAGAGGAAGTGAAGCGTTTTCAGGAGACATTTTCGATTGAGGAATTGGAGAGATGGTTTTTGGATATTGTGATGCAATATGAGAAGTGGGCGCGCTTTCAAGTCGAGTGGAGGCAGACAAGGGATGCGACCATAAAGGAGGCAGAATTTCCATATCCTTACAGAGAGGGGCAAAGAGAGCTTGTGACATCTGTCTACCGGACAATTCTGAGGAAGAAAAAACTTATTTATTCAGGCGCTACTGGTGTAGGAAAGACGATGGCAACTATATTCCCAGCGGTGAAAAGCGGTAGGAGAATGGACTGGGGGGATAAGATTTTTTACCTGACGGCGAAGACGATTACAAGAACCGTGGCAGAGCAGGCATTTCAGATTCTAAAAAAGAATGGTCTGCAGTATAAAGTTGCCACATTGACCGCGAAAGAGAAAATCTGTTTTTTGTGAAAAGGCGGAATGCAACCCAGATGTATGTCCATATGCAAAGGGACATTTTGACCGGGTGAATGATGCGGTTTATGAAATGATCACTACGATGGAGGAGATGAGCCGGGAGAATATAGAGACTCAAGCGAAAAAGCATAGTGTATGTCCGTTTGAGATGGGATTGGATGTGTCGTTGTGGGTGGATGCCATTATCTGTGACTATAATTATGTATTTGATCCGAATGCACATTTGAAGAGGTTTTTCTCAGAGGGAAAAAAGGGAGAATACTTATTCTTGATTGATGAGGCGCATAACCTTGTGGAGCGTGGCAGGGAGATGTACAGTGCGGTTCTCTATAAAGAAGAGTTTTTACAGATGAAAAAAGCAGTCAGATATGAGAGTGTGAAACTGACACGGCAATTAGAGGGATGCAATCAAATGTTGCTGGAGATGAAAAGAGAGTGCCAGACTTATAAAGAATATAATAGTATTTCCCATTTTGCGTTGAAATTGTTGAATGTAATGAATGGTCTGCAAAAGCTTTTGGAAGAGAAGGAGCAGGTAGATGAGGAAGTTTTAGAGTTCTACTTTCATGTTCGGAACTTTCTTAACATCTATGAAGAAGTGGATGAAAATTATGTGATTTATACAGAATTGGAGGAAGGCGGAGACTTTAAGTTGAAATTATTCTGTGTGAATCCGGCAGTAAAATTGCAAAATTTTTTAAGTCAGGGCAACAGTACTGTGTTCTTTTCGGCAACACTTTTGCCCATCCGGTATTATAAAAAGTTGTTGAGCGTAGAGACGGATGACTATGCGGTGTACGCACATTCGCCGTTTAAGGAGGCGAATCGCCTTTTGGTGTTGGGACAGGATGTCAGTACAAAGTACACAAGGCGCGGATATGAGATGTATGAGCGATTTGCAATTTATATCAAGAATGTCATGCAGGCAAAACCAGGCAATTATCTTGTGTTTTTCCCGTCGTACCGATTTATGGAAGAAGTGCGGGAGACATTTGAGAGATACAGGACAGAAGAGATGTGTTGTATGATGCAGGAACAGAATATGAATGAACAGGACAGAGAAGCATTTTTACAGGAATTCGAAGCAGAAAGAGAAGGAAGTCTGGCAGGATTTTGTGTGATGGGAGGTATTTTTTCAGAGGGAATTGATTTGACAAAGGAGCGTCTGATTGGGGCGATGATTGTCGGAACCGGACTGCCGCAAGTATGCAATGAACGTGAGATTTTAAAACAATATTTTGACAGGCATGGAGAAAATGGGTTCGACTATGCATATTTGTATCCGGGGATGAACAAGGTGCTTCAGGCAGCGGGGCGTGTTATACGAACGGAGGAAGACAAAGGGGTAATTGCACTTTTGGACGATCGCTTTGCAGGAAGAAGATATTTGGAGATTTTTCCAAGAGAGTGGAGAAAACTTACTTATTGTAATGTAAAGACAATCGGAGAGAAAGTAGAGCAGTTTTGGAAAAACGCTTATATCGAACCGGAGTCTGATATAAGCGTCTGAAAAGGTTATTCAATAGGTTGAAAATAGTTTAAAAATTCCAAGGTTGCTTTCGATACCGGGACATGCTCATTGTGAACGACAACGAGTTGTCTTGTAGGAAGAACCTCATCAGTGTGAACCACAAACAGATCGTCGGAATCTTTCGGGACACAGTAATCCGGAATAAAGGCGATTCCCAATCCGATTTTAGCAAGGTCGATCAAAAGATCATTGCTGCTGAGTTCGATCTCAGGGACGAGATCCAGCTGATGTTTTTGGAAAAGACTGTGTAAAAATTCACTTGTCGTACTTTTTCGATCGAGCATCAAAATAGGATAGTTCAGTAAATCGCGTAATGATAAGGCTTTATCCTTCAGTTCTGCAAAAGAACGGTTGGCGATAAAGACATCTTTGAATTCCGCAATCTGTTTAAAAGAATAAAGATTGCTCAAATAGGAATTCGGGTAGTTGATGACAATCAGGTCTACCTGACCTGTCTCCAATAATTCTACACATTTGATTGAAGTTTGGTTTGTTACTTTAATATGTGCGTTTGGAAATTCTTTATGAAACCGTTCTAAATATGGAACTAAAAAATAACGACAAATCGTGTCACTTGCGCCGATGCGAATCTGTCCTCCGGTGGAAGAAGAATCAATCAGCTGTGATTCTCCACGTTTGATCAGATTCATCGCTGGTTCCACATGACGAAGGAGAATCTCGCCTTCCGGTGTTAGCTGTACACGTTTTGTGCTCCGGATGAATAAGGTCTTGGTCCAATTTTTTTTCAAGCGCTTTGATTGATTGGCTGACGGCTGATTTGAGAGATGAACAGCTGCTTGGACGCCTCCGAGAAGCTCAAGGTTGTCGCAACATAAAAAAATACTTTATATAACTCGTAATTGATATCCATTATTAGTCCTCCTTATAAAAAGTGCTGTTCTTATTATAAGGGGTAAAAGGTATAATTACAATAGAGAATAGAAAATTTAGTGGGAAAGGAAGATGAATGTATGAAGATAGTACATTGGTTTTTGGGAATGACAGCAATTCTTTCTGTGATTGTCATCTTACTCATTTCCAGTTTTGAAATCGGAATTTACAGTGATTTTGGGTGGTATGAAAAGGAATATGAAAAATACAATGTCACGGAAGATTTGGAGATGAAGATGGATGATGTCATGGATGTGACAGAAGAGATGATGGCGTATCTGAGAGGAGACAGGGAGGGTCTGGTTGTTTGGACAACTGTGAATGGAGAAAAACAGGAATTTTTTAATGATCGGGAAAAAGCGCATATGGTGGATGTACAGAATTTATTTTTAGGAGGTCTGACACTGCGTTTTAGTGCGATTATCGTGCTTGTGATTTCGTTGAGTGGATTGATTTTCACAAAGGGGAACTGGAAACGGATTTTGCCAAAATCATTTTTGACGGGTTTGGGAGCGTTTCTTGTAATTTCAGGAGGTCTTGGAGTATTATGCGCATCTGATTTTTAATAAGTATTTTTTTCTTATTTCATGAGATCTTTTTTGACAATGATTTATGGCTGTTGGATCCTGCAACGGATTTGATGATCCGAATGCTTCCGGAAGGATTTTTCTTTGATATGGTCATTAGGATAGGAAGTATTTTTATTGGTATGCTGGCAATACTGCTGATTCTCAGTATGCTTATTTTGCACCGACAGAAAGCGAATAAGAAAAACTTATAAGTGAGTTAAGATATATTAATTATACTAATGATGCGAAATGTGGTAGGATAAGGGTAGTAGCCAAAATGGAATTACAGATGGAGGATAATATGAATAGTGTAAAACGTGTATATGTAGAAAAGAAACAAGAATTCGCAGTACAGGCAAAAGAGTTGAAACAAGAATTAAAAAGCTATTTGGGAATTCAGACGGTGGAAAATGTACGTGTGCTGATTCGCTATGACATTGAAAATATTTCAGATGCAACATTTGAGACGGCGTGCAACGGTATTTTTTCCGAACCGCCGGTAGACATTTTATATAAAGAAGAATTTGAAGTGAAAGAGGGAAGCAGAATTTTCTCGGTAGAATATTTGCCGGGGCAGTTTGATCAGCGTGCAGATTCTGCAGTGCAGTGTGTGCAGTTCATCAAAGAAGACGAGATGCCGGTAATCAAGTCAGCAACGACTTATGTCATTGAAGGTGCGATTACAGATGAAGAATTTGCCGCAATCAAAGCGCACTGCATCAATCCGGTAGATTCCAGAGAGACTGGTATGGAAAAGCCAGAGACATTGATTACACAGTTTGAAGAGCCGGAAGATGTAAAAATCTTTGACGGTTTTAAAGATATGGAAGAGGACAAGTTAAAAGAATTATATGATTCTTTAGGACTTGCCATGACATTCAAAGATTTTCTTCATATTCAGAACTATTTCAAGGGAGAAGAAAAGAGAGATCCTTCTATGACAGAGATTCGTGTGTTGGATACATATTGGTCTGACCACTGCCGTCATACAACATTCTCTACAGAATTAAAAGAAGTAAGTTTTGGGGAAGGCGATTACAAAGAGCCAATCGTCAATGCATACAAACATTATTTGAACACACACAGTGAGATTTTTGCAGGAAGAGAAGATAAGTTCGTATGCCTGATGGATCTTGCTCTTATGGCAATGCGCAAATTAAAACGTGAAGGAAAGTTAGAAGATCAGGAAGAGTCTGATGAGATCAACGCGTGCAGTATCGTTGTTCCGGTAGTGGTTGACGGTGTGGAAGAAGAATGGCTTGTGAACTTTAAAAATGAGACACACAACCATCCGACAGAGATCGAACCGTTTGGTGGAGCAGCTACTTGCCTTGGTGGAGCAATCCGTGACCCATTGTCAGGACGTACTTATGTATATCAGGCAATGCGTGTGACCGGTGCAGCAGATCCGACTGTGTCCGTAAAAGAGACAATGAAAGGAAAATTGCCACAGAAGAAACTGGTGACAGGAGCGGCGCATGGATACAGTTCTTATGGTAATCAGATTGGTCTTGCAACCGGTGCAGTAAAAGAGATTTATCATCCGGATTATGTGGCAAAACGTATGGAGATCGGCGCTGTTTTAGGTGCGGCGCCAAGAAGAGCGGTTATCAGAGAGACATCGGATCCGGGAGATATCATTATCTTATTGGGTGGACGTACAGGACGCGACGGCTGTGGTGGAGCGACAGGTTCTTCTAAAGTGCATACAGAGGAGTCTATCGAGACATGTGGAGCAGAAGTTCAAAAAGGAAATCCACCGACAGAACGTAAAATTCAGCGTCTGTTCAGAAGAGAAGAAGTAAGTAAATTAATTAAAAAGTGTAATGACTTTGGTGCCGGTGGTGTGTCTGTTGCAATTGGTGAGCTGGCAGATGGACTTCAGGTGAATTTAGATAAGGTGCCGAAAAAATATGCAGGTCTTGACGGAACAGAGATTGCGATCTCTGAATCACAGGAGCGTATGGCTGTTGTCGTTGATCCGAGAGATGTAGAGCAATTTTTGGCATATGCAAAAGAAGAGAACTTAGAGGCTGTAGAAGTGGCTGTTGTGACAGAGACTCCAAGATTAGTATTGTCATGGAGAGGAAAAGAGATTGTTAATATTTCCCGCGCATTCCTTGACACAAACGGTGCACATCAGGAGACAACAGTGGCAGTTGACATTCCGAACAGAGAAGACAGTATTCTTGTGAAAGAGGATGTCGATGATGTAAAAGAAAAATGGTTGAATACCTTAAAGGACTTAAATGTATGTTCTCAGAAAGGTCTTGTGGAGATGTTTGACGGTTCTATCGGGGCTGGCTCTGTATTTATGCCGCACGGTGGAAAATATCAGATGACAGAGACACAGGCTATGGTTGCAAAATTACCGGTATTGACCGGAAAATGTGATACAGTGACTATGATGAGTTATGGATTTGACCCGTATCTGTCAAGCTGGAGTCCATACCATGGTGCAGTTTACGCAGTGCTTGAATCTGTGGCGAAAATTGTGGCAAACGGTGGAGATTACAGTAAGATTCGTCTTACGTTCCAGGAATATTTTCCGCAGAATGACAGAAGATCCATCAAGATGGAGCCAGCCATTTGCAGCGCTTCTTGGAGCATATGATGTACAGCTTGGATTAGGACTTCCATCTATCGGTGGAAAAGACAGTATGTCAGGAACATTCCAGGATATCGACGTGCCTCCGACACTTGTATCATTTGCAGTGGATGTGGCAGAGCAGAAAGACATCATTACACCGGAATTGAAAAAAGCAGGTAACAAGTTAGTATGGCTCCGTGTGGAAAAGGATCAGTATGATCTTCCGGTATATGCTCAGGTAATGGATCAGTATGGTAAATTCAGAGAAGATATCCAAAACGGAAACATCGTATCCGCTTACGTATTAGACAGACACGGTATTGCAGCAGCTGTCAGCAAGATGGCATTTGGTAACGGTATGGGTGTGAAAATTGAAAGCAATGTGGATAAGAGAGATCTGTTTGCACCTGCATTTGCTGATATCATTGCAGAAGTAGCGGCAGAAAAAGTATCAGAGCTTGCAATTACATATACAGTCATCGGTGAAGTGACAGATAAAGCGGCGTTTGAATATGGTGACGTGACAATCGAATTGAAAGAAGCAGTTGATACATGGAAAGCTCCGCTTGAAAAAGTATTCCCAACTGTTTCGGGACAGACGGAGGCGAAAGCTGTGAAAGAACAACTGTTCAACACAGACAGCATCCATATCTGCAGCCATAAGATTGGACAGCCAACTGTATTTATTCCTGTATTCCCAGGAACAAACTGTGAATATGACAGTGCGAAAGCGTTTGAACGCGCCGGGGCGAAAGTGATCACAAAAGTGTTCAAAAATCTGGATGCAGCAGATATCCGTGATTCTGTCGCTGAGTTTGAAAAAGCAATTGCACAGGCACAGATGATTATGTTCCCAGGTGGATTTAGTGCGGGAGATGAACCAGATGGTTCTGCAAAATTCTTTGCAACTGCATTCCAAAATGCGAAGTTGAAAGAAGCGGTAGAAAAATTATTGAACGAACGTGACGGTCTTGCACTTGGTATCTGTAACGGATTCCAGGCGTTGATTAAGTTAGGATTGGTTCCATACGGAAAAGTATGTGGACAGACAGCAGAATCTCCGACACTTACTTACAATACAATCGGACGTCATATTTCGAAAATGGTATATACAAAAGTTGTGACAAACAAATCACCTTGGCTGCAGGGAGCTGAGCTTGGCGGAGTTTATACAAACCCGGCATCTCACGGAGAAGGACGTTTTGTAGCATCAGAAGAAGTGTTGAATGAATTATTCGTAAACGGACAGGTTGCAACACAGTATTGTGATCTGAATGGAACAATCACAATGGATGAAGAGTGGAATCCAAATGGCTCTTACAGAGCGATCGAAGGTATCACAAGCCCGGATGGACGTGTACTTGGGAAAATGGCTCACTCAGAACGCCGCGGTGATTCTGTTGCAATCAATATTTACGGAGAACAGGATCTGCAGATCTTTGAATCCGGTGTAAAATATTTCAAATAAGAATAGAGTGTTATAGTTTCTATATCAGAAAAGGATACGATGCATATAAAAAAAGGGTGCATCGTATCTTTTTATTTGGTATGATAAGAAGGAAAGAGAGGAAAAGAGATATTTATGAAAGAGAAATTGGAAAAAGCGGGATCTTTTATGATCACACTTCTGTTGCTTTCGGTGGCAACGGTGATTGGCTGGACATTTCGCGTGCTACATTTTCCGGAGACAAACATTGTAATTGTCTACATTTTATCGGTAGTTTTGACAGCGCGGTTTACAAAAGGACATGTTTATGGGATTATGGCATCGCTCATTGCGACATGTGCATTTAATATATTTTTTACGTCGCCATATTTTACCTTGTTTGTGAGTAATCCAACCTATCTGATCACGTTTGCTGTTATGACGATTACATCTGTTGCAACAAGTACTTTGACGGCGAAGGTAAAACAGAAAGTGAGAGAAGCACAGGAAAAAGAGGTGTCCGCAAGGTCGTTGTACCATTTGACGAACCGTTTGACGAACGCGGAAAATCTGAACGAGACGATGGAAATAGCGACAAAAGCAAT
>ENA-OQBV01001237-OQBV01001237.1-human-gut-metagenome-genome-assembly--contig:-NODE-1237-length-13017-cov-2.507991_pt1 | contig 13017 bp, 16 predicted proteins | sample MGYA00242750_ERZ504559 | MGnify/ENA primary metagenome ERZ504559 (study PRJEB26092, sample SAMD00036230) | human gut metagenome | host: Homo sapiens | study: EMG produced TPA metagenomics assembly of...
TCATCTACAAAATCCTTTCCGATATCTCGCAAATCCCCTCAATCTTCTGATAGCTCTCATAAATTTTCGCAAGTTCTTCCCATTCAATATCTGCTTCCCGAAAAGCTTCTTCTGTAATATTATATTCTTCCAAAAATCTCTTTTTATCCAGCATAATTACCCCTTACTTTTTCACAATATCTCTGCTTTCATATATCCTATCTGTTTCGATTTTACCGCAAAAATGTCTGTACCATTCTTGGCACAGACATCTCTTTTAAATTCCCTTTTTATATAATACAAATGAATAAATGACAGGAGCAACCCCAATCACAACAATCATTCCAATCAAAATTGCAGTTTGATTCAAGAATATGTTGACAAGCATAATAGCACCTGCTACCAGCCATAATCTTCCGGCAAACCGGTTTGTCCGATTCCAGTTTTCCGTACTGTTCAAAGTCCACGGAAGCTTGATTCCGACTGTATAATTTTGTCGATTCTTAGACATATAATTTCCCGTAACAAGAAAAATCGTACCGACCAAAACTCCCGAAATCATGCTGATATTAATTGACATATTTAAGCATTTGTATAAATAGACAAAAACATAACCCACGAAACAATCGGTACAATCCAAAATACAACCGAAAGCATCTTTCCGCCAATATTTTTTCGCTTCGGATCATTTAACGAAACTGTCACTGCAACCAAGTGAAGTACTGTCAAAATAATTGGAAGGCCCAAAACAGTAAATGGCTTACTGCTCCACCCATTTGCGACATTATCAAACGTAAAATGCGTCGCTATCGTATCCGGAAGCCGGTTCCATAAAAGCAATCCGATTACAATCGGAAGAACCGTCACTACACTTGATAAAATTAATTTTCCTTCTGTACTCTTTCACACTACCATCCATCTCCTTTCAAATCTGCCAGTCCAGAGCATAATGTCTTCCACTGCTGAAATATTCAACTCATAATACACATAGTTTTTATACTTTGTCTCACATATCAGATCTGCCTTTTTCAAAATTCCCAAATGATAAGAAATAGTTGCACCTGTCATATCAAAATGACTGCCGATTTCTCCGGCGGATAATGTTCCTTTCTTCAACAATATTAAAATTTCTCGTCGAACAGGATCTGAAAGCGCTTTGAATGTTTCTGCAAAACTCATGACATCCCACCTTTCTTTCGCAAGCATTTAGATTTTTTTCTAAATAGCTTACGAATACAATAACACCTTTTCGTTTCATTTGCAATAGGTATTTAGAAGTTTTTCTAAATACTTTTTCTTGTTTTCTTTCTTGAAATCTCCTATAATTTATTTATATGCATCTTCAATGCCAAACAAAAGAGAAAGAGGACTATTTTATATGAGACGAAATCACACACCTTTTAATGGAAAACAATTTATTTTAAACAAAAACACCGGAGAAATCCATGATCTGGACCGTGAGACACCGGATTGCCATATCGATGAAATTAATCCAGAACATATTTTTAGCTGCGACACCTATACAGAAGCGGTTCTTTTTGCGTCCATGCTTGCTGTAACCAGAAACGATTGTCCGCACTGTATGCCTGAACGAAACAGACACTAAGAAAGCGAGAAATGATATGAAACTTTCTTCCTTTATATATTTCGCAAATTTTTGGTATCAAAACTATCCTATTCAAGAAAAAAGAGCCTATCCTCGGCACGATTATTGTTACAGATAAATGTAATTTAAAATGCAAACATTGTTCTGTCAATAACGTCACAGCAATCATTCATCCTTACTCGCAAATTCGAAAGGAAATGCAGCAGCTGTATGATATGGGAATCCGTATACTTTTTTTCTGCGGAGGAGAAACATTTCTGTGGAAAGACGGAACCCGTTGTTTGCGGGATTTAGTCATAGAAGCAAAGGAAATGGGATTCTTAATTGTAAACGTAGTTACAAATGGAACATTCCCTTTAGATTTGCCGGAAGCCGATTTAATTTTACTCAGTATTGATGACGATAGAGAACACCATAATGCAATTCGCGGGAACACTTATGACATCATCATGGAAAATATTAAAAATGCAACTTTCGACAATATCTGCTTTTATATGGCAATCAACCAAATAAACAAAAATACGGTGCAAGATGTTTGTATTGCCGCACGCGATACTAAAAATGTCCGTGCGGTTTCTTTTAACTTTCATACACCGTATCCTGATACAAAAGAATTGGCTCTTTCCAAAAAAGAAAAAGCAGACTGCTGTGAAGTCATTAAAAAAATGATGAAAGAAAACGTGCCCGTATTTAATTTACAAAGTGCCTTTCCATATTTAATCAACAATAACTTTCCAACACCGTGCGACCAATGTGTTGTCATAGAGAACGGCAAACTTTCAACCTGCGGACGCTGTATTGATATTCCGGGACTTTGTAACGAATGTGGATATTTCTTTGTTGCAGAATACACTCTTTTATTTAAAGGAACACCAAAAATTATTTTTGAAATGCTGAAAACTTATTTAAAATATATTTAGGAGTAATATGAAAACAATAACAACCCTCACCAGAATGTGGCTGACTCGGTCAACAAAACCATTTATCTTTCAAAATGAGTATGATCAAAAGCTACCCTATTCTGACTGTCAAAATTTAGGACTATACGTACATATTCCATTTTGCAGAAGCATTTGCAATTTCTGCCCTTATTGCAAACTCTGTATTCAGCAAAACTATGTGACCGGTATATCGAATTCTCTGCTCCATGAAATTCATCTTGTCGGAAGTCAACATATCGGAAGAAAAAAGGCTACCAGCTTATACATTTGGTGGCGGCACACCGGCTCTTACAGTAGAACGGATCAAAGAAATCATTTGATGCTGTCCAAGAACATTTTTATCATCACAGAAGGAATTGGCGTCGAATTACATCCTGATAATGTAACTCCGACAGTTTTACAGACTCTAAGAGATGCCGGAGTAACAAAATCAGCATTGGAATCCAATCCTTCCAAAATAAATTCCAAAATATTTTTAGGTCGAACAACTGTTGATGCTGTCAAACTAAAAGAAACACTATCGGAAGTTCCATTTGAAACAGTTTCAATGGATTTTATTTTTGCACTTCCAAATCAAACGTTTGATGATTTAAAATCTGATATCGACAAAGCATTTCAAAGCGGAGCGAATCATATAGCCATTTATCCGTTCATTGATTTTGCTTTTACGTCAAGTTCAGTAGCAGCGATGTCTAAAAAGGAAAAACAACTACTTTTAAATGCTGTTACACATTACTGTTTAGACAAAGGGTATATCCGCACTTCCATTTGGACATTCTCAAATGAGAAAAAGGCATCCTATTCTTCCATGACCAGAGATAATTTTTTAGGCTTTGGGTGCTCTGCCGCAACTTTATTAGATGACCAATTCAAAATCAACACGTTTTCTGTAGAAGCTTATTGCGAAAGATGTAAAGAAAACAAACTTCCAACTTCATTAACAACTCGATTTTCTTTGCGTCAACGAATGCTGTATTATTTATTTTGGACTGCCTACAGTACCAAAATAAATCCCAAAGATTTTGAAAACTTCTTTGGTGTATCCCTAAAAAGTGTCTATGGGATTGAATTGAACTTAGCAAAGCTTTTAGGTTTTCTTACAGAAGAAAACGGTATTTACACGATGACTTTAAAAGGAGCCTTTTATTATCATTATTATGAAAATTTCTATACACTTTCTTATATTGAAAAAATGTGGGGAATTCTAAGAGAAGAAGCATTTCCTGAAAAAATAGAGCTATAATCGACTGAAAAGATATTGAAAAGCAAAGCAGGCAGAGTTTATCACTCTGCCTGCTTTATCACTTTTTATTGCATTTAAGAATCCCGTATTTACGCGGTTTCTTAGAATTTTCCGCTTTCTGCTGCTTCCTGGATAGAAACTGCAACAGCTACTGTCATACCAACCATTGGGTTGTTACCAGCGCCGATTAATCCCATCATCTCTACGTGAGCAGGAACTGATGAAGAACCAGCAAACTGTGCATCAGAGTGCATACGTCCCATAGTATCTGTCATACCATAAGAAGCTGGACCAGCTGCCATGTTATCTGGGTGAAGTGTACGTCCTGTACCACCACCTGAAGCTACTGAGAAGTATTTTTTACCTTGTTCGATACATTCTTTTTTGTATGTACCAGCTACTGGATGTTGGAAACGTGTTGGGTTTGTTGAGTTACCTGTGATAGAAACATCAACACCTTCTTTGTGCATGATTGCAACACCTTCTGTTACATCGTTAGCGCCGTAGCAGTTAACTTTTGCACGAAGTCCTTCGGAGTATGCTTTTCTGAATACTTCTTTTACTTCTCCTGTGTAGTAATCCATCTCTGTCTCAACATATGTAAATCCATTGATTCTTGAGATGATCTGCGCAGCGTCTTTTCCAAGACCGTTTAAGATAACACGTAATGGTTTCTGACGTACTTTGTTTGCTTTTTCAGCGATACCGATAGCACCTTCAGCTGCTGCGAATGATTCGTGACCTGCTAAGAATGCGAAACAATCTGTCTCTTCTTCTAATAACATTTTTCCTAAGTTACCATGTCCAAGACCTACTTTACGCTGGTCAGCAACAGAACCTGGGATACAGAAAGCCTGAAGACCTTCACCGATTGCTGCAGCAGCATCAGCAGCTCTTCTGCAGTCTTTTTTGATTGCGATTGCAGCACCTACGATGTAAGCCCAGCAAGCGTTTTCAAAACAAATTGGCTGGATTCCTTTGATCTGATCGTAAACGTTCAGTCCAGCGTCTTTTGTGATTTTTTCAGCTTCTTCGATAGAAGCGATTCCATAGCTATTTAACACGCTATTGATTTTATCAATACGTCTTTCATATGATTCAAATAAAGCCATTTTTTACGTCCTCCTTCTCTTACTCTGCTCTTGGGTCAATAATCTTAACAGCGTCATCTACGCGGCCATATTGTCCTTTAGCTTTTTCCCAAGCTGTGTTAGGGTCATCACCTTTTTTGATGAAATCTGTTAATTTTCCAAGACTTACGAATTGGTATCCGATGATCTCATTGTCTGCATCTAAAGCGATACCTGTTACATATCCTTCAGCCATCTCAAGGTAACGAGGACCTTTTGCTAATGTTCCGTACATTGTACCAACCTGAGAACGAAGTCCTTTTCCTAAATCTTCAAGACCTGCTCCTACTGGAAGTCCGTCTTCTGAGAACGCACTCTGTGTTCTACCATATACGATCTGTAAGAATAATTCTCTCATAGCTGTATTGATAGCGTCACATACTAAGTCTGTATTTAAAGCTTCCAAAATTGTTTTTCCTGGAAGAATCTCAGATGCCATAGCTGCTGAGTGTGTCATTCCTGAACATCCGATTGTCTCAACCAATGCTTCTTGAATGATACCATCTTTTACATTTAATGTTAATTTACAGGCTCCCTGCTGTGGTGCACACCAGCCCACACCGTGTGTTAAGCCTGAGATATCTTTTACTTCTTTTGCTTTTACCCATTTTGCTTCTTCTGGGATTGGAGCTGGTCCGTGATTAACGCCTTGAGCTACTGGACACATAGTTTGTACTTCATGTGAATAAATCATGATAAAACTCCTTTCAAATATGTATGATTTTTTCTCTATGGTGTTTGTTAGAACTTTAACGCCATATATATTCTTATTTTCTCACAAACTTCTCTTTTCGTCTATATTTTTTTTCATATTTTTTATAATTCGACATTATAAAACATTGTTTTTCTGTAAAAACACTTTCCTTGTTGAATATGACTATAAATTTTCCTCCAACAATTTCAGCGCCGCTTCCACAGCCGCATTTCTGTTTTCTTCTCTTGTTCCATGAAAACGACATTCTTTGACATAGGTCTCTGTACCAATACAACATCCCACATAGATAAGACCAACCGGCTTTTCTTTTGTTCCGCCTCCCGGGCCCGCAATTCCGGTCGTGCTAAGTCCTATCTCTGCCTTCGCCGCCCTCGCTGCTCCACGTGCCATCTCCTCGGCTGTCTGCCTGCTGACCGCTCCGTATCTTACGAGTGTCTCATGCGAAACCCCCAACAGGCGCTCTTTTTGCCTCATTGGAATAGGTAATGTGTCCTTCGTTATACACAGACGATGCTCCCGGAACATTCAAAATTCTTCCTGCCAGAAGACCGCCCGTACAGGATTCTGCCGTTGTCACTGTATACTGCTTTTCCAATAATTTTTTTACAATTTCTTCTTCCAACATGATCTTCATCCTTCTTTTACATTCCACCCTGTGTCAATACCTGTTTATTCTTCACAATGTAATCCAAAAGAGAAACCACTGTCAAAATCAGTCCAATCCATACAACAACAGTTGTAATTGTCTGCATAATCGGATTTTGAATATCCAATATCAAGAGAATGATCATCGCCATATGAGATACTGTTTTAAATTTTCCCCAATAGCTTGCGGCAATGACAATCCCATTATCAGATGCTACAAGTCGGAAACCGCTGATGATAAACTCACGTGCAATGATGATCAAAACAATCCATGCCTGCAACTTTCCTGTCTCGATCAGGCAGATCATCGCAGAACATACTAGTAATTTATCCGCAAGCGGATCCATAAATTTTCCAAAGTCAGTAATTAAATTATGCTTTCTAGCTATATGTCCATCCATTGCATCTGTTATAGATGCTACTATAAATATTACACATGCTATTAAGTATTTACTTGGTATATTAAATAACATAACAAGTATAAATACTGGTATTAAAAATATCCTAAATCAAAGTTAGTTTATTAGGCAAGTTCATTAACTATATCCCCATTAAATCATATTCTAATGCACTAGTTATTTTTACATTTACGAAGTCACCTATGTTTAACTTTTTATCAGATTTAACATATACTATACTGTCTATTTCCTCTGCATCTCCTTGAGTTCTTCCTATATATACTTTGTCTTCTATTTGTTCTTCTACTAAAACTTCATATATATTTCCTACTTTTGCAGCATTTAGTTCTTCTGATATACTTTGTTGAACTAACATTAAAGCATCTCTTCTTTCATCTTTAACATCTTGCTCTAAGTGGTTTGGAAGTTTATCAGCTGGTGTATCTTCTTCTCTTGAATAAGAGAATGCTCCAAGTCTATCAAACTTAGCTACTTTAACAAATTCTACTAATTCATTAAAATCTTCTTCAGTTTCACCTGGGAATCCTACTATTATAGTAGTTCTTAATGTTGCATCTGGTATATGCTTTCTTATCATATTTATAGTTGATAGTATATTTTCTTTTGTAGTATGTCTATTCATTAACTTTAATATTTTATTGCTTGCATGTTGTATTGGCATATCAAAGTAATTACATATATTATCATATTTTTTAATAACTTTAACTAATTCTTCAGTTATTGATTCTGGATATGAATACATTATTCTTATCCATTTTATACCTTCTATTTGTGCAAGTTCTTCTAATAATTCTGGAAGCATTTCTTTACCATATAAGTCACAACCATATTTTGTTGTATCTTGCGCTATAACAACTAACTCTTTAACACCTTTTGCTGCTAAATCCTTAGCTTCTGATATTATATCTTCCATTTTTCTACTTCTGTATTTACCTCTTAATTTAGGTATTATACAATAAGTACATTTATTATCGCATCCTTCTCCTATTTTTAAATAAGCCATATAATCTGGAGTTGATACATATCTTGGTAAATCTTCATTATACGCAAAGTCTATGTCATTTAAGCTTACTATATGATTCTCTTTTTCAAGGTTAGCTATTATTTCATCTATTTGTTGATAACTTCCTGTTCCTACTATTGCATCTATTTCTGGTATTTCTATTTTTAATTCTTCAGCATATCTTTGTGCTAAACATCCTGTAACTATAAGTAATTTTAAATTAGCAGTTTCTTTTAATTGTGCTAATTCTAATATAGTTTGTATAGATTCTTGTTTTGCAGATTCTATAAATCCACAAGTATTTACTAATATTATATCTGCTTCCTCAAAATCTCCTACTAATTTATATCCTTTTTTGTTAAGTATTCCCATCATTATTTCTGCATCTACTAAGTTTTTAGAACATCCTAATGATTCTAGTGCTATTTTTAACATTTTATTGCTCCTTCCATTGCTGATTTATGAAATTTTATAACTTCTTCTACTGCGACGTCAACATTATCAAAGTTTATAACTTCGTTATATTTATATTTATCAACCGAATGCATATATAATGAGTCATAATACTCTACTAAGTATTTTTCTACTAGTTCCTCGTATTTTCCTTCTTCTAATAAATTAATATATTCATCAACTTTATTATGTCCAAGTCTTTTTCTAAATTTATTTATACAATCTTTTAATACTTCTAAATTATTTTCATCTTTATTGTATACATAATCTCTACAAAGTCTTTTTACTCTATTTTCTAAGCTACATTCAAGAAGTATATGATATCCATCTCTAACTATAGCATCATAAATATTATTTGGTGTTAGTACATGTCCTACTCTTTTACTTTCACTTTCTATGAATATATAATCACTATTTGAGAAAAATATTTTTTCAAATATTTTTGATTCAAATTTTTTCTGAGTTGGTGGTTTTTTATCATGCGTTATAAAACCAAATGTAGATCCACTATTTTTAGCGATTCCTTCCAAATCTATATTGTCCACATTTTTTTCATCTAGTATATTTAATAAGTCAGTTTTCCCAACTCCTGTTAATCCATGAACAACTATAAAGTTTTTAACATTCATTATGTTATCTAAATATTCTAATACATAATTTCTATATGCCTTATATCCACCTTCAAGTTTATATATGCTCATTCCTAGAGAGGCAAATAGGTTACATACAGATCCACTTCTCATTCCGCCTCTAGCACAATATATTACTATATTATCATATTCACTTGCAAGGCTTGTGACTTGTATATACATATCTTTTAACTTATATCCTACAAAGTCAAACCCTTTTTGAATAGCTTCATTTTTCCCTTGCATTTTATATATTGTTCCTACTTCACAATGTTCATGATCTTTAAATAAAGGCATATTAAATGCATCTAATATATGATCTTCTTTGTACTCAGATTCAGTTCTAACATCTATAAATATACAGTTTTTTAATTTTAATGCATCTTCTATCTTTATTGTCTTCAAATTTTATTCACCTTCTAAATTTTGTAAATCTTGTTTGCTCATTAATACTTTTCTAGGTTTACTTCCTTCATTAGGTCCTACTATACCTCTTTCTTCCATAGAATCTATAAGTCTTGCAGCTCTATTAAATCCAATCTTAAACTTTCTTTGAAGCATAGATGCAGAACCCTGACCACTTTCTACAACAAATTCAATAGCTTCACTTAAAAGATCATCTTCATCACTTGACTTTTCCATATTAACCTTAGATATTGTATCCATTATATTTTCTTCATATTTTACTTCTCTTTAACTTGTGATTTTAACAAAGTCTATAACATTTTGTGATCATTTTCTGATATAAATGCCCCTTGAAGTCTAACTGGCTTTGATGCACCTAGTGGATAGAATAACATATCACCTTTTCCAAGTAGCTTTTCAGCTCCACCCATATCAAGTATTGTTCTAGAGTCTGTTTGTGATGAAACAGCAAATGCAATTCTTGAAGGTATGTTAGCTTTTATAACACCTGTTATAACATCTACTGATGGTCTTTGAGTTGCTACTATTAAATGCATACCTGCAGCTCTTGCCATTTGTGCCAATCTACATATATAATCTTCTACATCATTAGCACTTGCCATCATAAGGTCAGCAAGCTCATCTATTATTATAACTATCTTTGGAAGTTTTTCTTCACATTTTTCATTGTAACTTGTAATATCTTTTACTCCATTTTCAGCGAACATCTTATATCTCTTATTCATTTCTACAACTGCCCAATTAAGTGCATTAGCAGCTTTTTTAGGATCTGTTACAACTGGTATTAATAAGTGAGGTATTCCATTATAATTTGCAAGTTCAACAACCTTAGGATCTATTAAAAGTAACTTAACTTCATCCGGTCTTGCCTTATATAGTATACTACTTATCAATGTATTTACGCAAACACTCTTACCAGAACCTGTTGATCCTGCTATAAGTAAATGTGGCATTTTACCTATATCACCTATAACTGGCTTCCCACTTATGTCTTTTCCAAGTGCCATAGCAAGTGGAGAGTCAAACTTCTTAAATTCTTCACTTTCAAATACTTCTCTAAGCCCAACCATTAAAGGCGTTTCATTTGGAACCTCTATACCTATAGCACTTTTACCCGGGATCGGAGCTTCCATCCTTATACTTCTAGCAGCTAAACTTAATGCTATATCATCTGTTAAGTTTACTATTTTGCTTACCTTCACACCTGGACTTGGCTGTATTTCATATCTTGTTATAGTAGGTCCTACTGTAACTTGATTTACTTTAGCTTCAACGCCAAAGTCTGCTAGAGTTTTTTCTAGTAAAGAAGCATTTTTTAACACTTTCTTTTTACTATTATCATCAGCCTTTTTATCTATCTTATTTAATAAATTAACACTCGGTATTTTATAATTATCGTAGTTTGCCTCTTGTTTTATACTTATTGTTTGAGTTTTCTCACTATCATAAGTCTTAGATGTCTTTATTGGCTGTTCTTTGACATCTTCATATACATCATTATTTATATTTTGTTTACTTGTATTTTGAAGTTCTTTTAATACATCAAGTTCTGATGGCATACTTTGAGTGCCTTCTAATATTTCTAAATAGTCGTCTTCTGCTTTATTAAACCCTACAATCTTTATAGTCTTGTCTTCTATTTCATCATAGTCATCTTCTATAACTTCTTCTTTTTTCTTATCTTTTTTAAATAAGCCTTGTTTTTTAATCACAGTTTCTTCATCAACTTCATCTGTAACCATTTCTATTACAGATTGCTTCATGTTGGCCATTCTTTCTTTCATAGTTAAATCACTATTTTTTATTCCTTTTGATTTAGCTTTTATATTTGATACTAAGTCTTTTATAGATATATTAAATACAAACATAATACCAACTGTAAGTGCAAATATACTTATTAACCATCCTCCAGTTATACCAAATGCCTGTTTTATATAGTAAGTTATAGTTGTTGCAATTAAACCACTTCCACTACCATCAACACCCATTTGAATCACTGATTTAAACATTTCACTGCTTAGCGGGCTTTCAACTGGAAGAGATCTAGCATTTAATAAACCATAGAATACAAATATAAATGCTATTGTTAAATAATACATTTTAGTATTTTTATTCTATATATATATCGTTTCCATCAAAGAAACCAAGTATCCCTGTAGCAACTATTATAAATGGTATAAAAATAGACAGACCTCCAAACAATCCTTTAAAAATAGTCTGCATCATACTTCCTACAAATCCCATAGAGTTGGAATTTAAGCTATACAATAAAAATATACCAATAAATATAGTAACTAAGTTGTGATATTCAGCATTAAATTCTAAATTTTTATTTTTCTTCTTGCTTTTAGTATTTTTCTTCTTGGCCACCCATCTCACCTCTTTTATCATTCTAATTTAATAAGTATCTTATATCCTAATCATAGCAAAAAGTGTTAATGCATAAACACTAACACTTTAACTATATTCTTTAATTATATCATATATTCTGTATATTAAACAAATCTTATTTATTATTGCTTTCTTTTATAAGTTCTTTTAACTTATTCATAGCATCTTTTAATCCACCAACTTCATTTATAAGACCACATTCTACAGCTTCTTTTCCTATTAATACACTACCTACATCACTTACTAGATCTTCTTTTGAGTGCATTATTTTTTCAAGTTCTTCTCTTTCTATATTAGATGTTCTTATAATAAATTGAGTTATTCTTTCTTGCATCTTCTTAAAGTACTCAAAAGTTTCGTTAACACCTATAACAAGACCATTGGTTCTTATAGGATGAACTACCATAGTTGCAGTTGGAGCTATAAATGAATAATCTCCTGCAGTAGCAAGTGGTACACCAATGCTATGACTTCCACCTAAAACTAAAGTTACAACTTTTTTTGATATACTATTTATAAGCTCTGCCATAGCAAGGCCTGCTTCAACATCTCCACCTACAGTATTAAGTATTATAAGAACTCCTTTTATATCTTCATTTTCTTCTATTGAATATAGCATAGGTATTATATGTTCATATTTAGTCGATTTCTTTTGAGGATTACCTACATAATGTCCCTCTATCTCTCCTATTATAGTTATACATTGTATCTCTTTTTTAGCTTGTTGAGGCATATTAGGTACACCCATTTGTTTTATATTATCTATATCTTCACTTTGACTATCTTTATTTTCATTATCTACTTCTTCACTTTTTAAGTTAGCCTTGCTTTTATTTTTTGAAAACTCTATGTAACTATTAGAATTTATATTATCTTCATAGTATCTCATAAATAAACTCCTCTCAATATATACTTTATAAATATAGTTTTACCAAGTAATAAAAAAAATTCACTTAGAAGGTTCTTATAAGTTAAACCTATCCAAATGAATTTTAATATAAATCTACTTAATATATTTTAATAAACACCATCATATTCTATTATTATCATATCATTTCCTATTTTTCTAATACTTCTCCATGGTACCTCAAGAACTGACTTATCTTTTTTAATTCCAAAAAATCCTCTTTCTCTAGGTATTAAAGCGCTAATATCTCACCACTCACTTCATCTAATATAAGGTCACATTCTCCAACTACCCCTAATCTTTCACCAGTTACTAAGTTAACAATTTCCTTTCCTGCTATTTCAGATAAATTCATGTTTATCCCCCCAACTTATTTTATAGTTTATTTTCTTCTACATCTCTTCCTACTATACATACACCTAATTTATCTAAGTTGAAAATTTTATCTATAACTATTTTACAGTTTCTCTATCTACATTATCTATTGATTTTAGTATATCATCTGTCGATTCCACTTTATTGTTTAAAAG
>ENA-OQBV01001238-OQBV01001238.1-human-gut-metagenome-genome-assembly--contig:-NODE-1238-length-13010-cov-3.583094_pt1 | contig 13010 bp, 10 predicted proteins | sample MGYA00242750_ERZ504559 | MGnify/ENA primary metagenome ERZ504559 (study PRJEB26092, sample SAMD00036230) | human gut metagenome | host: Homo sapiens | study: EMG produced TPA metagenomics assembly of...
GGTATTGCTGCCGCTTTGGGTGATGCTGGCTCCCCGGCTTCTGACTCTACCTTGGGCCCGACGTCCGGTCTGAATGCAGATGGTCAGCACAACCATATTTGGGACACCTGTGTACCTACCTTTATCTTCTACGATATTACCCTGCTGATTGGCGGCGTCATTGGCGCCATGATTCTCGGGTAAGGCTTTACCTGGCCGGCTGCCCCTTCCCTGCAAAGAGGCAGCCGATTCCTTTGGAAATTCTCTCTTTTGTAATGCTGGATCCATACATTCCATAAACCATGTGCTTATCTTGTAAGGAGGATGACGAACAATGCTGTTGAAAGATGTAAAGAACATTAAAGAAGTAGTCCTGACCGGAAATGACCTTTCCCTCGAAGAATTGGTGGCTGTCAGCCGCTACGACGCCAAGATCAAGGTCGATCCTGACGCTATTGACCGCATCAAGGCTTCCCGTGCCCTTATCGATGATATCGTAGATAATGAAAGAGTTGTTTACGGGGTGACAACCGGGTTCGGTTCCCTTTGCCGTGTTTCCATTTCCAAGGAAGACTGCAGCCAGCTCCAGGAAAACCTCATCCGCACTCATTCCTGCGGTTATGGCAATCCCCTGTCCCGTGAAGTGACCCGCGCTGCCATGCTGATCCGCGCCAATGCTTTGGTCAAAGGGTACTCCGGTATCCGTTTGGAAACTTTGAATGTTCTCGTCGATATGATCAACAAGGGTGTTCATCCCTATATTCCCGAAAAAGGGTCCCTCGGGGCTTCCGGTGACCTTGCTCCGTTAGCTCATATGGTCCTTCCGATGCTTGGATTGGGTGATGCTGAATATCAGGGCAAACTGATGAGCGGCAAGGAAGCCATGGATCGCGCTGGGATCCCGACCATCCGCCTTGTTGCCAAGGAAGGTCTGGCCCTCATCAATGGGACTCCGATCCTGACGGCTATGGGTACCTTCGCCCTTTGGGATGGCATGCTCCTTCTCAAGCAGAGTGATATCGCTGCTGCCCTTACGATGGAAGCTAACCGCGGCATCATTGATGCTTTTGACGAACGGCTCCATACGATCCGTCCTCATCGCGGCCAGCTTGATACGGCCTACAACATCCGCAGCCTCCTGAAAAACTCTACCTACGTTACCCATCAGGGGGAACTGAAGGTTCAGGATCCGTACTCCCTCCGCTGCGTACCGCAGATCCACGGCGCCAGCAAGGATGCCCTGGGCTTTGTCAAAGAAAAGGTTGATATCGAAATCAACTCCGCTACGGATAACCCCATTGTCCTGCCTGATGGCGCAGTCATCTCCGGAGGCAACTTCCATGGTGAACCGATGGCCCTTCCTTTTGACTTCCTTGGTATTGGTCTTTCGGAAATTGCCAACGTTTCGGAACGTCGTTTGGAACGGACCATCAACAACTCCCTCAGTGGGTTCCCGTCCTTCCTCGTTGCTCATCCGGGCCTGAACTCCGGCTTCATGATCACCCAATATGCAGCCGCTGCCCTTGTCAGTGAAAACAAGGTTCTTGCCCATCCGGCATCGGTCGACTCCATCCCAAGCTGCGAAAATCAGGAAGATCTTGTTTCTATGGGCGCTGCGGCAGCCCGCAAAGCGGGAGAAATCTGCTTCAACGTCCGCCGCGTGATTGCAACGGAAATCCTCGCCGCCTGCCAAGCTATCGACCTGCGTGCTGGTGAAGGCTTCAAACTGGGTGATGGTACACAGGCTGCTTACGACACGGTTCGTAAGACCAATGCCTTCATCGCTTATGATAAGGATATTGAAATGTTCAAGGAACTCGAAAAGATTACGGACGTCGTCAAGCGTGGTGACATCCTTGAAGCCGTTGAAGATAAGGCAGACCTCAAGTTCTTCTGATCCATACTTTGAACCGGAGTTATCGGTTACACAAGAGCAGCGGCCTTGGGCGGCTGCTCTTGTTCATAAGGCGGAAAAGTACTTCCTTTTTGGACGGTTTTTCTGACGGTGAAGCGTTTTTCCGTCAAAAAACAGTCGGAAATATTTTTAAAATGATTTTCTTTGACTGTTCAAATTCGACGTTTTTTAGATGATGAATCGATAGAATAAGGTCGTAAACGAGATGGGGGAAAAGCCCCGTTCATCAGGATATCGTGTGAAAGAAGGAGTGGTTACGACATGAAAAATGCTGATATCGCAAAGGCAATGACAATCAAACTGGAATTCCCCAATGGACTTCCTCCGAAGAAACCTTTCCAGGAAGGCATCCGCAGAGCCCCTGACCGCGGCTTCCGCCTCAGCCCTGCCCAGACTGAACTGGCACTGAAAAATGCCCTGCGCTACATTCCTGAAGAATATCATGATGAACTCATCCCAGAGTTCCTCGAAGAATTGACGACTCGCGGCCGTATCTATGGCTATCGTTTCCGCCCGGAAGGCCGCATCTATGGCAAACCAATTGATGAATATAAAGGAAAATGCACGGAAGGCAAAGCTTTCCAGGTCATGATTGACAACAACTTGGACTTTGAAGTTGCCCTCTATCCGTATGAACTGGTCACCTATGGTGAAACAGGATCCGTCTGCCATGACTGGATGCAGTACCTTCTGATCAAACGCTACTTGGAAGAAATGACACAGGATCAGACCCTTGTCATGGAATCCGGTCATCCCCTGGGCCTCTTCCGTTCTAAACCGGAAGCTCCGCGTGTCATTATTTCCAACGGTATCATGGTTGGCGAATATGATAACCTCCATGATTGGGAAATCGCCGAAGAAATGGGCGTTGCCAACTATGGTCAGATGACTGCTGGCGGCTGGATGTATATTGGCCCTCAAGGGATTGTCCATGGGACCTTCAATACGATCCTCAACGCCGGACGTATGAAACTGGGGATTCCAGAAGATGGGGACCTGGGCGGCAAACTCTTTGTCACGAGCGGCTTGGGCGGTATGAGTGGCGCTCAGGGCAAGGCGGCTATCATTGCTAACTGCGCAGCCATCATTGCTGAAGTCGATGCATCCCGCATCAAGACCCGTCTTGATCAGGGCTGGATTACGGGAGTCTCTGATTCCATTCCGGAGGTCATCAAATTGGCTCAGGATGCAATGGCTAAAAAGGAAGGCAAAGCCTACGCTTATCATGGGAACATTGTCGACCTTCTTGAATATATCGCTGACCATGATGTCCATGTTGACCTTGTGTCCGACCAGACCAGCTGCCACAACGTATATGACGGCGGATACTGCCCGCAGGGCCTGACTTTTGAAGAACGTACGAAGATGCTTGCCGAAGATCCCAAGCATTTCCGTGAACTCGTTGATAAGACCCTCCATGCCCATTACAATGCACTGAAACGCATTACCAGCAAAGGAATCTATTTCTTTGACTATGGCAACTCTTTCATGAAAGCTGTCTTTGATTCCGGTGTAACGGAAATCTCCAAGAACGGCGTTGATGATAAGGACGGCTTCATTTGGCCGAGCTATGTCGAAGATATCATGGGACCGCAGCTCTTTGATTACGGCTATGGCCCGTTCCGTTGGGTCTGCCTGAGCGGCAAGCCGGAAGATCTGCATAAGACCGATATGGCTGCCATGAGCTGCATCGATCCGAACCGTCGCTATCAAGATCGCGATAACTACATCTGGATCCGCGACGCTGAAAAGAACAAGATGGTCGTTGGTACCCAGGCCCGTATCCTCTATCAGGATGAAATCGGCCGTGTCAATATTGCCCTCAAGTTCAATGAACTGGTCCGCAAAGGTGAAATCGGTCCTGTCATGATGGGACGTGACCATCACGACGTATCCGGTACGGACTCCCCGTTCCGTGAAACGAGCAACATCAAAGATGGCTCCAACGTTATGGCTGATATGGCCGTTCAAACTTATGCGGGTAACGCGGCCCGCGGCATGAGCCTTGTTGCCCTCCACAATGGCGGCGGCGTCGGGATTGGTAAAGCCATCAATGGCGGCTTCGGCCTTGTTCTTGACGGCAGCCACAGAGTTGATGAAATCATTCGCAGCGCACTGAGCTGGGATGTTATGAGCGGGGTTGCCCGCCGCAGTTGGGCCCGCAACGAACATGCTATGGAAACGGCTGTTGAATTCAATGGTACCCGCGCTGGGATTGGGCACCTGACGATTCCTTACTTGGCTGATGATAAGAAGGTCAAGGAGGCTGTTGCCAAGGTATATCCGACGGCTCATGTCATCAAAGATTGAGTTTCCCTTCAATTCCTCTTCAACTTCATCATTTTGGTCGGGAGATTGCTGCCTTAAGGCGGCAATCTCTTTGACGATATGATGGGGGAGTCTTCTCCCCCCCTCTGAAAAAGGAGCCCACTATGACGAAAAAAGTATTGATTCGCAATGCATCCCAAATTGTGACGCCCCAAGGCCATTCGGCCTGCTTTGGCAAGGCAATGGGTGATGTCAAGGTCTATGAAAATACTTCCATCTTTATCGAGGATGGAATCATCAAAGGAATTGGTGACCCAGCCCAATGGGAAAAGGAAGTTCCCCGGGAAAACCAGATCGATGCTGCTCACAAAGCGGTCCTCCCCGGATTTGTTGATTCCCATACCCACCTTGTTTTTGGCGGATATCGTCCAGATGAATTTCTCTGGCGTATGGGCGGGATGAGCTATATGGACATCATGAACCGCGGCGGCGGAATCATTAACACCATGAAAGCAACTCGGGAAGCGTCGGAAGCGGAACTTGCCGATCATGCCATGGACCATCTCAAGAAGATGCTCGCCATGGGTGTGACTACGGTCGAAGCCAAAAGCGGTTATGGGCAGGACTACGACACAGAAATCAAGCAGCTTCATGTGACGCGGAAGCTGAATGCTTCCCAGCCGATTGAATTGGTTTCTACCTTCCTTGGGGCCCATGCGGTCCCGCCTGAATATAAAGGGCGCAGCAAAGCGTTTCTGGATTTCCTCCTAAAGGAAGTCATGCCTGTTGTCAAAAAGGAAAACCTTGCCGAATTTTGCGATATTTTCTGTGAAGAAGGGGTTTTCTCCGTTGACGAAAGCCGTCAGTACCTTAAGAAAGCCCGGGAGATGGGGTTCAAGCTCAAGATCCACGCAGATGAGATCGTATCCCTTGGCGGTTCGGAACTTGCTGGTGAACTTAAAGCCACAAGTGCAGATCATCTCCTTCACGCGTCCGATGCAGGCATCAAGGCCAAGGCTGAAAATGGTGTCGTTTCGACCCTTTTGCCGACGACCGCGTTCTGCTTGCGTGAACCTTTTGCCCGGGCTCGGGAGATGATTGACGCGGGTTGTGCCGTGGCGCTTGCAACGGATTTCAACCCGGGAAGCGGCTTTACCTTCTCCGTACCGCTCATGCTTGGCCTGGCTGTGATCTATATGCATATGACGGCCGAGGAAGCCATTACGGCCCTTACTTTGAATGGGGCTGCTGCCGTAGGGAGAGCTGACCGGATTGGGTCCATTGAAGTCGGTAAACAGGCAGATCTGACGATTCTTCAATATCCTTCCTATAAGTTCCTCCCCTATCATACAGGCGTCAACATTGTAGAAAAAGTCATCAAGAAAGGTGAGCTCGTTCATACGGCTTCCGTTTAATCAAAGGAGGCTCCTGCTTTCGGGTGGGAGCTTCCTTTTTTGCCTTTTTGCGCGGCGCAAGGCTTTTGTATGCTGCTTCTCTAAAGACGTAAGGAAAAGCTTCGATCATCCAAACTGCAAATTGCGGAAACGGTAGGAAATAAGCCAACGTTACGACCGGATTCCTTTGTCATATCGGCGTTTTTATATTATAATGGAGGAGACTTTGAGTAATGACATCTGATGCGGATGCGTGCCGGATGATTGGAGGGAAAGGGATCATGGCGCATACTCTTGAGGCGCGTTTTTTAGGCGCACCAGTAATCAAAAAAGATGGGCAGGAAGTCTTTTTTCCGTACAATAAAGTGAATGCCCTCGTATATTATATTCTCGTCAAAGGAACGGTCATGCGTGATGAGCTGAGTGGAATCCTTTGGGGGGATAAATCCGATGCCATTGCTAGGAAAAATCTCCGCAATGCCATTTATGAAACGAAAAAGCTCTTGGGACCCAATGTCTTTGTCTCCCCACGGAAGGCGATTATCAAGGTCAATCCGGACATTGACTTTAAGGTGGACGTTACGGAATTTGAAAGGACCGGGCAACCAGCTGGACCTTTACCAAGGAAGTTTCCTCCAAGGTTTTTATGTGAAGGATTCCCCGGAATATGAATCCTGGTATCTTACGGAACGTGACCGTCTTGAAGGCTTTATCTGGACGTTCTTTTTCAAAAGCTCAAGGAAGCTGTTGCCATTGGCAACATGGCCAAAGTCACGCGCTACGGCCGGCAGCTCATTACCCATAACCCCTATGATGAAAGCATCTATATCCTCTTGCTGCGTACTTATTGTGAGCAGGGCAATATGCGGCAGGCGTTGGAGCTTTACGATGAGATGAAAAAACTCTTCCGTGAAGAACTCCAGAGCAGCGTACCGCCAGAAATTGAAACCATGATGAAGGAGGCTTCGGCAAAAGAAGCCAAGGGACATTCCACCTTGAGCAGCCTGGGACCGAATGTTTTGGGGCGGGAAAAAGAAACCCAGCTGCTTCGGAACCAACTGGATCGCTTTGTGAGGGCGGGGAAAACACAGCCATATTCCTTTATGGCAATGCGGGCAGCGGCAAGACCCTTGTGAAAGATGCGGCTTTGGATCAGCTGCCTCCGGAATTTGCTATCGTCCAGACCAATTGCTTTCAGCCGGAACGCAATATTCTCCTACGTCCGTGGACAAGCATCCTTGATGCGCTGCGCAGCCTGATCCCAAAGGAACATATTCGGGTCTCCACCATCGATCCCAACCGGATCTACAAACTTTTTCCACAGTTTGACGTGACGGATGGACATGAATCAGGTCTTGGCGAAATCAAGAAAATGCTGAAATTTGATGCCATTTTCCATACCTTTTATTCCCTTTTGGAAGAAGTGGCGGCTGCAAGACCGTTCGTGATTGTTTTTGAAGACCTGCAGTGGATGGATCCCTTCAGTCTGTCGCTTCTGACAAGCCTGATCCTTCATCAAAAATCCCATCGCTTCCTCTTTTTTCTCACGGCTCGCAGCAGTGAGGACAAGGACTTTCAGCAATTTGTCTCAACCGTTTCCATGTATGAAAAAGTGCACCGTGTGGAGCTTTTGCCCTTGACGAAGGACACGGTCAAGGCTGTCAGTGAAGCCTCCCAACCGGGCGTTCCCCTTACAGACGACATCATTAGTCAACTCCTTGCGGATTCGGAGGGCAATCTTTTTCTTCTCAAGGAATACCTTATGGCCTTGAAAACGACGGGGAGCCTCGACAACTTGACGGAAAATGTTCGAACCATTTTCCGCAATGGCTGTGCTGCTCTGTCCGATGAAGAGCGCAAGATTCTTGACTTCATCGCTCTTTTCTACGACGGCGCGCCGCTGGCCATGATTTCGGAATATATGCACCTCAATAACCTTCAGGTCCTGGAAAGCCTGGAAGTTCTGGAAAAAACAGGCTTTATCAAGGCCATTCCCCAACAGCCGGAAGTGCTCTATGAAATCATTCAGCAGAAACTGGCAAGTTATGTCAAACAGCAGATTTCACCGGAAAAATGGCGGATCCTTCATAGCTACGTGGCCGGACTTTGGGAAAAACGACTCACTCATTCCACTCAGGATATCCGGATCTATCGCCATCTGGAATATCACTATAAGGAGTCGGGGGAACTGGTGAACATGGGGCGCTATAAGCTCAAGACCCTCATGTATTACCTCAATTTCAGCAATGAACTGTTTCCTGTCCTTGACGTGACCGGCGGTGTGGAAGAAAGCCGGCTTGAAAGCTCTTCTTTGGAACTGCACCTGGATGAACTGGTGAGTGAAGTCGATGAGATGATGCACACCATCCATCGGACCTATGGGGAAACCAGTGAGGTCAAGGACCTTGATATGACTTACCTGCACCTTATGGGCCGCCATTATATCCGGACCGGTGAATATGAAAAAGGGGTCCGGAACATCTTGAGCCTTGTGGAGATTGCTTCCGAGGTGCGAAATCTCGATTATCTCCTTATGGGCTACAAGCAGATGATTTACTACGACATCCAGATTGGCAATACGGAAGAGATGCGGAACTATCTGGAACTTGCCCTCAATGTAGCCGATGAGTGCAACTATCATAAGGAAATGGGTATTCTCCTTCGTCTCAAAGGGCTTAACATGATCATGCAGGGGAATTTCTCTGAAGCGGAACGGCTCCTCAAGGAATCAATTTCCACTTTCATGGTGACCCAGAGCGTCCAGCGGCGGTATGCCCTGAATATTGCTGGTGCCTATAATTATTTGGGTGAAATCCGGCGCGGCATGGGCCGTTACCAAGAAGCCCTTGACTACTATGACAAGGCCATGGAATACGCACGGGACCAGGATGCCTACAGCTCTTGGGTTATCTTTTCCTGTAATGCCGGTGTCGTTTGTTATGCCATGGGTCGTTATGAGCAGGCTGAGAAATATTTTCGCCAGGCCTATGAACTCTTCCCCCGTTATAATTTCTGCTGGCGCCATCCAATCGTGGAAGCCTATCTGGCGCTGCTTTCCATGCGCAAGGAGCAGGAAAAGGAGGCTGAGTGCTTCCTAGATGATGCTGTGCAGAAACTCAGTAAGATGAATAATCCCCGGGAAGCGGGCTATGTCTATATGGCGATTGCCCTGATCAAGCATCAGTATCCCCAACGTTCCATCAGTATCCATTACCCGGGAAGTATGTCCAGCTATGCGACCAAAGCGCTGCAGGCCCTTGACTCCCATCGGGATGCTTGGGAACGGCAGCAGCTGGAAAGTCTGTTTTGTATTACACGACGTTCCTAACGCGATTTGATTGATCACCAAGAGGAGGAAAAAACATGATTACTTTGAAACAAGCAGTGGAAGTCCTGGATGCCCAAGTGGCCAGTGGGGAAAATCTCCTGAACCGGGAAGTAAAAATGGCCTGCGGCAGTGATATGATGAGTGATGTCCTGGCCTATGCCAAGAACAAGGCAGTGCTTTTGACGGGACTTCTCAATATCCAAGTTGTCCGTACGGCTGATGTCAGCGATATTGCTGCCATTATTTTTGTTCGTGACAAGCATCCTGAAAGCGATGTTCTCATGGCCGCCAAGAGAAAGGATATCCCCGTTCTTTACACGAAGTGCACCATGTTCGAAGCTTGTGGCCGTCTCTACAGTCTGGGACTGCGAGGCTGCACCGCGAAGGATGCGGAGAGTCGCTGACGTGGAAAAGGAATATCCTGTTGTAAAAGACGATTTCGAACGGGCCGGTGCGGCGTCAATTTCCATCAAGGAAATGCTCCAGCAGCTGGGGCTCTCGCCGGAACTTGTGCGCCGCGTTGCCATTGGAACCTACGAAGGGGAAATCAATTGTCTGATCCATGGCGGCGGGGGCAAGGTCCTTGCGGATTTTTCGCCGAAAGCCATTACTGTAAGGGTCATGCGACCATGGTCCGGGGATCCCGGATGTACAGAAGGCCATGCAGGAAGGCTGGTCCACGGCTTCGGAAGAAATCCGTGCAAGGGATTTGGGGCCGGCATGGGTCTTCCCAATATGAAGAAAGTATCCGATGCGTTTGAAATCCAGACAAAGGTAGGGGAAGGAACTACGGTCATCATGACCTTCCTTTGTCAGTAACGAGAAAGAAGGTGACCCTCTGTGGATCGTTCCTATTTGAATTCCGTTCGTGTCGAAGAGGACCGTTGCACCGGGTGTCTCCTCTGTGTCAAGAAATGCCTTGTCCAGGCCATCCGGGTCCGGGATGGCAAAGCGGTCATTATTTCCGACCGCTGCATTGACTGTGGGGAATGTATCCGCTGCTGTCCGACCCGAGCCATTGCCGCTTTGGTGGAACCTTTGGAGGAATTGAAAAGCTACAAGGTCAACATTGCTTTGGCAACACCGTCTTTCTATGCCCAGTTTGATGGAAACATTTCTGCATCCATCCTTTGGCAGGGACTCAAGGAAATTGGGTTTGACAGTGTTTTTGATGTGCCCCTTGCCGGGGACTATATCAGTGAGGAAATCGAAGCCTATCTTGATTCCTATGAAGGGTCCTATCCTGTGATTTCCTCTGCCTGTCCTGCTGTGCTCCGCCTGATTCAAACAAAATATCCGGAACTCATCTGTCACGTTGTTCCAGCCCTTGCACCGGCTGAAGCGGCCGCTATCTATGTACGGCGTGAAACCATGAAGCGCTTGAATCTGGTGCCGGAGGATGTAGGCATATGGTTCCTTTCTCCCTGTCCCGCGAAGGGCACGAATATCCATCAGTCGGTGGATGTAGCCCATACGGCCGTAACCGGCTCTTTTACACTGGCATCCCTTTATGGACCTCTTTCCGTTGTCATCAGTGAGATCCGGAAAGAAAAAAATGAACTGCCCCAAGCTCTCGTGGGAACCAGCTATGAACTGCTTTGGGGCACCGAGCGAGGAGAACTGCTTTCTACGGGATGCCGTCATGGACTCAGCGTGAGCGGACCGGAAGACGTGGATGAGGTCCTAAAGCAGATTACGTTGGGGAGTCTCACCGACGTTGAATACGTCAGCTGCTATATCTGTGACGGTGGCTGTGTCGGTGGGCCCAGTGTGGCCGTCAATAAATTTGTCGGGACAAAGAACCTTGAAAGACGGGCCATGCTGCGGCATGAACGGGAGCGGGAGGACCGCAGGGAAGCGATGCAGGCCGCCCGCATCTGTGAAAATTTCCCAAGGTCCAAGGACTTTATCAAGTCCCTCCAGGCAAAACCGGCTCCGCCCCTTGACCCTGATTTTGGGACGGCCATGGAAAAGATGGAGCGGCTGACGGCCCTTGCGGAACGGCTCCCCGGCCTTGACTGCGGAGCCTGCGGGGCGCCAACCTGCCGCATCTTTGCAGAGGATGTCATTCGGGGCTTTGCCAAGGAGGAAGACTGCATCATCCGGTCGCGCCAATCTCGAAAGAAATGACGACTGGGGTGTCAACTCATATTGAAGGCAAAACTGAGAAAACTTATGGGCTGAAGGGAAAGAGAATGAGAACCCATGCGGGCTTGAAAAACGTGTGGGAAAAAATGCGCTTCCCCTTTGCTTGCAAGTTGTCAGAAATCTTGCTATCATCTACAATGCAGTGCCTTGAACGAAAACCGTTACATTGCCTTTCTTGGATATATAAGAAAAATCCCATGGGGGGGCAAGCTTTTTCCTATAGGCTATTTGGTGAAAACAACTAGTCAGTTTTTGCAATTTATGTTACAATGACTCTGTTTTAAATATTTAGTAAATTAATGAATTTTTAGATTTTCGATACAGATCCATAAGGGGGTATCGCATTTGACTACTAGAGAAAAAATCGATGATATGCTGCAGCGCTACGAAACAATAGAAGCTGGCGGCGGTGCCAAAAGAGTTGCCAAACAGCACGATTCCGGAAAGATGACGGCTCGTGAACGCATCAATTCTTTTTTGGACCAAGGCAGTTTTGTAGAGCTTGATAAATTTGTGGAACATCGTTGCTCCAATTTCGGCCAGGAAAAGAAATACTTGCCTGGTGATGGGGTTGTAACTGGCTATGGTACGGTCAATGGTCGTACAGTCTTTGTCTTTGCACAGGACTTTACCGTCGAAGGCGGTAGCCTGGGTGAGATGCATGCCAATAAGATTGCCAAGGTTCAGGCCATGGCCTTAAAAACGGGTGCACCCATCATTGGCATGGCGGATTCCGGTGGGGCCCGGATTCAAGAAGCTACGGATGCCCTTGCTGGCTTTGGGAAGATGTTCAAGCAGAACACCCTTTCTTCCGGTGTGATTCCGCAGATTTCGGCCATCATGGGCCCTTGTGCCGGCGGTGCTGTTTACAGCCCGGCCCTGACAGACTTCATTTACATGGTGAAAAAGAGCTCCAAGATGTTCATTACCGGTCCGGAAGTCGTCAAATCCGTAACCGGCGAGGATGTTGGTCAGGAGGACCTGGGTGGAACCTTCACGCACAGCACCCGCTCCGGCGTGGCTGATTTTGCGGCGGAAAACGATGCGGACTGCTTGGAACAGATCCGGTATCTTTTAAGCTTCCTGCCTTCGAACAACCGGGAAAAGCCGCCGGTCTATGATACAGGTGACAGCGCGTTCCGCATGGATGAATCACTCAATACCATCATTCCTGATGGGTCCCATATGCCGTACGACATGTATAAGATCATTCGCAGTATCGTCGATAACGGTGAATATGTGGAACCGCATCGTATGTATGCCCGCAATATCATTACCTGTTTGGCCCGCTTGGACGGAAGTACGGTCGGCATCATTGCCAATCAGCCGCGTATCATGGCTGGCTGTCTTGATATCAATGCTTCCGATAAGGCGGCCCGCTTCATTCGCTTCTGCGATTCCTTCGGGATTCCCCTCATCAACATTGTTGATGTACCGGGCTTCCTGCCGGGAACAGATCAAGAATACGGCGGCATCATCCGTCACGGGGCCAAGATGCTGTATGCTTACTGTGAAGCCACGGTTCCCAAGATTACTCTTGTGACCCGCAAAGCTTATGGTGGGGCCTACCTTGCCATGTGCGCCCAAGATCTTGGCGCCGACCACGTCATTGCTTGGCCGACAGCCGAGATTGCCGTTATGGGTCCTCAGGGAGCTGCTAAGATTATTTTCCGTCATGAGGAAGATGTCGAAGCAAAGACGGAGGAATACATCGAGAACTTTGCAACACCTTACTATGCGGCTAAACACGGGATGGTCGAAATGGTCATTGAACCGAAGACGACCCGTCCGACCTTGATCAAAGCGCTGCGTATGTTAAATCCAAGCAGGAAGACCGGCCAAAGAAAAAACACGGTAATATTCCTCTGTGATTTTCGATATAAACCATTACCTACGAAAAGGAAAGAGAGGTGAACATTCATGACAGAGAATCCTGCTCTTGCGTCATCACGATGACCATCGTATTTGGTGTGTTGAT
>ENA-OQBV01001243-OQBV01001243.1-human-gut-metagenome-genome-assembly--contig:-NODE-1243-length-12961-cov-3.528362_pt1 | contig 12961 bp, 11 predicted proteins | sample MGYA00242750_ERZ504559 | MGnify/ENA primary metagenome ERZ504559 (study PRJEB26092, sample SAMD00036230) | human gut metagenome | host: Homo sapiens | study: EMG produced TPA metagenomics assembly of...
ATGTTATTATAAGTTAATGTAGGTGCATCAACTGTAGTTTCTCTTATTTCACCATATGGAACTAATCCAAGTTTTATAAGTGCTTGGAATCCGTTACATATCCCTAGCATTAATCCATCTTGCTTAGTTAAGAATTCATTAACAGCTTCAGCGACTTTAGGATTTCTAAATACTGTGGCCATAAACTTAGCTGAACCATCTGGCTCATCACCTGCACTGAACCCTCCTGGTAACATTATTATTTGTGACTTACGTATTTGTTTAACTATAGTTTCTATAGAGTCTTCTATATCTTTATATGTTAAGTTCTTAAATACTTCTATATTTGTGTTTGCTCCTGCTTTTTCAAAAGCTCTTTGTAAGTCGTATTCACAGTTTGTTCCAGGGAACGTTGGTATGAATACTCTTGGTTTTGCTATAGTTATAGATGATTTTTTAGCTTCACCTTGAGATATAAAGTTTATAGTCTCTATCTTTTCTTTTATATCTACTGACTTAGTTGGGAATATAGGCTCTAGTGTTTCACAATGAGCATTATATAATTCTTCTAATGATATTTCTTCATTTTCTATTATTATACTTTGTTCTTCTGTTGTAGACCCTAGTACTATATAGTTATATCCATCTAATAAACTTAAATCTTCACTTGCTAATTCAAGTACTATATTTCCATAGTTCGGTTTAAATAAATCTTCTACACCTTCATTAAACTTAAATCCTATTCTATTACCAAATGCCATTTTACTTATAGCTTCCCCTATACCACCAAATCCAAGTGCATATGTTGATAATACCTGTTTATTGTGTATAAGTTCTGTTACTTTATCTAGGTTTTTCTTTAACATTTCAAAGTCAACTACATCATTTTCTAATCTATCTGTTGATAACATTACAACTTGTGAATTAGTTTTCTTGAATTCTTGTGATACTACATATTCTGCATCCACAGTATCCACAGCAAATGATACTAATGTTGGTGGTACATCTATATCTTTAAATGTTCCTGACATACTGTCTTTTCCACCTATTGCAGGTATACCAAGTCTATTTTGAGCATAATATGCACCTAAAAGTGCTGCAAATGGTTTACCCCATTTTGTAGGGTTATCCCCAAGTTTTTCGAAATACTCTTGTAAAGTAAGTCTTATCGAATCATATTTACCCCCAATAGCCACAGCTTTACACACAGATTCAACTACTGCATATAATGCACCGTGGAATGGGCTCCATTTTCCTATTTTAGGGTTATATCCATATGTCATTATTGTTGAAGTATTAGTTTCTCCACCAAGTACTGGTATTTTTGCTACCATACCTTGAGCTTCTGTTGCTTGATACTTACCACCAAATGGCATAAGTACAGTATTTGAACCTATTGTATTATCAAATCTTTCTACTAATCCTTTTTTAGAACAAACATTTAAGTCTGATAATACTTCCATAAATTTATCTTTTATATCTTCTTCTATAGCTAATTCACTTTCTCTTTCTTTTAACTCACTTTTAAAGAATGTGCTTTCTTCGTTAACTTTATCAACATGAACTTTAGTAGTTTGTTTAACTCCATTTGTTTCTATGAAATCTCTACTCATATTAACTATTGCTTTACCATTCCAGAACATTCTCATATATCCAGTATCAGTTACTGTAGCTACATGAGTTGCTTCTAAGTTTTCTTGTCTTGCTAAGTCTATGAATTTATCTTTATTAGAAGCATCTATAACAACTGCCATACGTTCTTGTGATTCTGATATAGCTATTTCAGTTCCATCAAGTCCATCATACTTTTTAGGAACTAAGTCTAAGTTTATATCTAAACTATCTGCAACTTCTCCTATAGCAACACATACTCCACCTGCTCCGAAGTCATTACATCTTTTTATCATTTGTGCTACTTCTTTATTTCTGAAGAATCTTTGTATCTTTCTCTCATTTGGTGCATCTCCTTTTTGAACTTCTGCACTACAAGTAAGTATTGATTCTTCGCTATGTTCTTTAGATGAACCTGTAGCTCCTCCACATCCATCTCTTCCTGTTTTTCCTCCAAGAAGTATAACTATGTCACCATTTTGTGGAACTTCTCTTACTACATTTTCTTTAGGAGCTGCAGCTATTACTGCACCGATTTCCATTCTCTTTGCAACGAAGTCTTCATCATAAACTTCTGCAACTTGACCAGTTGTAAGTCCTATTTGGTTACCATATGAACTATATCCATGAGCAGCCTCAGTAGTTATTTTTCTTTGCATAAGCTTACCTGGCAATGTATCTTCTAAAGTTGTTCTTGGATCTGCACTTCCTGTTACTCTCATTGCTTGATATACATAACTTCTTCCTGATAATGGGTCTCTTATTGCTCCACCTAAACAAGTTGCAGCTCCACCAAATGGTTCTATTTCTGTTGGATGGTTGTGCGTTTCATTTTTGAACATTACTAAATATGGCTCTACTTTTCCATCTATTTCAACATCAACATTTATACTACAAGCATTTATTTCTTCACTTACATCTAAATCTTCTAATTTACCTTGCTTTCTTAATTCTTTCATAGCTATAGTTGCTATATCCATTAAGCATATATCTTTTTGTCTATCTACATAAACATTTTTTCTTGATTCAAGATACATATCATAAGCTTCTTTTATTATATCTGTGTACTTACCACTTTCTATTTTTACATCTTCTATTTCAGTCATGAATGTCGTATGTCTACAGTGATCTGACCAATAAGTATCTAATACTTTTATCTCTGTTATTGTAGGGTTTCTCTTTTCAGTATTTTTAAAATATCCTTGAACATGAGCTAAATCCCCTAATGTCATAGCAAGTCCGTTATTCTTTAAAAATACTTTTAACCCTTCTTCATTTAAATCTATAAATCCATCTAATATTTCTACTTCTGTAGGCACTTCTGTTTCCATCTTTAAACTTTCTGGTTTTTCTAAAGAAGCTTCTCTACTATCAACTGGATTTATTATATAATCTTTTATTTTATCAAACTGTTCATCTGTTATATTTCCTGTTAATATATATAATTTAGCAGTATTTATTTCTGGTCTATTACCTTCATTTACTATTTGTATACATTGAGCTGCCCAATCTCCTCTTTGATCATATTGACCTGGAAGATATTCTATAGCAAATACTCTTTCCCCTTCATTAAACTCTAGTGTTTCATGATAAACAATATCTAAGTTAGGCTCTGAAAATATTGTTTTTGCTGCATTTTCATATACTTCCCCATATATTCCTTCTATGTCATATCTATTTAAAATTCTTACGTTTTCTATAGTATCTATGTGTAAACTTTCTATTAAATCCTTTTTTAAAGCTTTAGCTTCAAGGTCAAATCCTTGTCTTTTTTTCAACTAATATTCTTCTAACACTTGACTCTAAACTTATAGTACTTAACATATCTTTTCTCCCTTTTTATATAATTAAAATGACAATACTAACTAGGTAGCTCGTTAACACATTGCTCAAATATATGATTTAAACAACCTGGTAACGAGTCACTTATTATAAGTCAGATTTTATGACTTAAATTTTATTATTTAAGCCATAAAATCTATTTTTTAATTAAATCCCTAACTATTTTATCTAATTTTAAGATTTATACTTAAAAAGATATTTCTTCACAAAACTTAATCCCTATATCAGTTCTATAATGCATTCCTTCAAAGTTTATTTTCTCTATATTTTTAATATACCTTTTAGCAGCTTCTTCTACACTGCCTGCACTTGTTGTTATTCCTATAACTCTACCACCATTAGTAACTAAGTTTCCGTCTAACATCTTAGTTCCACTATGAAATACAACTATATCTTCATCTAAATCTTCAAGGCCAGTTATCACTTTACCTTTTTCATAATCTTCTGGGTATCCACCTGATGTAAGCATTACACAAACAGCTTCTTCTTTTTTATAATTAATTTCTATATCTTTTAATTTATTATCTAATATAGCTTCCATTATTTTATGTAAGTCAGTTTCTAATCTGAATAAAACAGATTGAGTTTCAGGATCTCCAAATCTTACATTATATTCAAGTACCTTTGGACCATCTTCAGTTATCATAAGTCCTATAAATAATACTCCTTTATAATTTAAATTATCTTTTTTGAAACCTTGTAAAGTTCTATTTAATACTTTCTCACTTATTTCTTTAGACAACTCATCTGTATAGATTTCACTTGGAGAAAAAGTACCCATTCCTCCTGTATTTGGACCTTTTTCAAAGTTGTATACTTTTTTGTGATCTTTAGCACTTACCATAGGAACTATTGTATCGTTATCTACAAATGCTAATATAGAAGTTTCAATACCTGATAAAAACTCTTCTATTACTACTTTATCCCCCGCACTTCCAAACTTTTTATCACTCATCATTTCCTTTAAAGTATTTATAGCATCTTCTCTATTTTCTGGTATTACAACACCTTTTCCAGCTGCCAACCCATCAGCTTTTATGACCACTGGATATCCAAAACTATCGATTTCGCTTATAGCTTCATCTAAATTTGTATATTCTTTATATTTAGCAGTTGGTATATTATGTCTTATCATAAAGTCTTTAGAAAATGATTTACTTCCCTCAAATGTAGAACATTCTTTGTTTGGTCCAAATATTTTAAGACCTTCTTTTTCAAATTCATCTACTATACCATTTACAAGGGGAACCTCTGGTCCAACTACAGTTAAGTCTATATTATTTTCTTTTGCAAACTTTACTAAATTTTCTATATCACTGTCACTTATATTTACACATTGCGCAACTTTTGCTATCCCTGCATTACCTGGAGCACAATAGATTTTTTCAACATTATTTTCTTTACTTAATTTCCAAGCTATGGCATGTTCCCTTCCACCACCGCCTACAATTAATATTTTCATAATTTACCCCCTAGTGTTTAAAGTGTCTTGTTCCTGTAAACACCATTGTCATTTCATATTTGTCACAAGCATCTATTGAATCTTGGTCTTTTATTGAACCACCTGGTTGAACTACCGCACTTATTCCATATTCATTAGCTAATGTTACACAATCATCAAATGGGAAGAATGCATCTGAAGCAACCACTGCACCTTTGAAATCTTTATCTTTGTTATTTTCTAAGGCATTTTTAAGTGCCCATATTCTTGATGTTTGACCACATCCTGATGCTAAAGTTTGACCATCTTTAACTATAACTATGGCATTTGATTTCATGTTTTTAACTATTTTCATACCAAATTCCATATCTTTAAGTTGCTCTTTAGAAGGTTTCACTTTTGTTACTGTTTCATACTTATCAGCTAATACATTATTTTTATCTTGTATTAATAACTTACCATCTAAATACTTCATATCGTATGGTTGTAAACTCTCTTCTATTTTAGCTAATTTTAATACCCTTAAGTTTTTCTTTTGTCTTAAAACATCTAAAGCTTCTTCTGTAAAATCATAAGCTACTACTATTTCTAGGAATATTTCATTTAACTTCTTAGCAGTTTCAACATCTACTGTTGAAGTTATCCCTACTATTCCACCAAATATTGAAACTGTATCAGCTTCATAACATTTTGTATAAGCTTCTAAAGCATTAGCTCCAATTCCTACTCCACATGGATTGGTATGTTTTATAGCTACTGAAACAACTTCTTCACTATCTTTAAATTCTCTCATAACTTCTAAGCATCCATGTAAATCATTTATATTATTAAAAGAAAGTTCTTTTCCGTTTAATTGTTCATAATTTAATATTGGATTTTTCGCATTTGGTTGGCTATATAAAATACCTGCTTGATGTGGATTTTCTCCATATCTTAAAGTTTGTTCCTTTTGGAAAGTTAAATTAAGTATTTCTGAGTACTTATCACCTACTTCATTAGCAAAATAAGTAGATATAAGAGCATCATATCTTGCTGTAGTTGAGAATGCCTTATAAGCTAGCCTTTTTCTATCTTCTAAAGTTAACTCATTATTTTTTAGTTTTTCTATTATAGTGTCATAATCAGCTACATCAACTATTATTGTTACATCTTTATAGTTTTTAGCAGCAGAACGTATCATAGATGGTCCACCTATATCTATGTTTTCTATCATTTCTTCATGGCTTTTTCCAGCTTTTAAAGTTCCTTCAAAATCATATAAGTTAACTACTACTAAATCTATAGAACCTATATTGTATTCATTTACAGTATCCACATGAGATTTTTCATCTCTTTTATAAAGTATTCCACCATGTATATATGGATTTAATGTCTTAACTCTTCCGTCTAGCATTTCTGGGAATTTTGTAACTTCGTCAATTGTTATTGCATTTACCCCATTCTCTTTTAGTATCTTAAATGTATTACCAGTAGATATAACTTCATATCCTAGATTGTTTAATTCTCTAGCAAATTCAACTACTCCACTTTTATCTGTCACACTTATTAATGCTCTTTTACTCATTTATAAACACTCTCCTACCCTGAATACTTAATTTATTTTCACAGAACAATCTTATACTTTCTTTTAAAATTCTATGTTCAACTTCTAAAACTCTTTTTGCAAGAGACTTTGCATCATCATCTTGTTCTACATTTACAGCTTCTTGCATTATTATTGCTCCAGTATCTGCTCCCTCATCTACAAAATGTACTGTAGCTCCAGTTACCTTCGCACCATAATCTATAACACCTTGGTGTACCTTTTCACCGTAATACCCCTTTCCACAGAAAGAAGGTATTAACGATGGATGAATATTTATTATTTTATTTCTAAATTCATCTACAAATTTAGGAGTTATTATTTTTAAATACCCTGCTAAAACTATTAAATCTATGTTATTTTCTTTTAATAGCTCTATTATTTTATCTTCATCAGTTTCATAAACTGCTTTAATTTTGCTTAGTCTAGCCCTTTCTAAACCATAGGCATTTTCTTTATTTGAAATAACAAGCTTTACTGTACCATTTATTCCACCTGATTTTGTTTCATCTATAATAGCTTGTAAATTTGTACCTCCACCAGATATTAAAACTCCAATGTTTAACATAAATTTACTCCTTCATGAGTATCAACAACTTCACCTATTATATAAGCTCTATCTTTCATTAATTCAGTATATTTTGCATCTACATGTATTTCTTCTTCTCTATTATTTATAAAATTAACTACTTCTTCAGCTTTATCTTTTTCAACTACCATAACTAATCCGATTCCCATATTAAAACTCTTATGTAGTTCTCTTTCATCTATAGCATTGAAGCTTTCTATTACTTTAAATATTGCTGGCTTTTCCCAAGAATTTTTATTTATATCTATTCCTAAACCTTTAGGTATAACTCTTGGTATATTTTCTATAACTCCACCACCAGTTATATGAGCTATCGATTTTATATCATATCGTTTTAATAAATCTAATACTAACTTAACGTATATTTTTGTTGGAGTTAATAAAGCTTCTCCTAAAGTCATTCCTAATCTTCTATATATTGATCTAGGTTATAGTTATATGTATCTAAGAATATTTTTCTTATGAAAAGGAGTATCCGTTACTGTGTACCCCATTGATGATATCCCTATTAAAATCATCCCCTGATTTAACATTTTGACCTGAAACTATCTTCGCCTTATCTGCTATACCAACAGAAAATCCTGCTAAATCATAATCATCTTCAGCATACATTCCTGGCATCTCAGCAGTTTCTCCACCTATTAACGCACATCCTGCCATTTTACATCCATCTACTATACCACCAACTATTTGATCTATATTTTCTGCAACTAGTTTTTCCAGTAGCGATATAATCTAAAAAGAATAATGGTTTAGCGCCTTGACATATTAAATCATTGACACACATTGCAACTAAATCTATCCCTACTGTATCATGTTTATCCATCATTTGAGCTAATCTTAATTTAGTACCAACTCCATCAGTAGAAGAAAGTAAAACTGGTTCTTCCATGCCTACAAATTCCTTTAGGCTATATAGTCCACTAAAGTTTCCTAAATCACCTATTACATTATTATCATAAGTAGATTTTATTTTCCCTTTTATAAGATCTACTGCTCTGTTTCCCTCGTCTATATCTACACCTGATTGTTTGTATGTTAACATGAAAGTAGTTCCTCCCTATCTAATTTCTTAACTGGATAATCTCCATCAAAGCAAGCTTTGCAAAAAGTAGCTTTATTTTCTGTAGCTTCTATCATTAAATCTATATCTAAGAATTTTAAAGAATCACACCCTATATATTCTCTAATATACTCTACATCATTACCTGAAGCTATTAGGTTTGAGCGATGCGGTGTATCTATACCATAGTAACAAGAGTACTGTACTGGAGGAGATGTTATTCTTAAGTGAATTTCACTAGCACCTGCATCTCTAAGTGATTTTACTATTAGTTTAGAAGTTGTTCCTCTAACTACAGAATCATCGACTAAAACTATAGATTTACCTTTTACTACATTTGATAATGGATTTAATTTTATCTTAACCCCTATTTCTCTTTCTTCTTGAGTAGGTTTTATAAATGTTCTACCTACATATCTATTTTTAACTAGGCCTTCACTTAAAGGAAGTTTACTTTCATTAGAATAACCTACTGCTCCTGCCCATCCTGAATCAGGAACTGGTACTACTATATCAGCTTTTATATCCTCATCTTTAGCTAATACTTCTCCACATTTAACTCTAAAGTCATATGCATTTACATTATCTATAGTTGCATCATTTCTTGCAAAGTAAATATGTTCAAATATACAACTTTTCTTAACTGGTTTATAATTTTCAGAGTAGAAATAAGATTTAAGCTTACCATCTTTTGCAACTATTATTTCACCAGGTTCAACATCTCTTATTACTTCTCCACCAAGTATATCTATTGCACAATTTTCTGAAGCAAATATATACTCATCACCTTTTTTACCTAATACTAAAGGTCTAAATCCATGTGGATCTCTAACTGCTACTAACTCATCTTCTCCCATTATTACAAGAGAGTATGCTCCCTTTATATAGTCCATAGTTATTTTTATACTTTCTACTATATCTCCCTTATAGTATCTAGCTAATATATATAAAATCACTTCTGTGTCAGAATTTGCTTGAAACATATATCCATCTTCTTCTAACATATCTCTTAAGTAATTTGCATTTACTAGATTTCCGTTATGAGCTAGGGCTAATTCTCTTTTTTCTACATCTTCCAACAAGCGGTTGACAGTTTGCTAAATGGCTTCCTCCAGCTGTTGAATATCTAACATGCCCTATACCTATATTTCCTTTTAAGTTTGCTAGCTCACTTTTCTTTAAATACATCTCCAACTAAGCCCATATCTTTTTTTATAATTTATATTGTCACCATTAGTATATTGCCATTCCACAACTTTCTTGGCCTCTATGTTGAATTGAATATAAATGAGTAATAATAATTCTTTAGCTATATCTTTATTTGAATAAATCCCTACTATACCACACATAAAATGTCCTCCTAGTTACTCATTCTAGCAAGAACTTCTTCATAACCTTGTACTAAATCTCCAAGATTTCTTCTGAATCTGTCTTTATCTAATTTTTCATTTGTGTCTACATCCCAAAGTCTACAAGTATCAGGAGATACCTCATCCGCTAATATTATATTTCCTTCACTATCTTTCCCAAACTCTAATTTAAAGTCTACTAACTTTAAGTTCATTTTTAAGAAAAATTCCTTCATAATTTCATTTATTTTTAAGGCTTCATTTCTTAGGAATTGTAATTCTTCTCTAGTAGCTAATTTCATTGCTACAGCATGGTCATCATTTAACATAGGATCTCCGTATGCATCATTTTTGTATGATAATTCGAATATTGGCTCATCTAAAACTATACCTTCTTCTACCCCATATCTCTTGCAGAATGATCCTGCTGTTATATTTCTTACTATTACTTCAAGTGGTAGTATTTCAACCTTCTTAACTAACATTTCTCTTTCTGATATTTTCTTTACGAAGTGCGTTTTGATTTGTTCCTCGTGTAACATTTCAAATATTATTGTAGAAATTTTATTATTTAAAATACCCTTTGATGATATTTGAGCTTTTTTCTCCCCATTGAATGCAGTTGCATCATCTTTAAAATAAACTATAAACTCATTTTCACTTTCTGTAGAATATACTTTTTTTGCCTTTCCTTCATATAATAACATAATAAATTACCCCCTTAAGTTTTTATCATCTTCTAGTACTTTTTCTTCCATTTCTTTTCTATATAAAACTAAATCTTCTTTTACTTTTGGATATTTAATACTTATAATTTGAAGTGCCATTAATGCTGCATTTATACCTGAATCTATTGTTACTGTTGCTACAGGTATACCTGGCGGCATTTGAACTATTGATAAAAGTGAATCTAAACCATCCATTGTCGATGATTTTATTGGTAAGCCTACTACTGGTATTAATGTGTGAGAAGCTATTACTCCAGGTAAATGTGCTGCTTTTCCTGCCGCTCCTATTATTACGTCTGTATCATTTTCTATTTCTTCTAAAAATGATACTAATTGCTTTGGTGTTCTATGTGCTGACAATGCTCTTACAGAAACTTCTACACCAAATCTTTCTAATAACTTTATCCCCTCTTCTAATTTAGGATAATCTGACTTTGACCCCATTATTACAGCTACTTTCATGTTTACCCCTCCATAAATATGATGTGTCATTCATTTTTTGTTGAAACCATTCGAATATTATTAAGTATTAATATTTTTAATATTCTTTATATTCCGTAATATTATATTTATATTTTTATTATATATTTCATAAATTATCAAGTATTTTACGAACTTTAACTTTAAAAATTTTATTAATAATTCGTATATTATTATTAATTTTAAAAATTAAAAAGCCTAGCACTTTTTAGTGCTAGGCTAGTTTATTATTTTAAGAATACAAATTTTAATATAAATAATATTGAAAGTAATATTAACGATAAGTTTACTTCACTCTTCTTATTAGTAGCTAATTTTAAAACTGTGAAAGATATTATACCAAATATTATTCCATCAGCTATACTATAAGCAAGTGGCATCATAGCAAATGTTAAAAATGCTGGTATTGCATTTGTGAAATCGTTAAAATCTATCTTTGTAAGCGAACTTGCCATCATAACTCCTACTAATATAAGAACTGGCGCTGTTGCTTGTGTTGGTATTGATGTAAATATTGGTGCAAAGAATAATGCAAGTAAGAACATTACTCCTGTTGTTATTGATGTTAGTCCTGTTCTTCCACCTTCACCTATTCCTGATGCACTTTCAACATATGCAGTTACTGTAGATGTCCCAATTAAAGCTCCTATTGTAGTTCCTATAGCATCTGCAAATAATGCTTGCTTAGCTTTTGGAAGCTTACCATTTTCATCTAACATATCTCCTTTTGAAGCAACTCCTACTAAACATCCTACTGTATCAAATAAATCAACGAATAAGAATGTAAATACAACCACAACCATATCAAAGCTAAATATTTGATCCATTGGAACTGATAAAGCTTGCATAAATATCGGCTTTATTGATGGAACAGCTGATACTATTGCATTTGGTATTTGTACAAGTCCTGCTACCATACCTATTGCTGATACAACTACCATAGCTAAAAGGAATGCTCCTTTAACATTTTTAGCTAATAATATCCCAGCTAGTATTAAACCAAATAAAGTTAATAATACTAATGGATCTGTTAAGTTTCCTAATTGAAGTATTGTAGCTCCGTTAACTACTATACCTGCATTAGCTAATCCTATAAATGCTATAAATAATCCTATTCCAGCTGTAACCGCATGTTTTAATACAGGTGGTATACAGTCTATTATTTTTTCTCTAACGTTTGTTATTGTAAGTAATATAAATATAATTCCTTCTATTAATACTGCACATAAAGCAAATTGCCAACTATATCCCATTCCTAGAACTACTGTATATGCAAAGAATGCATTAAGTCCCATTCCCGGAGCTAAAGCTATTGGATAATTTGCTAAAAGTCCCATTGCACAACTTCCTATAAATGCTGCTATTGCTGTTGCAGCAAATACCGCACCCTTATCCATACCTGTTTCTGAAAGTATGTTAGCATTTACAACTAGTATATATGCCATTGTCATAAATGTTGTTATTCCTGCTATTACTTCTGTTTTTACAGAAGTGTTATTCTCTGATAATTTAAAAGTTTTATCTAACCAACTTTTTTTATTTTCTTGAATTGCCTGCATTTTTACCTCCGTCCAATTTATAGTTCGTTTGTTAACTAATCTTACATTAGTAATTATATTATATAGTTCTATTTTTTGCAAGTATTTTATTGTTTTTTCACCTTATAGTTCGTAATTATAATTTATTTTTTATATTTTTCATCATTTTATTAACTTTATCACTTATTATCATCTAAAAATACGAATTATAAATTAAAATATGTTTTTAGACATTTAACGATATTACTATTATCTTTTAATACTTAAATAATGACATCAAAACTTTATAAAACCTGAATTGTATAATTAAATCAGACAAATATATAAACAAAAAAAGACACTTATGATATACTTAGTTAACCTACTAAAATCAACAAAAGGAGTACCAAAAATGTCTTTTAATCATATTAACATAAATCAGCTAACAAATCTAGAAGCAAATTACTATTTAGGCGTGAAAGCAAGAGCTTGCGCTCAAAGAATGAAAATTGGAAAAGATAAAGTTTACAGATATTACAAGCTATTTATGCAAGGACTTACTGTTCAAGAAATATATAATCAATACCTAATAAATAAATCTAGATGTGGAAGAAAGCCCATTGTATTAAGCAAAGAAAAATTAGATGATATCAATAATAAGCTAGAAAATGATTGGTCTTTAGATGCTATCGCAGGAAGAGATAAAATAGATGGAAAAGATGAAAAAATATCAACAAAAACATTATACAAATTAGCAAAACAAGGTGTAATAGATATAAA
>ENA-OQBV01001246-OQBV01001246.1-human-gut-metagenome-genome-assembly--contig:-NODE-1246-length-12926-cov-2.526604_pt1 | contig 12926 bp, 12 predicted proteins | sample MGYA00242750_ERZ504559 | MGnify/ENA primary metagenome ERZ504559 (study PRJEB26092, sample SAMD00036230) | human gut metagenome | host: Homo sapiens | study: EMG produced TPA metagenomics assembly of...
GCTAGACAGGGCGCGGCGGCGATTGAAGCGGAAGCAAAGCAAAAAGCGGAAGCGGAAAAGAGCCGTATCCTCGGGAAAGCAAAGGAATCCGCAGCGGAGATTGAAGCAAAGGCCCAGGCAGATGCCAAGGAAGCGGCCGGCCGTCTCATGCTGATTGCTGACCTCAAGAGCCGCAAGGACAGCCTTGCCGCTCAGCGGGCCGTTATCCAGGAGGCCTTTGACCAAGCAGCGCTCCGCTTGTCCCAGCTTCCCCAAGAAACCTGGGAAAAGCTGATCCTTGCCATCGTCACCCAAAGTGATGTGGAAGGGACGGAAACGCTGGTTGTACCCGCTAAGGACCGCGCAGTCTATGAAAATGGTTTTCTTTCCAAGATCAACAAGACCCTTGTGGACCAGGGAAAGAAAGGTGAAATGACCTTGGACAGCGAGACGGCTTCCTTCAAGGAAGGGATCCTCATCCGAGGGAAGGATTGTGACTACGATGGCTCTTTCGCCACGCTCCTGAGAGATGTACGCAGCGAGGAGGAATATCGCGTAGCAGGGATCCTGTTTGACGCGGAGGTGAAGTAACATGGCCCAGCCCAGTTTTGAATTTGCCCTGGGCCGGATCAGCGTCCTTTCCACGCATTTGTTATCGGCGTCCCAGCTTCGCCGCATTGCCGAAGCCGGTTCCACTAAGGAAGCACAGAAACTGCTTTTGGAAACCGGTTACGGTGAAAATGCGGCAACGGAGCAGGAACTGGCCACGGGCGAGATCGATCTCATCATCCGCGGTCAGCTTCAGCTGACGAGGAAACGAATTAAGGAACTGACGCCCGATCCGGAACTGACAGGACTTTTTCTCCTGCCCGTCGATACCCATAATATCAAGGCCCTTTTGAAGGCCCGCCTTTTGGGGACAAGTGCCGACGAGATCCTTCGTGATGGAGGAAACTTCCCCCTTGATACGCTAAAGGATATGATCCAGACCAAGTATTACGAGGACATGCCCCCAGTCTACCGCGATACACTGAATGAAATCGAGTCGGAACTCGGCCGTGAGGCCGATCCCCTTGTTTTCAGCGCTATGGTGGATGGGGCGATGTTCCGCCATGCCAAGGCAATCATGGACGCAAAGCACGAAAAAGGATTCATTCGAGCATATTTCTCCCTGTGGGCCGATTTCCAAAATACACTGAGCCTGATCCGGGCCCAGAATCTCCATTGGGAGCTCAGTCAGCTCCGCCTCGTCCTCGTCGACGCCGGCGAGATTCCCCGGACTGTCTTTGAAGAATGCCTTGATACGCCGCCTGAACAGCTTGGGGCGCGCCTCAATCAGGGCGCCCATGGTGCGGATCTCGTCCAGGCTATCAACGAATTTGCCCAGACCGGAGACCTCGGCATCATTGCCCGCCGTATGCAGGAAGGCAAGATGCAGATCATCCGCCTTGCCAAATGGGAGACGGACTCCTTAGGGCCTATTGTAGGGTACCTATATGCCCGCGAGGTTGAAGCCGAAGCCCTGCGCCTGATTTTTGGGGCCCTTGCCGGCGGCTTTGAAGCAGAGCTGCCTGAAATCTACACATAAGATCGCGAAGCTTGGGAGGAAAGATATGGATAAGAATAAGATTGCTGTTGTCGGTGATCCCAGCTCCGTTATGATCTTCAAGGCAGTAGGCTTTGATGTATTTTATGAACAAGAGCCGGACCAGATCAAACGACGGCTCCACACACTGGCTGATGAAGGGTATGTCGTCATTTACATTACGGAAATGGCAGCAAGTCTTGCGGCTGATGTCATCGATGAATATGCGACGGCGACTTTCCCGGCTATTATTCCGATTCCTGCTGGCAGCAAGTCCTTGGGACTTGGGATGAAGCGGGTCAAGGAAAATGTGGAAAAAGCCGTTGGTGCCGATATTCTATTCAAAGAAGGGTAGGGAGATAACCGATGAGCGGAAGGATCGTTAAAGTATCCGGCCCGTTGATCGTTGCTGAAGGCATGAAGGACGTGGAACTGTATGATGTGGTCCGCGTCAGTGAAAAGCGACTGATCGGCGAGGTCATCGAATTAAGAGACGATAAGGCTTCCATCGAAGTCTATGAAGAAACGGCCGGCCTTGGTCCGGGCGAACCGGTGGAATCGACAGGTTCCCCGCTGTCCGTGGAACTGGCCCCAGGCCTGATCGAAAGTATTTTTGACGGCATCCAGCGCCCGCTGGAAGTCATTTATCAATCAGAAGGCGACCGCATTACCCGCGGCATTGATGTGCCGAAACTGAACCGGGAAAAGAAATGGGCTTTTGTCCCCGTGGCCAAGGTAGGCGACGAAGTTTCCGGCGGTGATGTCATCGGTACGGTCCAGGAAACCCCGGCCGTCCTTCATAAGATCATGGTGCCGCCTGGTAAGAGCGGCGTTGTGGAATGGGTCTTCAGCGGTGAAGCTACCATTACGGAACCGGTCTATAAATTAAAGGAAGCAGATGGAACTGTCAAGGAATATCCTATGCTCCAGACCTGGCCTGTCCGTAAGGCCCGCCCTTATAAGTCGAAACTGGCTCCTGATGAACCGATGGTCACGGGCCAGCGCGTCATCGATACACTGTTCCCGATTGCAAAGGGCGGTGTGGCCGCCATTCCGGGGCCTTTTGGTTCGGGCAAGACCGTTACGCAGCACCAGCTTGCCAAGTGGGCTGATGCCGATATCATCATTTACGTCGGCTGTGGTGAACGAGGCAACGAAATGACGGACGTACTGAACGAATTCCCGGAACTAAATGACCCGAGAACGGGCCTTCCCTTGATGAAGCGAACGGTCCTTATTGCCAATACGTCCGATATGCCTGTTGCCGCGCGTGAAGCTTCCATCTACACGGGCATTACGCTGGCGGAATATTTCCGTGACATGGGCTATAAAGTCGCCATTATGGCTGACTCCACGTCCCGTTGGGCAGAAGCTCTTCGCGAAATGTCCTCCCGTCTGGAAGAAATGCCGGGCGAAGAAGGTTACCCGGCTTACCTTGCCTCCCGTTTAGCTGAATTCTATGAACGGGCAGGTGAAGTGGAATGTATGGGTAAGGATGAGCGTGTGGGGGCCGTATCGGCCATTGGCGCTGTATCTCCTCCGGGCGGTGATATTTCTGAACCGGTTTCCCAGGCGACGCTTCGCATTGTCAAGGTTTTCTGGTGCCTGTCTTCGGCCCTTGCCTATGCGCGTCACTTCCCGGCCATTGACTGGCTGCAGAGCTATTCCCTTTATTCGGACCGCCTGCGTAAGTATTACGATGCCAAAGTAGCTCCTGACTGGTCAAAGCTTGTTGGAACCACCATGGAAATCCTTCAGGAAGAAGCCAACCTCAATGAAATTGTCCGCTTGGTTGGTATCGATGCCTTGGGCTTCAAGGACCGCATCACCATGGAATGTGCGCGTTCCATCCGTGAAGATTTCCTTCACCAGAACTCTTTCCATGAAGTGGATACCTACACTTCCTTGGAAAAACAGTACGATATGCTGAAACTGATCATTACGTGGTACCAGAAGGCCTTGGACCTTTCTGGCAAACATATTGCGCTGGACCGTATCATCGATATGCCCGTCCGGGAACAGATTGGCCGTGCCAAGTATATTCCTGAAAGTGAACGGGATGAGAAGTTTGCCCAGCTGTTCAAAGATTTGGATCAGGCCTTTGCCGATCTGACGGAAGAGGGTGGCGACAATGCGTAAAGATTATAAGACAATCCGGGAAGTCGTCGGCCCCCTGATGACGGTGGATCATGTAGCTGGCGTGAAATATGACGAGCTGGTGGAAATCCATCAGGCTAACGGCGAAGTCCGCAGCGGCCGTGTCCTTGTGATTGATGGGGACCGTGCCTTGGTCCAGCTGTTTGAAAGTTCTCAGGGTCTGCAGGCTTCCACGGCCAAGGCTCGTTTCGTAGGACACGGGATCCAGCTCGGTGTTTCTCCGGATATGCTGGGCCGCGTCTTCGACGGTATGGGCAACCCCATTGATGGTGGGCCCAAGATCATTCCCCAGGAATATCTCGATATCAATGGGGCTCCGATGAACCCGGCTGCCCGTGACTATCCTGCCGAATTTATCCAAACCGGCGTCAGTGCCATCGATGGCCTGAACACGCTGGTACGCGGCCAAAAACTGCCGGTTTTCTCCGGTTCCGGTCTGCCCCATGCCCAGCTGGCTGCCCAAATTGCCCGTCAGGCCAAGGTCCTCGGCAAGGATGAAAAATTTGCCGTTGTCTTTGCGGCTGTCGGGATTACCTTCGAAGAAGCCAACTTCTTCATGGAAGACTTCAACCGTACCGGTGCCCTGAGCCGTGCCGTTATGTTCATCAACCTTGCCAATGACCCGGCTGTCGAACGTATTTCCACGCCGCGTATGGCCATTACGGCAGCCGAATATCTGGCTTTTGAAATGGACATGCATGTGCTTGTCATCATTACGGACATTACCAACTATGCCGATGCCCTGCGTGAAGTCTCTGCTGCCCGTAAGGAAGTTCCGGGCCGCCGCGGCTACCCTGGCTACCTTTATACGGACCTTGCCACCATGTACGAACGGGCAGGGAAGATCCGCGGCAAGAAGGGCTCCATTACGATGATCCCAATCCTGTCCATGCCGGAAGATGATAAGACCCATCCAATCCCTGACCTTACGGGATATATTACGGAAGGTCAGATCATCCTTTCCCGCGAGCTGTATCGGAAAGGACTCAAACCGCCGATTGACGTCCTGCCATCCCTGTCCCGACTGAAGGATAAGGGCGTTGGCAAGGGAAAGACCCGTGAAGATCATGCGGATACGATGAACCAGCTCTTTGCTGCCTATTCCCGTGGGAAATCGGCAAAAGAATTGGCCACGATCCTTGGTGATTCTGCCCTGAGCCGCGTAGATAAGCTTTATGCAAAATTTGCCGACGCTTTTGAACGGGAATATGTTTCCCAGGGGTATGAAACCAACCGCTCCATCGAGGAGACCCTCGACATCGGATGGAAGCTTTTGGGCATCCTGCCGAAGGGCGAACTGAAACGTATCCGTGACGAATACTTGGATAAGTACTACAAACCTGCGGATGGCTCTGAGGGGGAATAACCCATGGCTACAACTGTGAACCCGACACGAATGGAGCTGACCCGCCTCAAGAAGCGGCTCGCGACGGCAGTGCGGGGGCATAAGCTCCTAAAGGACAAACGGGATGAAATGGTGCGCCAGTTTATGCTTTACATCCGGCGCAACCACGAACTCAGACAGAAGATGGAAAAAGCTCTGTCCGATGTATCCCAGCATTTTGTCCAGGCAAAGGCTCAGATGGGGTCCCTCTATATGAGTGAAGCCCTTCTCTATCCGGCACGGAGCGCTGAATTTGAAGTAGGGACGAAAAACGTCATGAGCGTTGACGTCCCGACCATCAAATACACGGGCGCGACAACGGATGATGAGACCCGCGTGCCCTATGCCTTTACCTTTACGTCGGCAGAACTTGATAATGCCGTCGTAAATCTTACCTCGTACCTGCCCGATCTGTTGGAGCTTGCTGAGGTGGAAAAGACCTGCAATATGCTCGCCGATGAAATCGAAAAGACTCGGCGGCGCGTCAACGCCCTGGAATATGTCATGATTCCGGAAATGCAGGAAAATATCAAGTATATTACCATGAAGCTTTCGGAAAATGAACGTGCCAGTACGGTACGCCTCATGAAAGCCAAGGAAATCATGGCCAAATAAGGAGGGACCCCTGCAGGCAGCAGGGGTCCTTCTTTTCTTATGCCTTACCCGTATGGAAACCCGGCAGGAGGAAGTATTGGACGGAACCTATGGAACCCGCTACAATGGAATTATCCAATCTAGGGAAGCTGAAAGACAGTGGCAGCTGCCAGTCTTCTTTGCCGGTATCCTAAGGATTTCAGGCAGGGATTTTTTACCCAATCTGTCAATTCCCTTTTTTCTACCTTCCTGAAAGATCAGCGTTTTTTCGCTGACGCCACTTCACCATGACAGAAAATGGGGTTTTTTGGCTTGGACTAAGAACGTAAATCAGCCTGTGGGTCGGATTGACCTTGACAATCATTTTGGAAAGAGAGGTGAGGCGAGCCATCTTTTCCCTATGAAAGGAATGCCAGCTCGCGTTTGCGATGAAACGTACCCAGCAGATCCTACTAGTCGTCATCATGATGTTTGTCGCTGTATCAGGTGTCTACCGGTATCTGCCTTGCTTCAAGGAGGTTTTTATCTCTGGGAGGGAGCCTTATGAAAATTGTGCAGAAGCCGGAAGTGAACCCAAAGGCGCCATCGGTGAGGCCTCATCAAAACTTGTCGTCCTGCCAAGTCCGGAAACCATCCGGAGCTCAGGTACAGGAGAGATTGCCGTGTCAAACCAAGTGACTACGCCCTACGGCGAAGCCCCCCATATCCTGAGCCATTTTCCCAAGGACCATCCCAGTTCATTGAAACCGGTCCTGCGATGGGAAAAGGCGGATGATGCCGTAGTCTATGAGGTCCAGCTTGCTAAGGATGGAACTGTATTTCAGACTGATGGCTATGTCTTTATTAACGGCTATCATGCCGTCCTTCCTGACGACTATGCGGCTGACCATTTTGAATTCCGGGTCCGCGCCCTTAATTTGGACCGTGTCCCGATGACTCCCTTTTCCGCGTGGGAAACGGTCTATGTAGATCCCCAAATGCCTTCCCTCCAGCGTCCTGTCCCGACCAACCGCTTCAATGAAGGCATAGGGACGACCCTTCTTTATCCTGTTTATAACTGGATTTCCTGTCCACGGGGCCCGAAACTACGAAGTGGAGATTCTCAGCCGCTTGCCGGAGCGTCCAGATCAGCGGGCTAGACGCGGCGATTACCCTAGGACGGGGCAAGGCGACTGGCTTTGATTGGTATGACGATACAAAGCGCGTGGCTTCTTATCCCTTTATTGGCGGGTCCGCGCCCTTGATGACGAAGGTCAGCCCATTGGCGTATTTTCTGAGCCCCAGAAAATGGTATAAATCCATCTGACCACTGGGAGGTTGCGACTTTGGGCGACAGTATTTACCATGGCGGCGGGAACCTTTCCTATTCACCGAGTGATTGGGAATACAGCTTCCAGCACTATTTGAAGTTTGATTCCATTAACCTGGCCCAAAGCGGGGATACGAGCGGGGCCACCTTGGCCCGCTTTGATGATGATGTCCTGCCTTTCCATCCCCACTATCTCATCATCATGACGGGAACCAACAGTCTGCGGGCTGGCGTGGATCCAGATGATGTCATTTCCGACCTTGCCGCCATCAAGGAAAAATGTGAACAAAACGGGATCTGCCCAATTTTTATGACCTTGCCACCAATCAATCCCCAGAATATTGCCCGGGCCTTCAATGAACCGACGGCTGAGGATTGGAAGGAGCGCTTTGCTGCTGTCAATGCTTATATCAGGACCCAGATCCATATCGATCTTGCGGGAAAAAATCCCCGAAGAGGTGGACCTTCCGACGGAACTCGGCCTTGATGGCATTCATCTCGATCCGCCCGGTAAGAAACTGATGGCAGAAGCGGTCAACGAGCAGTGGGAAAAGGTTCTGGCCCAATTTGCGGAAAAATAGTCGCTGGAGGTGCATTGGCTGGGGATTTCCCACATAGGGAAATGATACTGATTGTTTATACTATTTTATGATTTTTTCTGTTTGTACCCACTTATTCATGAAACATTTCATTTTCTTTTTTTATAATAAGCCCTATGAGGAAGGCAAGAAAGCAGGGTGACTCCAGACCCTGCAGCATGGATCCGTTGGTGACTCCTCTCCGGCGTTTCTTTCTTGTCATGCAAGCCTCTATTTTTCCCCAGGTAGTCCAGAGCTTCCCCGCTCGGATTACCATCCCCATATCCGGAGTCCCCATGTTGGGGGCTCAATTTTTTTTTGATGGTTTATCCCATCATAACAGATTTCTTTTTGCAGGTTTCCTATATCGGAAAGGAGGAATTCCATGAAAATCCTCGTTGTAGAAGATGAACCTTCCTTAAACCAGATTATTGCCAAGAGGCTCAAGATCGAAGGCTACTCCGTCGATCAAGCAGAAAATGGCCGTGATGCCTTGGAGTTTGTGGCGCTGGCCGAATACGACCTGCTCATCGTGGACATCCTTATGCCCGAAATGGATGGTCTGACCCTTGTCCACACGCTGCGGGAAAAGAATGTGACCGTACCGGTTCTTTTCCTTACGGCCCTTGATGGGACGGAAGATAAGGTCAAGGGCCTTGATGCCGGAGGGGATGATTATTTGGTCAAACCCTTTGAATTTTCAGAGCTCCTTGCCCGGGTTCGGGCCCTCTTGCGCCGCTCTGGGGGGACGGCGGTGCCCAAGAATGAATTGCAGCTGTCCGATCTTGTCCTGTCGGAGAGTGCCCATACGGTTACCCGCGGCGGGAAGCCAATCGCGTTGACCCCCAAAGAATTTTCTGTGCTCGAATACCTGCTTCGGAACCAAGGGATTGTTCTGTCCCGGGATAAGATCCTGGAACATGCCTGGGATTTTTCCTATGAAGGAGCTTCTAACATGGTAGATGTATACATCAAGACCTTACGAAAGAAAATCGACCATGATTTTGAGCCTAAGCTCCTTCACACCGTACGAGGTGCCGGTTATGTCCTTAAGGAATAAGCTGGTTTCCTTTTCTGCTTCTGTCATGCATTTTTTTGAAGGATATGCCCGTTTCCATCAAGGTCACGGCCTACTATACCCTGTTTTTGGGGTTATTGCTTCTGCTTGTGACCATGAGCGGGTTTCAAATGGCTAAGTACCTTGAAATCAAGGAAATGGACAAAGTGCTCCTAGAGGTGACGGTCCGGGCCTCGCGCAACGAAAAAGCTTTTGATGTCTATGATCGAAATGTCTATCTTTCCATCCACAATCATGAAGATAAGATTGTCTACGGCGGCATGCCGGAAGGGTTTCCTCAGGAGCGCCCCCATTTTTGGGGAAGGCCCCCAATCTATTAAGGTTGGAGGTGTGGAATACCGCTATGTGGATATTCCAGTTCGGCCTCCGCGGGAGCTGCGGGGTGATAGGACGGATACTTCCTTGACGGGCATGGGGCTTGATCTCCAGCAGCCGCGTCAGGGACCGTTTGTGTCGGGAGAAAAATATGGACATCATCTGTGGGTTCGGGGCATTATGTCCGGGGAAGCTGCTTCCAGCAGATGGCGGACCCTGATTGTGACCTATCTGGTGTTCTTTCCTCTCTTTTTGATTCTTGTTATCGTCGGGGGCTACCGGATTGTCCGCCGTTCTTTTGCACCTGTGGCCTCCATGAGCAAGGCAGCCCGGGCCATTGGGGAAACGGGGGACCTATCCCAGCGGCTTCCCGTTGGCGAAGGAAGTGATGAAATCCATCAGATGGGACGCACCATGAACCACATGCTTGATCAGATTGAGGATCTCATGGGCCGTGAAAAACGCTTCACCTCCGATGTTTCCCAATGAGCTCAGGACGCCCATTGCGTCATTATGGCAGAAAGTGAATTCGGTAAGGTTACGCGGAAACGTAGAAGAAGCGAAAAAGGAAATGGGCAGGATCTTTGACCAGGCCCGTCACATGAACCGCATGATTGGGCAGCTCCTCGAACTGACCCGACTCGGCAACAAGCGGTCTGTTCCCCTCTCGCCCCTTGATATCTCAGCCTATGTGGCAGATATCGTAACGGACTACCAGAAACTTCCGGAAAGCAGGGACATTACGTGGGATATCCAGATTGAACCGAATATTACGGTGCCTACGGATCAATCACTTTTCATGAGGATCTTTATCAATTATCTGGATAATGCCATGAAGTTTACCCGTTCGCGGGTTAAGGTCTGCCTATATGGAAAGGGAAACGAGGTCTATTTGACCGTATCCGATGATGGGGCGGGGATGGATGAATCCACCTTGAAAAAGATCTGGGACCGTCTCTATCAAGCGGACGCGTCGCGCAGCCGGAAGTTGAATGCTGGATTGGGGCTTGGCTTATCCTTTGTGGCTGCGGCGGCAAAGCTCCTGGACTGCCGGGCCTATGCTGAAAGCACGCCTGGTGTGGGAAGCACCTTTTATCTTGTTTTTAAGAGATAGGGCAGTAAAAAAAGACTGTACAGGAAGGATCCTGTGCAGTCTTTTTGGTTTTGGGGACGGCTATACATTTCCTAGGTGGACCCATGTGAGGTATTGTTTGGCCTCACGGGAAAGCGCCGCAAGACAGGATAGGGAGGTCTCTGGGCGGCAGGCGTGATAGCGGGGAAAATAGCGGGTCAGATGAAGGGGAATTTCTGGGGAAAGGGAAGCAATCCATTGGGCTTCGTCTCGCATCTCAAGAAGACGATCGTTTAACCCGGGAACAATGAGGGTCGTCAGCTCCACATGGGTCCCGAAACGGACGGCTTGGACGATGTTTTCTTTCGTTTCCGCAAGGTTTCCTGAAAGGCTGCGGCAGCCTTTTTCAGTAAAGCATTTGAGGTCGATGTTCATGGCGTCTGTAAGGGGCAGCAGATCATGGAAGCGAGCGGGGGCGAGGCTGCCATTGGTAACAAGGACCGTTGCAAGGCCTGTTTCCTTGATGAGCCGAAAGGTATCCAGCACATATTCAATGTTTATGAGGGGTTCGTTATAGGTAAAAGCAAGACCGATGCTGCCTGTTTCTTTATGCATCTTTCCCGCAAGGGCAGCAAGTTTTTCCGGGGGAAGGACAAAGCGGGTGGCTTCCCTGCCATGTTGGGAAATTTCGTGATTCTGGCAGAACGGGCAGGCAAGATTGCAGCCAAAACTGCCGGCAGAAAGGATGTGCGTTCCCGGGTGGAAGTGATAGAGGGGTTTCTTCTCAATGGGGTCAAGGGCAAGACTGGTGAGCTTTCCATAGGACAGGCTTACCAGTCGTCCCTGTTGGTGCTGCCGTGCGCGGCAAAAGCCGATTTCACCGTCAGCAAGGCAGCAGTGATGATGACAAAGCAGGCAGGTCAGGATGGGAGACATCACGAACACACCTCCTTTGAAATGGCTCCTAAAGGCTCATATTTCATTTTTAAGGCGTGCAAAGAAGAAATATGATAAATGATTCGCATAAAAAGAAAAAAAGCTTATAAAGCATTTTGAAGGACGGCATAACAGAAAAATGCTTCTGAAAGATGGCCCCTTTTGTTCCGGGTCCTTAGGGGGTTCCTTTTGGAAAGCGGCGCACCCATTTGGAAAGGCGGGACGCGTAGGGAAAAAGGCTGGCTTCCCTTCCCTGAAGGATGGGAGCCTAGGCGTGGCGCGTCACTGTGAAGCGGTAGAGTAAGATCGGTTCATCGGCCCCGATGCCGCCTTTTTGACGGGCAATCTGGATTTGCTGGGACACACTTTCCACACCGTCAAGATCGGGAAGGAGGAGCCCCCGCCGCGTTCCATCTAGACTTTCGGTGATGACGCCATAGCGTTTGGGGTCAAGGCTGGATTCATCTGCTATGCGTTCTGGGACGCCAAGAATATCGACGGAATAGACAAGGTCCGGCAGTTCCTCTTTGCGCACTGCCGGAAAGCGGGAATCGTGCAGGGCTGCGCTGATGCCATTGGCTATGATTTCAAGGGCCGTGCTTTTCTTCGTCGGGGCAATGGTCCCAATGCAGCCCCTAAGATTTCCGTAAAGGTGGAGGGACACAAAAACGCCGTGACGGCTTCCTGTCAGTGATTTTGGGAGATGCTCCGGCAAAGGCAGGGGGCGCCCCGTTGTGACAATTGTTTCAACGCTTCTGCGGGCAAGGGTCACATAGGGATCTTCTTGCTGCTTTTGGGTCTTTCGCTTTTCTGCAAGCTGCTGATGCAGGACGCCTGCCAGTTGGCGCTCGGGATTAGCCCATGTGACGGAAAAGCTCACAACGCCGTAGCCGACACCAAAAATGTCCTCGTAGGAGTGGCGCGTCGTGGAAACGGTAAGGCCATCCAAGGCGCCTGCCATGATCCAAAAAGAATGGAGCCCGCATTCGGCGGCTTTCCTTGAAAAAGTGGGGTCCATGGTGAGTAGGGAGACAAAATCCGCCCTTTCAAGAAAAGACAAGCAGTCCCTGTCCCAAAGGGGACCTTCAGGGGCATAGCCGTAAGGGCCATCTTCCCGGAGTTTGTGGGATAAATCCCCGCTGGCAATGAAAATGATCCGGCGTTTCAGGGAGGACGCGGCTTCGGCGATGGTCTTTCCCAGAGCATAGTGGGCTTCCGGAGAAAGGCCGGATAGACCGATACGGACAATCTTGAGGGTGTTTACATCGCCATGCTTTTGGTAAAGTAAAGCGGCAGGAGGGTTCCATGATCAAGCTCTGGGTGATGAGTTCCCAGAAGCCCTGCTGCAAGGCCCTTATCCTCTGCCCTTTCACTGATTGCAGCCGCCAGGGCTTTGTCATAGCTTACCTTGATGCGTACCTGAGGGGCACCAAACTGTCCAAAGCTGCCTTCGGCCTCCGTTCCTGGGGAAATGGCAAAGTAGTCCACATAGGCATCAGCATGAGGACTTGTAATAACGAGTGTATCGGCATGAAGGGCCGCGGCTTCCGCCATGACCGCATCATAGGCGGCGCTCGTGCGGGCAATCTTCTTTTCTTCCCCTTTTCCAATTTCAGGGACAATGATGGGCGGATGGGGAACCGCGTAGGCTGCAAGGATCATGGAGTATCACCTTCCTTTTTCTTATGTTCCTGAAGGAGCTTTTTCCCATATTGTAGCATATTTTGAGGGGGTGACGGACCAAGGTGGGAATGGGGGTAAGAAAATGGTATAAAGCATAAAAAGCGGCAGGAAATATGTGAAGATTTCCTGCCGCGTCTGATGGTTACCCAGCGCTTGCGGAAGCGGGACAAAGAGATTGACCGGATGGTCGGAACAAAAGGGATAATCGGGAACCGGATTCAATGGACAGTTTGGCTTTTTGCCGGCTTCAAGGTCA
>ENA-OQBV01001247-OQBV01001247.1-human-gut-metagenome-genome-assembly--contig:-NODE-1247-length-12912-cov-10.536645_pt1 | contig 12912 bp, 14 predicted proteins | sample MGYA00242750_ERZ504559 | MGnify/ENA primary metagenome ERZ504559 (study PRJEB26092, sample SAMD00036230) | human gut metagenome | host: Homo sapiens | study: EMG produced TPA metagenomics assembly of...
TACGTAGACAAAAAGGAGGTTATGTGATGGTAAGTATTGTTCTTGCTAGCCATGGTGACTTGGCGGCTGGAATCAAGCAGACGGGCTCGATGGTCTTTGGCGATCAGCCGTCTGTTGCCGTGGTCTCGCTCGAGCCGAGCATGGGCCCCGACGACTTCCGTGCCAAGGTCGAGGAGGCAATCGCTTCCTTCGAGGACCAGGAGCAGGTGCTCTTCCTCGTTGATCTGTGGGGCGGCACGCCGTTCAACCAGATCAGCGGGCTCATCGAGGGCCACGATTCCTGGGCTATCGTCACCGGTGTCAACCTGCCTATGCTCATCGAGGCATATTCGCAGCGCTTTGACGCAAAGAACACTGCACATGCGATCGCAAAACATCTCGTGACTGAGGCTAAGGCTGGCGTGCGCGTCAAGCCCGAGTCTCTGGAGCCCGAGGAGAAGAAGCCGGCTACGGCCGCCACTGCTCCTGCAGGCGCCATCCCTCCGGGAACGGTCATCGGCGACGGGCACATCAAGATTGCCCACGTCCGTATCGACACCCGTCTGCTGCATGGTCAGGTGGCCACCACGTGGACCAAGCAGATCAACCCCAACCGCATCATCGTGGTTTCCGACGGCGTTGCTCACGACGAGCTCCGCAAGACCATGATCGAGCAGGCTGCCCCTCCGGGAGTCCATGCCAACGTCGTGCCTATCAAGAAGATGGCCGAGGTCGTCAAGGACACGCGTTTTGGTGACACCAAGGCCATGCTGCTCTTCGAGAACCCGCAGGATCTGCTCAAGGCCATCGAGGCCGGCGTCGACATCAAGGAAGTCAACATCGGTTCCATGGCTCACTCCAAGGGCAAGGTCGTCGTCACCAACGCCGTCGCTATGGGCGATGACGACGTTAAGACCCTCGAGGCCCTCAAGGCCAAGGGCGTCAAGTTCGAGGTCCGCAAGGTTCCTTCGGATGCCTCCGAGGATCTCGACGCCATGTTGAAGAAAGCTAAGGCCGAACTGGCCGCTCAAGCATAGTAAAGGAGGGTCCGATACATGTCTGCAATCACTATTCTGCTTGTTGCGATTGTCGCGTTGCTTGCCGGTATGGAAGGCATTCTGGATGAGTTCCAGTTCCATCAGCCGCTCGTGGCATGCACGCTTATCGGTCTCGTAACCGGTCACCTTCAGGAGGGCATCCTCCTGGGCGGTTCGCTCCAGATGATGGCCCTTGGCTGGGCTAACGTCGGCGCCGCCGTCGCGCCTGACGCCGCTCTGGCCTCGGTCGCTTCTTCGATCATCATGGTGCTCGCCCTCAACGGCGGCGCCACTGATTCGGCCAAGGCCGTTACCGCGGCCATCGCCGTCGCCGTCCCGCTGTCGGTCGCTGGTCTGTTCCTGACCATGATCTGCCGTACCATTGCTACCGCTATCGCTCACGCCATGGACGGTTGCGCCGAGAAGGGCGACTTCTCCGGCATCGAGCGCTGGCAGTACGCTGCCATCCTCATGCAGGGCCTTCGTATCGCCATCCCGGCAGTACTTCTGTGCGTTATCCCGGCCGAGGCTGTTACCAACGCGCTTAACGCTATGCCCGACTGGCTGTCCGGCGGCATGGCCGTCGGCGGCGGCATGGTCGCTTCCGTCGGTTACGCCATGGTCATCAACATGATGGCCACCAAGGAGACCTGGCCGTTCTTCATCCTCGGCTTTGTCCTTGCTGCCATCCCTCAGCTCACGCTGATCGCCCTTGGCCTCATCGGCATCTCCCTTGCCCTCATCTACCTTGGCCTTAAGGATCTGGCCAAGCAGGGTGGCGGCACGGGCGGTGGCTCCGGCGACCCGCTCGGCGACATTCTGAACGATTACGAGTAGGAGGGGAGTGATACATATGGCAGAGAACAAGATTCAGCTCACCAAGGCTGACCGTAAGAAGGTTTGCTTCCGTCATCAGTTCCTTCAGGGCTCGTGGAACTACGAGCGTATGCAGAACGGCGGCTGGTGCTTCGCAATGATCCCTGCGATCAAGAAGCTCTACACCAGCAAGGATGACCAGATTGCCGCGCTTAAGCGCCACCTGGAGTTCTATAACACCCACCCCTATGTTTCCGCCCCCGTCATTGGCGTTACCCTCGCCCTCGAGGAGGAGCGCGCCAACGGTGCTCCGATCGATGACGTCGCCATCCAGGGCGTCAAGGTCGGTATGATGGGCCCGCTCGCCGGCGTCGGTGACCCCGTCTTCTGGTTCACCCTTCGCCCGATTCTGGGCGCTCTGGGCGCTTCCCTGGCCATGTCCGGCAGCATCGTCGGTCCGTTGCTGTTCTTCTTCGCGTGGAACATCATCCGTTACGCTTTCCTGTGGTACACACAGGAGTTTGGCTACAAGGTCGGCTCCTCTATCGCCAAGGACCTCTCCGGCGGTCTGATGGGCAAGGTCACCGAGGGCGCTTCCATCCTGGGTATGTTCATCATCGGCGCCCTGGTCGAGCGCTGGGTGTCCATTTCCTTCACCCCGATCGTCTCCACGGTCAAGCAGTCTGCTGGCGCCTTTATCGACTGGGCTAGCCTGCCTTCCGGTTCCGAGGGTATCAAGGAAGCGCTGACGATGTACAACTCCGTCGGTGCTACCGCCCTTGATCAGATGAAGGTCACCACGCTCCAGGGTAACCTCGATCAGCTCATCCCCGGCTTTGCCGCCGTGTGCCTGACCCTGCTGGTCTGCAAGCTCCTCAAGAAGAAGGTCAGCCCGATCGTCATCATCCTGGCTCTCTTCGCCGTCGGCATCATCGGTCGCTTCTGCGGCTTCATGTAAGCACGCTTCGGCTTAAGACCGAGAGTTGCTAGGTAAGGGCTTTTGAGCCATTGAAACGGACCGCACCCGGTGGGTACACTGGATGCGGTCCGATTGTTTTTATTGGAGGGCGAGGCGCGTATGGCGCAATCTCAGAACAGCACGGTCGATCTGGCAACGCCGGCAACCTGCCTGATGGGGCTTACCAGCCACGGTAACGTGATGGTGGGCAATAAGGCGTTTGAGTACTATAACGAGCGCAATCCCGAGGATTATATTCAAATCCCGTGGGACGAGGTCGACTATATTGCCGCCGAGGTTTTGCGCGGCACCAAGAAGATTACGCGTTTTGCCATCTTCACCAAGGACAACGGTCACTTTACGTTTTCGACGCGCGACGACAAAGAGACGCTTCGCGCGGTCCGCAAGTACGTCGACGAGAATAAGCTCGTGCGTTCGCCCGACTTTATCGATGTGACGGCCAAGGGCGCCAAGAGCATCCCCTCCGTCATCAAAGGCCTTTTCCACAAAGGCAACTAGCTCCTCATAAGTTGCGGTGAAATAGTTTCTAAATACGGCTTTAGATGCTTCAGACAGGAACTATTCCACCGCAACTTCGAAGTCTAGTCATGCGACGTATGGCGATGCAGTAAATCTGCTACACTAGTACAACATGCCTCCGTAGCTCAGGGGATAGAGCACCGCTCTCCTAAAGCGGGTGTCGACGGTTCGAATCCGCCCGGGGGCACCAGAGAAATAGCAGGTCAGACGGTATAAATCGTCTGACCTGTTTCTGTATGGATAGGGGTAAAACCCGCCTGAGGGGTGAAAAAGGGGTGAAAGTTCATTCTATGGGGAAAACATCGCGACTTCATATTTCACCCCAGAGTTTCACCCTCAGGGCCGGTTTTCAATCCTTCCCACAGCCTACGGGCTGGATGTGGGACCCTCCGGCTATGGAAAGCGTTGAAAACCTAGGCTGTCGTTGCCGTAGGGCAAGCCAGTTTCCGGCAGCCCTTTGATACCTTTTGATTGCTATTGAAGCCCTGTTGGACATTAGATGACGTTGGAAGTCTGTCCTTTCGTTCTAATTCGATTTGTGCTCTGTCTTATTTGACAAAGAGGTCAGAGTTGAAGAACTCTTTCAGGGAAACGCCGAGCCCTTGTGCAATCCGGTCGATATTTTCAATTGATATGTTCCGCTTGCCGGTTTCGACCTCAGCGAAGTATGTTCGGGACATTTCGATAGAGTACGCAATAGTTTCCTGGCTATAGCCGAGTTCGTTTCTCAACTCTTTTATTCTCAGCCCGACCCTCATCTTTATATCTAACTGAGTCATTGGCACCTCCTAATAGGTTGTGCCAATGATTCGTTTCGGTTCTATATGAGTCACACCTATATAAGTGACAATTTGGAATACAATGCCGCTAAGTTAGACCTCTGATAATTGAACTGGAGTTTGCCGATGGATGAGTACGGCTCTCGGGAAATTAAACGATCGGATTCGACGAAGGAGGAGAATGCTAAGAAGCCGCTCGTGCTCTTCGGGCGCGAGTTCTCCCGTAAGCAGGTCTGCGCGGCTGGTGCGGGAATCCTCTGTGCGGCGCTTCTCATCGGCGGCGGTGGGTATGCCATCACACATGCCAGTTGGACGGGAGATTCCAATGCCCCTGCGGTGTCCCAGTCAAAGGACGATGAGAAGCAGGACATGGTACTTACCCTTGAGGTAAAGGCTGACGGCTGGGATGCGGACACCTCCACGCCCATTATCGCCCATATAGAGGATGCGGACGGGGAAGTAGACTTCTACACCGCCATCGCCGCGAACAAGCAGGTGACCGTGAAGGTCGGCAAGTCCGGCACCTACACCGTCACATTCATTTCACCGGTGAACGCCGACGGTTCCATCTACAAGGTGTCATCGAAGAAGGTTACCACCGGGAAGGCCGATAAGAAGACGGCCAGCACGGGTGTGACTTTCAACAAGGTTGATGCGGATAAGGTGACGAAGGATGACCTGACCGCCATCGCCAAGGACGTTGCAGCAGCCGTGAAGAAGGGCGATTCTACTCTGACCGGAGACAAGGGTGCCGAGGTCGTGAAGAAGTTCGAGGACAACATCAAGAAGAACCCGAACGCCGATGCCGATGCCGTCGAGAAGGAGACTGGGAAGGCCGAGGAGACCGCCAAGGAGGACAAGTCCGATGCGAAGACACCGGAGACCTCCGATAGCAAGAAAGATGATGGGAAGGGCACAGGCAGCTCCGATAATTCTGGAAACAAGAGCAATTCATCCTCCAAGAAAGACGAGGGAAAATCCGATAGCAAGCCGAATGGTGGCAACAGCAGCAATTCCGGCTCGAACACCAATTCAGGCAGCTCATCGAAAAAGGATGACACCCCGGCGCATCAACACAACTGGGTAGCCCAGACAAAGACCGTCCACCACGACGCTCAGTACAAGACCGTCCACCACGACGCGGTGACGCATCAGGTATGGCATGACCCGGTAACGGAGGAACACTATATCTGCAACCAGTGTGGTGCGGATATTACGTCAGACCCATGGGGACATATTAACAACTCTCTTATGAATGGTGGTAATTGCGGAAGCTATCACTCTATCTATGTGACTGTAAAGCAGGGGTATTCTGAAACTGTGACCGACGAAGCAGCATGGGACGAGCAAGTGCTAGTGAGCAAGGCATGGGACGAGACCGTGACCACCGGGTACAAGTGCTCTTCCTGCGGTGCCACGAAGTAGCTTGAAAGAGAAAAGCAATCGTCTATTTCAGGCAAGGAAAGCCCCGACCAAATGGCCGGGGCTTTCTTAATGTTCATCGATCGGCCTTGCGGCCGATGGGTCCCGCCCATAAGCGGGACCCCCGCGACGCGTGGCGTCGCTCTCGCTACGGCTTCCTGCAACGCTCCCAAGGATCGCGTTTCCGTCCGCCTCCGCTCACACCGGCCCCGCCCGCCGAACGGCTGCGCTCGATGGCTTCCAGAGGTCGCCATCGCTCCGCCGGTCGCCGGACGGGGCCTCTCGCGCCGGGTCGCCGAGCACCGTCGTGCGACGCTCCCCATGGGTCGCGTCTCCTCGGCGTCGGCTCAACCGGCGCTCACCTGCCCGGGCTCGCGTTGCCTCGGCAACCGGCTCGCTCCGTGCAGGCAAGATATGGATTCCGTTGCACGGAATCATCTTGCCGCCTGCGGCGGAGGGCGAACCGCTCCGAAGTCGCTCCCGCCAATAATAAGCCGGGACGCTTGTTGCGTCCCGGCCCAAGCGCTCAGTCCCCTCGCCCGTTCTGGTTCTCCCACGACTTGCGCTCAAGTTCCCAGAACGCCCTCATCGCCGTCGCGATCCCGCGCAGCGTGAAGCGGACGACGAGGCCGGTTGAGCGGTCGACCGCGAAGCCGAGCCTGCCGCCGTTGACTTTCCGCACGGCCCCGAGGGCCTTCGAGAAGAAGCGGTACTGGAGGCTCCCGCCCTTCGACCTCGCGAGCTCGATGCCGTCTCGCCTGAGCCGCCGGTCGAGCTCGGCCATGCGGTCGGGGCAGTCCCTCATTCGTCCGACCTCCTCGACGCGACGGGCGACCGCCACGCGGACGCGGGCGTTCTCGGAGCGCTCGGCCTGCCCCTTGCGGGCCATGTCGCGTTCCTCCCTGCCCGGCTGTCTCGCGTGGACGCGCGAGTTGGCCTTGCCGCGCTCAAGCTGCTTGAGCCCATACCTTTCGTCCAAGGTGCGAACGGTTTTCACGCGTGCGGCAGCGGCTTTGCGTGCGGGGCCCTCGTCGAGCCTCCTGCCCGTCTCAAGGTCGCTGCGGTTGATGCCGAGGTGCACGGCATAGCGGTCGGTGTCGTCGGAGCGGCAGCGCTCGCGATGCAGAACTATGACGACCTCTTGGTTCGGATAGCGCTCGGCCACGTAGTCGCGTGCGTATCGCATGCACATCTCCGGCGTCATCTTCCCGCCGTTGAGGTCGCACTCGTCGGGGAGGAAACCAAGTATCTGATGCTGCATGTAGGTGCACTTCGCCCCCGCCTTCCCCGGCTTGTCATGCCCCATGGCCTTCCTCGTGTCTGCCATCTCTTGGAACCAGCGCTCTTCACTGATGATGTTCTGCGTGTCGTGCGCGAGAGCTTTGTCCCTGTCCCATGAGAGATAGTCCTTGAGGCGGGAGAGGTGCTTCTCGCTGCACACGCTTGTCTGTTTAATCGCTGTCATGGGTCCTCCCTAGTCGAGCGAAAGGCCGCTGAATTTGCCGGTCGGCTGGATCTCGGCTTTCTTCTTCGGCTCGGGCCACTTGGGGCACCAGAGGCCGACGCGTTCGCCCATCTTCTCGGCAGCGGCCTCGTCCAGTTGCTTTTGATAGGCACGGCGCTTCTCCGCCTCGTGCTCCGGAGTCCCGAGGTCGAAGTGCTCCTTCGTGGGCGTCTTGGTGCAATCGGCGACGGGTGAGCGGAAGACCCCGGCCCGCTCGGCGGGTATTCCGTTATCCGCGTGCTTGACGACGATTATCCCGTCCCTGTCCGGGGCCATGTCGCGCCATTCCCACGCGTGTATCACGTCGTCTGCGCTCTCGCTGTAGGAGGTCGATGCCGACGAACCCGACGCCGCCTTGCTGCTGCTCGTGCCCTGCGTGTGGCGGGTGGTCTTGCCGATGAGCTCCGTGAAGTATCGGCGGTCTTCCTCCTCGGCGAGCTTCATGGCGACTTTTACGCCGCAGTTCGCGAGAATCTTCCTCCGTCCGTCCCTCTCTCCGTATTTATTAAGCTGGGATATATCTTGCGTTGCCCCCGTCCAGTAAATCTGGAACGACCTTCCAAGCGAAAGGAGGGCGGGCAGGCATTCGATGCGGGGCAGGTTGCCCCATTCGTCGCCGAGAATCTGGACGGGTCGCGGAAGTCTTCCGCCGTTGGAATCGGCGACGATTTGGACGGATTCCCAGAGCTGGGAGAGGAATATCGCCGCTATGCAGTTGTATGGCGAGCCCTCGTCGAGCATATGGAGGAATACGGCGCTCTTGGTTTCAAGAACCGCGCGAGGGTCGATGTCGGACCCGGACGTCATCCATGCGACTGGGGCCGACGAGAACGGGCGCAGCGCCACCTTGAGCGTCGAGAGGATGCTTCTGAGCTCGTTGCCGCCCGAGGAGACGAACTGCGAGGCTCTGTTTTTAGCGGGGTGTCTGCTTGGTAGGGCGCGGAAAACGCTCTTGAGTGGCTCGGCCGGGTCGTCACCCTCTGCCTCGGTGCCACGGTCCAGCACCTCGCAGACGGTCGCAAGGTGCTTTGCTTCCTTGGGGCATTCATCGGACATGGAGACCAGCAAGACGAGGGCAGACAGGAGGCCCCGCGCGGATGCGGTCCAGTGCGAGCCCTTGCCGTTCTCGTCATCCTGCACCACGAGCTCCGCAATGGTGTCAGCCGCCTGCTCGGCTTCTTGGTCGCGGCTTTCGGCGTGGAGGTCGATGACCTGCTTGAGCGGGTTGAACCTCTGGCCTCGATAGGGTCGCTGCGTGTCGAGCAGGAGGACGTTGTAGCCGCGTCGGGCCAGCTCGTCACCCGTGAGCTCTATGAGCTCGTTCTTGACGTCGGAGACGACGAGGGTCGCGGGCTCGGAGCCGTTTGCGCCGTCGCCGTACGAGAGCAAATCGATTGAGGGCAGGTAGAGGAAGCGGGACTTGCCAGAGCCAGTGGACCCGGAAACATAGACCATCTTCTTTGGCTCGAAGAGGTAGCAGGGTTTGCCGAGCCATCTGGTGAACCCGTAGACGAACCCGCGTGAAGAGGGGTTAGCCGAGCCGTCCCATGTAATCGAACCTTTCACCGCATTGCGGCCCGTCTTGATGCAAGCATTGCCGAGCACGCCGCCATCGTCGGCACGCGAGTTGAGGGCGCTCGAATAGGCAACGAGGGAGCAGATGCAGAGCGTGAGGAGGAAGGTGAGGACGGTCCCCGTGATATGGGCGATGAATGCGCCCGAGAGCCACCAGCCGAGAACCGTGGCCGCATCGAGCGCAGAGGGGAGGGCTGACGCGTCGGGCATGATCCCGGAGGCAATATCGCCGATAGGGGCGGCAAGGATTGGGCAGACGAGGAATGCAATGAAGACGGATGATATGAGGGCGGTGAACATCTTGCTTTTCATAGCCGCTCCTTTGCTTTCGACAGAAGGGTTGAGAGTTCGGAAGCTGTGCTCGATATCAACTGGACGGCGTTTTCAAGCTGGACGGCCGTTTGCCGGTCGATGCCATAGGCGTTTATGGAGCGCATAGCTTGGTTGAGGTTGTTGCCCTGCCGCTTCATCTCGACGAGCATTTGCCGGAGGGTCGACTCGTCGGCGACCTTGACGGGCTTCTCGCCGATTCGGAGGGCGGCCTCGCGCAAAAACGTTGATGGGGGCATGCCGAAAGAGGAAGAGCGGGCCACGATTTCGGCCCGCTCTCCATCGGTCATACGAACGTTGATATGCGCGGTCCTGCTAGTGCCGCGCATCGCCTAGCCCCTATCGAGGAAGGTAGCGTGGGCTCCGTCGAAGTCGAGCCGAGCTTCGCCTAACGTGCCGTAGCGATTCTTGAGGGCAACGAGCTTGAGCGGGGTGTCGCTCGCGGGGGCCTCAAAAGGGAAGTCGGGTTTTCCGTCATCGTCGGCAAGAAAAAGAACGGAGTCGAAGCTGTACTCGACCGTCGAAGAGCCGCCGAACATGCCGAGGTTGGGCTTGCTCGACTTGCCAGACTTGTAGGACTCGCGCGTGGTCGAGCTCAGGGCGATGACTGGCGAGCCGTAGAGGTTTGATATTTCGCGCAAGCCCTTTACGCACGCTGTGATTGCCAAGCGCTCGTCGATGAACTGCTGTCCCGCCGTGATACCGCAGGCGAGGAGTTGGAGATAGTCGATGAAAACGATAGGGGCCTCGTTGCGCTCACGTGCTATCAGCCCAACGAGGTTCGAGAGTTCAACGGTGTTCAACGGGCCGGTAATACAGAGATTCGGGGCGATACAGCTGCGATACCTGTCGAGAGCAGCCTCGAAGGCCTCGTGCTTGGGATGGTCTGCCGCCGCCGCGTCCGCGACCTCGGAAAGGGCAAGCTTGCCTCCGCTGAGTCGTGCAAGGCTCTTCTCCAAGAGCTTATGCGCGGGAAGCTCGGCGGAGACATAGATTACTGGGTGACTGTCGTTCGCAAGCTTGTCGGCCTCCTGCAAGGCCAAGGTCGTCTTGCCCCTGCCGGGACCGGTGCCGATGGCATAATTGAGCCCGGGATGGACTCCGCCGAGGATGTCGTTAAGGGCCTTGAGCCCGAAGAGGGCGATAGGTTGGTCACCCCTAAGGGCGCTGAGGTGCTCATCGAGCCTATCGGATTCGAAAACGAGAGGGTTGGGGGCCGGGCACTGCATTACTCGTTCGCCTCTTCAGCCAAAGTCCTGAAATAGGCGATGAGGTCTTCTTCCATGACAAAATACTGGTTGGCGATGCGGAAGCAATGGTGCGTCGACTTCATGAGCTTAATGGCGCTCGACTGGCCAATGCCGGTGAGAATCTGAACATCGAGACGGCTCAAGATACGCTTGGGACCAGTGCGACGAAGGTTGATGCCTGCGGAAATGGCGTCAACCTTGGGGTCATCTGCAAGATGCATGATAAACTCCTTGTTTGGGGTGCTCGGCTCCTCTTCGAGGTTTGGCGACTAAGAGAGGGGAGTCGGGTGCCGTTTTTTATTACCAGTCGGAACAAACCTCTTCAAGAAGACTGCTCCATTTGCGACGCAACTCCGGGGTATCCGGGAGTACGTGCTGGTTGCCGCAGTCTGCGGCAGAGGTCGTGACGCTCTCTTCGAGCGCGGAGAAGGCGTCGGCGAGATAGGCGCATGTCGCGTTCAGCTGGCCGATTTCGTCAAAATATTCGATGGCGAAGCGCACGAGCGCCACAACGGGGGCGCGGTTATAGTTGGTGGACGCCTCGTCCATCAGGGCGCGGCCGTACTTCACTGCCCTGTCGGTCTCGTAATCGACAAAGGGGTCTGAGGGATCGCGCGGAACCTTGTGCTCCATAAAGTCAATGACGGAATCAAAGCAGCGGCGAAGGTGCGGCATGTCCATCGCGCTGGTAAAGAGCGCGGTCTCACAACGCCTCTCGTGGATTAGCTCGAAACCGAACTCGACAATGGGCTTATAGCCGCCGTGGGCGACGGTTCCCGTCGCGCCAGTGACGTTCGAACGCAGAACGTCCGAGACGCTCGCAAACAGACCACTACCGCTGTAGACGTCGAGCATCCTGTCCCTCGGAAATGCCGGGGAGGGAAGCACCTCGTCAAAGACAAGGCCGATAATGGCTTTTGACTCATCGGTCGCTCGAAGGTAAGCCTCGTCGGAGACCATCTGTGAGAAGGGGGTCTTGAGGTTTTCGGGTATGCGGATACGCTTCTCGGCCTTCTTCTTATAGACCATTTTATTCACCTCCAATCGTTTGTCTGCAATCATCATACCATCAGACGGCGCATGTAGCCCTAGTAGTAGCCCACCGTATGAAGAAATAGTGAACATCGAGGTAAACTAGCCATTACTTAGATGACAGCAATTCAAAGACTTCTGCTGCGTTTCGGTCATTGGCCCTGATTGCATGGGTGTAGAAATTAGCCGTTGTGCTTGCGGAGGCATGGCCCATTCGCGCCTGAACGGTCTTTAAATCGACGTTGCTCGCCACGAGAGCGGTCGCGGCGGTGTGACGGAGGCCATGGGGAACAAGTCCTGAGTAACCAGTGCCGCGCGTATGAAGCTTGCCGTCTCGCATGAACTGCTTCGTCACATCGCTATAAGTCCCATAGCCGTTATCGACGCAGAAGTCCCTAAACCATCGAGAGTAGTTGTGCCCGCTTGGTCTGGTGACGCTTATGCTGCGGAAACCGTCGGCATCCTTTCCAACGCTGAATGCGTGGACGATGGGGTCGGTATCCTTTTGTTCCAACCCGCGACGTCTGAATATGTCGCGCTGCATAGTCTTCCACTTGTCTAAATACTCGGCCAGAGCTTTGTCTATGGAGAGAATGCGTCTGCTCATCTCCGATTTCGGGGGCCTCAAGGTCTTGTCGCTGGTGTACTGCCGGACGATTCGGAGCTCCATGGCTTCGGGGTCGTAATCGAGCCAGCTGAGCCCTAAAGCCTCGCCTTTCCTCAGCCCGAGGTGAAATATAAGCATGGTGCAGACGGTCATGGGCCCCATCGGCTCGGAAAGCAAGCACTCAGTGAATCTTGGGAGCTCATCGGGAGGGAGAAAGTTTCGTGCTCGCAGGTCCGGTTTCGGCAGCTTTATGCCGATGCAAGGATTGCGGCCAATCAGTTCGTTCTCAAGGGCATCTTGCATGACCTGCTTAAGCTTGACGTGAATGCGACGGATCTCGGCGTCGGTGAACCTTCCATTTGAACGGGCCTCAGCGTAGGCGCGTTTAACATCGTCGGGCCTCAGGTCGGCTAGGGGCACGTCTTCGAACAGTTCGCGTATGTGTCGCACGTCGTATCCCTCTCGCTCATATGAGAGAGGGGAGCCGAATGAGCTCTCTCGGAGCACGTGGAAGGATTCGGCATATGCCGCTACGGTGCTCGGAGCATCTCTAGATGGTTCATAGCTCTCAAGTTCCTCGCGGTACTCGTTGAGAGCGTTTGCGACTTCGCTAGGCCAGTTCTTCGGGTTCTTGCTCTTGCAATGGATGGTCCTCTTGGGTGTTTTGAGATACTTAACTTTGCTGCCGTTCTTTCCGGAGTTCGGGTCTCTCCCAAGAGAGAAGTAAATCTTGAATGAGCCGGGCTTTCCCTTGATGGGCTCAGATGTTCCCTTTGCGGTTGGTTTGATTCTGGTTTCCAAAAGTGTCCTCCAAGGGGATTACGTTAGGCTCGGGGCCGGGGCTTTGAGGGCCTCGGCCCCGAGCCTAACGTAAACTTTTCACCCCTGCAAGCCGTAAACGCAACTGCTAGGGGTGAAAAAGAGGTGAAATAGAATTCTAATAAGAACCAGCAGAAACTCAAAAACAGCTAATCTACCTGCGAATATATATAATATGGCAAAATTGCATTTGCCCAGGTAAGGTAAATGACCATGACCTCCTAAAGCGGGTGTCGACGGTTCGAATCCGCCCGGGGGCACCAG
>ENA-OQBV01001248-OQBV01001248.1-human-gut-metagenome-genome-assembly--contig:-NODE-1248-length-12908-cov-2.339801_pt1 | contig 12908 bp, 18 predicted proteins | sample MGYA00242750_ERZ504559 | MGnify/ENA primary metagenome ERZ504559 (study PRJEB26092, sample SAMD00036230) | human gut metagenome | host: Homo sapiens | study: EMG produced TPA metagenomics assembly of...
GCTGTTGCAAAAAATAACGTCTAGCAATCATTTCAATACATTTCCATGTTGTTATTCAACCAATTTCCTTGCCTGATCACGTGAATGATTTTTTTATATATTTTCAAATACATCCTATGTTATTATTCAACAAAACCTTCTTCCTATATTAATATCAACTTAAATAATTTCAATACATCCTATGTTATTATTCAACTGTAGAAACAAGATAGAAAAACAGGGCTATGTCATATTTCAATACATCCTATGTTATTATTCAACAACTTAAGCTGCATCCTTTATAATCTCCTAATCCAGATTTCAATACATCCTATGTTATTATTCAACCACATTGCAAGAATTTGACTTTTTTTACAATATTCCATTTCAATACATCCTATGTTATTATTCAACCAACGAAAAACCGTCATTCTTGCATCTTACTGATCTATATAAATCACGATCTTAAGCCATTTCTTTCATATTTTACCAACCATTCCATTGAAAATCAGCTATTCGTAAGAAACCACGTATTTACGCCATTTGACAGACTTTTTCAAAAAATCACTTGGTAAGAATTTTTCTTCTATTATAAATATGAGAGATTTTCATCAGAAAAAAAATCACATATAAAAAATGCAACTGACCATTTCGTTGAGTTCGCCAAAATGGTCAAAAAAAGAAGAACTGGCATTTATACCTGTTCCTCTTTTATGATTCTTATCTTTTTGATGGATTTGTTTGAAACATTTTTACAACACTATTAAACATTGCTTTTCCATATTTGTCTGTGTTTGCTTTCATTGATTTTGCTTCTGTTTTGTTTGAAATGAAACCAAATTCTGTTAACGTAGAAGCTGTTTTCGTATGACGAAGAACTGCTAATCCTGTTCTGTTAACAAGTCCTCGGTCTGTAAATCCTGTTGCTTTCTTTGTAAATCCATGAACATTTGCTGCCCATTTGTAAGAAGTCACTCCATTCGTTGCTTTATATCCTTGAGAATTGTAAAGCGTTTCAGATCCTTTTGCAGTTGCTCCTGCAGAGTTAATGTGACAGCTTAAGAAATAATCTGCACCCACATCATTTGCTAACTGACTTCTTTCTGTTAAAGATGGATAAGTATCTGTTGTTCTTGTGTAATATACAGCATAGTTCTTGTTTTCATCGAAATATTTCTTTGCGCCAAGCACGATACTTAATGTCAGATCTTTTTCTCTTAATCCATTTCCTACAGCTCCAGAATCAGTTCCACCATGTCCTGCATCGATCACAACGATATTTTTATACATTGTTTTTGGAGTTCCCCATTTTACATAAGCATATCCATTATTAAATGTAACGGAATATCCACGATAAGAGCTAGATGGTTTGATATAAACATAAGTTCTTTCCTTATCAGAATTATATTTTACTGTGAAATCAGACATCGTACTCTTTGCAGATCGATTTGCTGATTTTTTGAAATGAGAAACATAATTCCCTGCACAAGACATAAATAATTGTCTGCTCGTATACTTATCTTCAAGATAATACTTTGTGACCTTTTCAGGCAGTTTGATTCGGAGATTGTAATTGCTCTTTGAAGCTTTAACTCTGCTGTTTGGTAATGCTCCTGTAACTGTATATTTGACCGTTGTTGGCTGTTTTACTGCTGTTGTAGTCGTTGTGGTTGGTTTTGCAGTTGTCGTTGTAGGTTTTGTTGTAGTTTCTGGCTCCTTCACAAAAGATGGGTGGTCATATACAAATGTGTTAGAGCATCCATCATACACTTCTTTCATCTCATGTATTTTGTTTCCAATCTCTTCTGCATAAGAAGGATTTGTGGAATATTGATGCCAGAGGTTGTCTTTTTTCTGGTTGTATCTCATCTTATATAATGTGTTCTGTTGATAAGACGCATTGTGAATGTAATTATCTGCTACATATTTCGCTGCACCATTGATCGCGTTATTTACACTTGTCCATCCCATGTAGTATGCATAGGAAGAACCGCATAATTGCGGATCACTGTCATATGCTTTGATCCCATACAGATTATAAACAGTCGTTGATGAAATTTTCTTTGTGATGTATTTTCCATTAACTTTGAGAAATCCGATCACATTTCCATTTGCATCTTTCTTTAAGCTGTCTCCAGTGATCACCTCAGTAATTGTTTTTTTACTTAGATCACTGGTTCCATATGCAGACTCATTCAATGTTTGGGAAAGCAGATATACAGGGTCGATCTTTTCTTTTTTCGCTGCTTTGATAATTATATTTGCTTTTCCTTTTAAGACGCTGTTTGTCTTATTTTTTAACATCTCTTCCATTTTTTGTGCATATAAAGATTCATTCACATTATGATATGCATCAATCTGCAGATATTGCTCTTCATTAACTTCGGACACGATTTTTTTCTGATATGCAGCTTGATCATAAACCTGATTATTATATTTTGGAACAGCCTTACTCTGTTCTTTTGCATAATCAGATGCTGTCATATCATAAGATGTTGTTACATTTTTTCTTGTAACCTCAGGTTTCTCCGGTTTTGTTGGCGTTGTTGGCTTCGTTTCAGTAGTGGTCGTTGTCGGTTTACTTGCTGTTGTAGTTGCAGGTTTACTTGCTGTAGTCGTCGTGCTTCCAGAATTTCCAGACTGAGTTGCAGCACTCATGCATCCTGCTCGTTTTGTTCCATCCCACTTATAATGAATACCAAGCTGTTTTGCTGTCCACGCTCCTGGGACCATGATATAATTCGTGTCATTCTTATAATTGTATACTTTACGAGCTGGAGTAGCCATTGTAACCTTTTTGCCATTCACATATGCATATTTGCTGTTAACAGTCATTTTAACTGTTGTGCTGTAACGGCTCAGTGTAAATGTATCTCCAGAATTTTTATAAAGAACCTTTGGTCCTTCGGATTGGCCAAAAATCCAATAAGCAGAATACATCGCATTATCATTTTCATCAATGTATCCTGGCATTTTTGTGCCTAATACTTTGCCATTCCACCTTGCATCCACTGCTTTTTTCGTGGAAATCTTATTGTTATGCGTGTATTTGATCTTAAAGCTGTCTCCTGCTTTAAAAGCATTTGCCGCATAAACAATACTATAATTTCCAACACTTCCTGCTACCATAAGAAGACTCATCACGGCAGCAGAACATTTTGTTATCAAACTTTTTTTCTTTCTCATAATGCCCTCCTAATTCACTTTTATGATCTGCTTGTTTGCCTGTCCTGCTTTTGCTTTATAAGAAATCTTGATCTTAGAACCAATATCCATAGAATCAAGCTTTTTGATCAATGCGTCATCCATAACAAGCATTACTTCAAAACTTCCATCTTCTTTTTGAACTTCAACGCAGTTTCCATCTGCAAATCCGTTATAGACGACTATTTCTGTCTTTGCAGATTTCTTTTCATCCTTTTTCGTTGCGATTGGAACTTCTGTCGTTGTCGCTTCTGCAACATTCCGTTTTGCTTGTGTAGAAGCATCTTGTTTTTTCTCTTGTTTCTGATCTATTGTTACTTCTGTATTTTCTTTTTTCTGAGAAGTATTGATCGGACGTTTGATATCTTTTGTTCTTAAAGCAGTTGTTTCTTTTTCTGGCTTTTGATCCGTTTGTTTCGAACACGCAGTAAAAGCAAACATACATCCTAAAGCGATCATAGGAATAACTATTTTTCTTGATAATTTTCACAATTTTCCACCTCCTTTCTTCACAAAGTAAATATGAGAGATAGCGCAAAAGATAAAAAAACCAGACAAGGGATTCCTTGCCTGTCTGCGAAATATTATATGTCTTGTAACGTTTGTGCGATATAATTATATGTTTTAGGAAATTCGTTTTTCAGTGTATACGGATACTTACAGTACATCATGAAGCTTCAGCAAATATTCTTTCGAATCCTTTCGAGAGTAACTTAGCGAATCTATTTTTTTAGATTTCTAAGTGATAAATTTGTATAAATCTCCTTGTGATAGGCTTCCAAAATTATTTTTTAGATCTACATAATGACCCATTTCATGCAACAAGACTTTCTGATCACTTTGATATTCTCTTAAAATCACAGCCTTTTTTCTTGCGGAAAATACTCCCAAATTTACTGTATCTTTAAATAATTTGCTTCCTGGATCCTGTATCACATGATATTTTTCATTTTTAAAGTCTTGATAAACTTTATCAGGAAGATACCATTTTACATCTTCGATCACAGGTTTTCTTTTTGAATACTGATATTTCTTTTTTGTCTTTTTTACTTTTTTTGTTGTTGTGACTGTTTTAGTATGCTTATAAAAAACTGTTTTTACTTTTTTTGTCTTTTTAATAACAGTTCGCTCTTTATGCTTTGCATAATATAATATTTCCCCATAATTTGTTGTAGCACTTGTCTGAATTTTCACTTTTCGACTTTTATAATATTTCTTCGTATGATACTTTTTTGTTGCTGCTTGAACAGAAGAATTATGATAGCTCATACAACATGCAAAAGTCAAAAAACATATCATAACTAGTTTGTGCCAGATTTTCTTTTTCAATTTTCTTGCTCCTTTCATCTTATCTCACAATACAAATATGAAAGATATGAAGAAAGTTAACGGAGACATAACAGAAATACTAGTGTAAACATTGTTTTTATCTGTTTCTCATCAGGTTTTTTTGTTTTTTCGAATATAAATACACATGCTGTATGTTTGAGGTATCTTGCACAACGAAATCACAGTCGATATTTTGGTATCCTGTAATTTCTTTATTCTGCATCACATGATACTTCTTACCGGCTGTTAATCTATTTATTTGGATATGATCATATGGAACATCTCGAAAAGAAGATATTGGATTTTGATCTTCATCATACAACGTAAAGACCCCATCATTCAATGACTTCCCATCTTCTGTTACATGGTAAAGCTGCAATTGTGTGATCGGATTTTAATGATCGCCGAAATACTTTGAATCTGACAATCTGTTTGCTTTTTAACTTCAAATTGTAGAACTTTTGAGATTTTACATATCCATCGGTACAATTCCTTTGCGAAATTTGATATTTCCCAGGATACAGATAGTTTTCTGTTAGCTTATTTCCAGTAATATTTGAAACCTTACTTCCTGCTTGATATTTTATTTTTCCAAAATTATCTTTGATATCATCCACTGCTTTTATTTCAAATTTACTCGATACAGGATCCCCCGTCTGGCTGATCGTTCGAAAATTTGTCTTAACTTCCTGTTTTCCATCTTCTGATATGAATTTTGATGATGACAAAAATATTTCTGGGATATTTGTTTTTATGTCTCCTATATCTTGAATTTTCGCAGAATAATATTCCAGATACTCTTTATGATTGATAGATAAAGCATATTGATTCTGCTCAGTTCTTTTAATCACCATTTTCCAATGACCGTTATCTTCATCATTCATTTTTCCAACAAATTCATAATTTGATATTTGATCTTTCTTTCCGTTCCCTTTGTATTGATATAATTCTACGCTTTTTGCTTTCACCTCAGTCTTATAATTCAATTTTACCTTTTGTTTTTCATCTGCTTTTACATGCTCTGTTTGTATAAGTGAGGCTCCACCAGCCATTCAAAGAATGACAAGTGGCTTCCAATGGTGGTATGGCGATCGTCACTTCGTTCTCCTCACTTTGTGCGATCCTTTTTGATAGAGTTTATCCTCTATCGGAACACAAGTCGCTGCATCCCTGAACCGATCTGAGAACGCCTGTCTCTTTAAGAAAAGAAGTCATTTGCCGTCAGAAAGGTGATCCTAAGATCCGGTCACAGACAGTCCCTGTGTTCCAGTCATCCTGCAATGCATCCGGGATAGGACGAAGTTTTCTCTGAGGGACTCCGGCTCACGCCCGGTACAGGATGATTCCATATATGAATCTGTAAGTTTATCAGTTTCTATGTAAGACAGGATCCATGTATAAAAGGAGGTCCTGTGTGGTGACTTTGTTAATGAGTTTCGTTAAGGATCCCCATTGCTGCGGGATCAGGACGCGGACTTTTTCATCTTTCAGGTAAGGTTTTAAATAGGAGGGGATCGATTCTTTGAATCCCTGTCCTCGCCTTGCAATACAGAGAGCTGCAGCTTCATGAACACTGAGTCCGTATCTTCTTAAATATCGCATCTTCCCGGCCTTGGAGGTATACGCCGGATGTACAAACTTGACACCGATGTGATATTTGACCGCTTTTGAGATCAGAAGTTCCTGGATACAGGCACTGGCAAACATGCTGATATGCCGGTGTCTCTTTCGATGCTTGTCGTAAAACTTCTTTCTCTGGATACTTTTAATGTTTTCTGCTGTGATCGGTTTATGTTGTTGATCTGCATATTGAAAGACCTTCTCGATGACTTCCGAGATCTGATGTTTGATCTGGCCACTCGTCTTTCCCTTCATGTCATAATGGAAAACTTTATGATACAGGAGATTTCCACTCTGGTCCGTCTCTGTCATCGCGATGTGGTCATAGTTGATATCGATCCCGATCGCTCCATTTCCATAGTAGTTGTTCATATCCTCTGCCTCTTTCGTCAGGATACAGCGGATCTGCCAGGCATTTCCACAGTCTATGATCTCCCATGCGATCGCACCCTTGCGTCCTTGTAACCAGGACTCGATCCATTCCTGTCCGTAAGGGAATGTGACATCTGGAAAACAGATCCGATCTCCACCCCAGTCTGTCATACTCCGGTATTCTAATGTTTTTGTTTCAATATCATACCGGAAGACCCAGTTTCCATATCTACAGTCTTTTCTTCCGGAGATCATCATCCTTCGATTTCTCCGTTTCTCCAATGCCCGGTGTCGTTCTGGGATCGTCCGGTTCTTTGTCAGTTTCTTTCCGCCAAACCGTACCTTGAGAGGATGATCTTTCAGTCTCTGCTGTTTGATCTCCAACCGTTTCAGTTTGTGCTCCATGTTGGCGATCTGTGCCTTTAATTGTCGAAGTTTCCGATCCAGCCATTGATGTTCAAACAGATACAACGTTTCATAAGTCCAGACCTTTTGGAAGAACTGCACTGTCACGCTTCCGTCTTTTCCATATCGGATGTTCACAGATCCCTTTAGCGGTTTCTTCGGATCTTTTGTATGCTTGATGATCGATGTTTTGATCTTCAGCAGCTTTTTCGATATTTTTTCTTCTTTCGAAGAACCTTTCGGATCGCTTTGATATCTTCCTTGGCGTCTTCGATATACAACTTTGCAAGCTCCTGTCCGGATTTGATCATCCCTGCGGCTGTCATTCTTGCGGAATTCGCAAAGTAGTCATTGCACACAAACACTTCCTTTAACTTCAGCTGATGCGACAACTCTTTCCCGTCATCCTTCAAGAACTTTCGCCCCTGTCTCTGCCATAGGAAAGAAGTACGTTTCATGGAATTGAACACAAAGAGATCCTGCAAGATTCGTTCATTCTCTTCCAGGCCGTAGATCCGTCTTTTTAATATATCTTGATGCAAGACATTCCTTCATTTTCGTGCTCCTTTCTGATCTTTCTACTATAAATATGATAGATTTTCAAGAAGATTTTCATATATAAGATTCTTATTTTAAAAGTAAACGGACGAGAAATCTCTACGCCTGGTATTCATCCACCAGCCATTCCTAGTTTCTAGGAATGACAACTGGTCTTCTGCCTATTTACATGATAAGTAAACCTGTTTATGCAATCTCCATGCAGCAGTCGCCACTATTAGATCTGCTTCTAATGATGAGTTCCAAATGGCTTTCTTAGACATATCTCCATCTGCAGCAATCGCTAATCCAGCTGCAATTGGAATGTAGCAACGTTTATCCCACCAAGGCAACGTACTATCATTCCGAAAATCTTCTACAATATTCCAACAATCTTGATATTTATTTGCAACCCGATTAACTAGTTCTAGAGGATAACATTTTTTCATAATATTTTTCTCCTAATGCACACATTTCCTACATGCTGTATATCCACGTTTGATTGCTTCAGATTTTGTGAGCTTGCTTGGATTCCTCATATTACTACATGATTTTTTATAATGATATTTTTTTCCAGTACGTGGAACCCAGACATACTTTACATTTTTATTTACCTTTGGAGCTTTTGTTGTTTTATACTTTTTCTTAGTTGATTTTGTTGTCTTTGTTACTTTCTGTCCACTGAGATGACTAGATCCATCCTTGTAGTTAATTACAATGCCCTTCTGTACATTGAAAACAAATACGTTGAATTTAATACCTTTTCCTTTGTCTTCAATGGATTGAGCCTCCATTTTAACGCCTCTGGCAAGCTTTTCCTTACCTTTGAATACAGGTGTTACTCGATACAACACATGATTTCCTGTTTCTTTTACATAATCAGCAACCATATTTTCAAATGGCAACATCCCGTCCACATTTAATGCCCTTGTTCCTGTGATCAGGTTCTTTTTATTCGCATTTTCTCCAGTTAACTGGTACCCAATTAGATGACAACGATTATACAAATATTTCCCATTAACACAGTTATATTTGACTGTATGCCATCCTGTTGGCTTGATCATTCCAATTGCTCCTCTTTCCGTTGTTGGCATTAGATTCCTGCCAACGTTGGCAATGGCTGTTGTACATCTCCCATACTTATCGAGTTTCCCATATTTTTCATAGGATTTTCTGTTCTTAAGTTGTGTTTTTGAAAACTTAGGTCTGTTTTTGTTCTGTGCTACATAAATCTTTCCTGTATATTTTGGAATTGTTGCGGCTTTGACTTCTGTTGTTTGAGAGTTGCTGATGATTGGGCTGATATTTATACCAGCGATCATTGTAACGGATAATGCAAATGCAAGCATTATCTTTTGGATTCGTTTTTTCATATTTACACTTCCTTTCTTATGTACCATTATATATTATTTTTATATTTCAAAAAAGTATTTCTTGCATTTTCGAAAAATAGTGATATACTTAATTCATGGATTAACATCCTGGAAGACATCCTTATTACATACTATACAAGTCTTCCTATATACTCCCCTCAAGGTCTGTGTTTTATCACGGATCTTTTTATTTTTCTGATTTTTTGTTTTAACTGATGTTTTAATATCTCTTTCATCTTCTTGTAGAAATCACATTCTAACAGATCTTGTTTCATGAGATTACACTCTTTACAACAACACTGTAGATTTTTTCATAATTTGTTCCGCCTTTTGATAATGGAACAATATGATCGATCGTCATCTCATCGAATGGGATAAATCTTCCGCAATAAACACAACGTCCTTCTGATTGGTTGTATACGCTCATCCGAGTTTCTTGAGGAAACACAATTCGTTTACTCATATCTTCACTTTGTATTTTTTTGTTTGTTGAGCTGGTATTGGAATAGGATCAGAAGTTACTCCTGGATTTGGTTCTGGTTTTGACAGCTCTTCAATTATAAATCCACTTGTTTTCTTAGGAGCATGATCTTTCACCCTTTTGATTTTTGCCTTTGATGAAAAGATTGTTGCTTTGCCCTTATCTGTTGTTTTACCGATTCCACCGGATGGGCTTTCCATAATATAACTAGTTGTTCCTGATGCTGTCTTTTTTAAAATATATCCTGCAAACATAATTTTCTCCTTCCTTTAAATTTCTTCTTTCTTTAAATATGAAGGATTTTCAGATTTTCAAAAATCATATATAAAAAAGGAATCATTGTTAGATTCCTTTTCTTAACATCCCATGTTTGTATTTTCTTCAACATCAGCGATATATTTTTCTAATGCTTCATATTTAAAGATGATCTCATTTATTTTATCAGTAGTTAACAATCGTGTTGCTTTTGTTTCTTCATCACGGAAAGTTAGTCGATTATGAGATTCCACCCAAACAGAAATCCCAAATATGATGTCCCTGTATTTGTTCATATATTTTTCTATCTTAATTAATTTTTATAACTATATTGATTTTTTAATAGGTTTTATTACAATATTTCACGATTATTTATAACATAATTACTTTAACAGATGTATTTTTACTTAGTTTATTTTAAAAACAAACCCATGATCCTTATACCACTTTTTTACCTTTTCTCTTGTATTTTCGTCTGGCTTACAATCAATATTGATACTGAAAAGATTATCATAATGATCACTTAACAAGGTATATTCAATCTTTCCCATGTCAATTTCAGCAAGCCAAATTATATCATCACGTATATCTAATGCAAGATCAATATTTTCTCTAAACAAGATAGCAGTTTCGTTTTCTATATATTCGCTTAAAAATTGTATATGATCTTTTTTGACAATCATACATTTCCAGCTTTTGAAATAATGTGATGCTTCCTTTTCGGAAATCTATGTTTTCATCTTTAAAAATTACATTTAAACATTCGGCAGTTGTTCGTCGTGCTTGTTGTCTGGCAATTTCATGATATTTTCTATTTTCTTTAAAGCACAATTCATCGCTTATTTCAAAGATTTTAACTGCTAATTCAAAATTCTTTTCAGATTTTAATTCTGTCAACAAATCACTTCTTATTTTGTTAGTTCTTTTTTCTAGTATATCTAACATCTTGCAGATTTTTTCATTTTTCATGTTTCTCATCCTTTCCTTTTAACAGATTATTAGTTACATCCCAATATGTTTCTATTAAAAAAATAAGCTGCAAGCTTCATATATTACACTCTATATTACAGGAAAATTTATAATTCAACAAGCAATGATTATTTCAAATTACAGATTGAATGATCCCCAATTTTTCTCCACGATGACAAGCAGCAGCTAAATCTACATGGAAATATTCTGCGATCTTACGTGTTTTAATCTGATTTCCTTCTGAATACTGATTAGCAATTTTTCTGTATTCATCTTCTGGCATCATGAGTGCTAATGCGAAATCATATGCCATCCACTCTTTCTTTACATCTTCTGTACGAAAAGCATAATTTCTTTTGTATACTGTATCGTCTGTCCATTCGTTCCATAGTTTTCTATTCGTCTGATAACCCATGAAAAGAAACAAATATCCAAGTTCTCTTGCAATAAACATTGTTCTATTAGGTGAGTTTTTCACACGATCATCCACCAAAATAACAAATGCATCTTTATGCTTCTTAACATAGCAATTCTCCATTTTATGTTGTAATTCAGGTGTATTAACTACTTTTCCACCAAGCTTTTCAACAACAGCGTCTATATCTGTGATAGGGATTTTGATGTCATACAGTTTAATGATATCTTCTGTCAGATGATTTATTAGAACTTTTGTATCCATGTTCAGCGCTCCTTTTATTTTAAATATGAGAGAATATTTGGATGCTGCTTTTCACATATAAGAAACTTGAAACAGCATTAAGGGACTTCTTTCCAATGCTCATTCAATTCGATTGCTACAATCTTTTTTCCTTGACAATACACATCACACAATACTTTATCTCCAACTTTGATTTCATAAAAATCATCTTTTGATATTTCAATTTCTTTTTCTTTGTTGTTGTATTTAACAACGATTTTCCAACGTTCTAGCATTCTATTATATTTTTTATAATATTTATCTTCCACCTTTAAGGAAATTGTTTGAATGTTGCTATGATCTTTGCTTAGTTTATATATCACATCTGGGGCAATCGCCAATAGAAAAGGTAGTACCATTATAAATGCAACTACAACTCCCATAACAATTCCTTTAAAAATTTCCTTCATTTTCTATCTCCTGTTACACAATCCTAATAATCTGTTCATAAATTCCAATCGCATTTTCTTCTTTGAAATCTTCATTAATATGCATGTGCCCAAAAAACCATTTTTTATATTTAACGGATTCTCTAATCTTCTGCAAATAATCTGTTAGATAATCTGGTTCATATAAATGAGCTCCACCATCCATTTTTTTAATAATGAAGTATATGGACAATGTGTTACGATGTAATCTACTTTTTGATCATGTGACTTAAGATTCTTGATTCCTTCTTCCATTTCTTCTTCTGAAGGAAGTTCTTCTTTCCACCAGGATTTATGATTAATTCGAAACATTTTATCAAAAGCCCAATCCACTCATAAATTCTTGGATCATCTTTTTCCAAAATTCCATCTGAGACATCATGAGAGCTTGCTCCACCGAATGTAAAAAATTTCTTCCCATTGATATCAATATCTGTCCACGCATTAGATGAAAAACAGAATCACAAATCTTATGAATTTTTCCACCATGCCATTCTTCTACTGGATATTGATATAACCGATCGTAGTTTTCATGATTTCCACAAACAAAAAGAGTGCTAAAAGGCTGTGCGTTCAACCAATTTAAAGCAAATCGTTCATCTTCTGTATCGTGCCATAATCCGAAATCTCCACAGATGATTACGTAATCATTTTTACTTAATGTATCTCCCTCTGGAAACATATCATGATGTAATCTTGATTTCCAATTTCCGTGTGTATCTCCTGTTATATAAATCATTTTCTTACTCCCTTCCATGCACTTCTGCAAATTCAACATCTAAAATCTTATCTTTCTTTAGATAAACGGTACATAATATCTTACTTCCCTTACCGATTGCCTCATACTGTTCGGATGTGATTTGCACTACTTCTAGCTTTTTGTAATCTCCGACTTTTACTTTTGCATAATAATTTGTAATTTTTCCTCTTGTTTGTATATACTTATCTTCAACAGTTGTATACGTTTGTGTTTCAGATGTTCCAATTTTATCTTTTGCAGCTGGAATCTGAGCAATTAAAGTAATCGCAGCTGTAATGATGAAACCAACTATAATCAAAATAGTTATTGCTTTATTCCAACACATCACACAGAACATAATCAGTAAGATAATTATTGGAACAATTATTTCAAGAATTAATTTTGTATCCACTGTCATCTTCTTACTCCTTCCTATGCGTTGTTGTCAATTCAACATCAACAATTTTATCTCTCTTATAATAAATTGTACAAAGCGCTTTACTTCCTTTGCTGATTACCT